>Ga0233365_1000015_pt1 | contig 308127 bp, 259 predicted proteins | sample ElkDunMinimDraft_27_FD_191535 | JGI IMG/M metagenome (GOLD analysis project Ga0233365, IMG submission 191535) | Fecal eukaryotic communites from dung pellets of Tule Elk in California, USA - Elk Dung C36 | ecosystem: Host-associated > Mammals > Digestive system > Large intestine > Fecal... | reverse complement strand
CTCCACCAACCACCGTGAGGCAACCTGTCGTACGGCCGCATAGGCGCCGGTCCGGTCCAAAGTTCATAATCAAGGTGTGCAGGAACAGGTTGTTGCGGAGGATTGCCGTTGGTGCGCATATGGTAGTAGCAGCACATATCAACGTGCGAGATTTTGCCCAATAAGCCTGCATCGATAATGCGCGCTTTGGCGTCGATCAGGTGGGGCGTACTTCTGCGTTGTGTGCCGATCTGCACCTTTTTGTTGTGCTTCCTGGCGGTGGCCAGAACGGCTTCGCCCTCCAGTACATCGACGCTGACAGGTTTTTGCAGGTAAATATGGGCTCCGGCATTCATGGCGTCGATCGCCTGCCGGGCATGCCAGTGATCGGGGGTACCAATCACCACTACATCGAAACGGTGTTGTTTGAGCATTTGCCGGTAATCGGTGTACAGCTTTGGAATCTTACCGGAAACCTGGCGTTCGCTGATTAGGCGCCCAGCTTCCTCCAGATGGTTTTTATCGACATCACAGACGGCTACTACATCCACCTCGGCGACTTGTATGAGCCGGAAAAGGTCGCTTTTGCCATACCAACCCGCACCGATGAGTCCGACACGAAGTGGTTTCAGCGATGTATCGAGTTCGAAGCCGTTTGCATGGAGGGCCGAAAGGCTGAGGATGGCGCCGGCTCCCTGAATAAATTTTCTGCGATTTAGGTGGAAATCAGTCATTTTTCCTGGTTTATAATTTTTGTAATGGGGAAACAAAGGAGGAAAGATAAGGTTTATTCTCCTTTTTTAATTACCTTGGAGGGAGTCGATTATACCTGTTACGTCGGCGGAGCCAATTTATATAACCAGCTTATTCCCGCTATGAAGTCACGATCTTCTCTATCTTCTCTTCCCGCTTATGCGCTTATTTTTATTTTCCTGTTTATCCTGGCACCGGGTAAGGCTTTTAGCCAGTCTTACTTCTACACCTCCCTGTGGGAGAAGATTGAGCAGAGTGAGCGGGAGGGCATGCTTAAAAGTACGCTGCCCTGGGTGAATCATGTGTACGACCGAGCTGTGAAGGAGGAAGCGGGAGATCAGCGAATTCGGGCGCTGCTCTATCAGTCTAAAATAACCCTGATTACGGAGGACACCGGTGGGCAGGAGGCAGCTTTATACAGGCGGTTTAAGTCAGAGATCGAAAAGTCCAGGCCGGTTGAGAAGCGATTGTTGGAGTCGCTGCTGGCAGGATTTTTACATGAGTATTATCTTCAGAATCGGTATCGTATGGATGGACGGACCGATATGGCAGGTGTTGAAAAGGGGGAAGATTTTTTATCCTGGACGGGCACGGCGATCAGGGAGGAAATCGAGCGGCTTTATGAAAGTTCAATGAGTGATGCAGGACTCTTGCAGCGGGAAGCGATAGGGGAATGGAAATTTTTGTTGGACACAGCGTCAAAATACCGGGATCTGCGTCCCACTTTATACGATTTGTTGACGCATCGTGCCCTTGATTATTATCGTTCCCGGAATCCGCCTGAGCGAGCTGAACGCTTGGTGATGAACCTGAGTGACTTCCACCGGGAATCGGAAAATAAGAATGCTTTTCTCTATAACCAGCTGCTGCATTTTGATATGAAGCAAAGCAGCTATGAAGAGCAGATCGCGGAACTAAAGGCGCTTTCGAAGCGCTATCCCGAAGCATGGTATACCTCGGAAGTGCTGTTAAAACTAGCTTCGAAATACAAAAATCGGGTATTTCGGTTGGCAAGCAACGAAGAGAAACGCATGCATTTGGATAGTGTTCTGGCGATAGGACGCTTGATGGAAGCCAGGTACGACAGTACGACTGCGCATGTGGATCTGCAGGAATCGCTTATAAGATCGATCCTTTCTTCGTCTTTGAGTGTTCAGGCGCAGCGCTATAATGTGCCGGACAAGCCCATTCCAATATGGATATCTCATAAAAACCTGGATAAGGTGTACATACGGGTTCTTGCCTACAGACGGGATTTCACAAATCACGAAAGCAGCGATTTTATGGGGAGGATAGAAATTGAATCGAAAGCCGAGCTGGATTCGCTGATCGCGTTATATCCGGTGATTCGGGAGTTTAGCCGGGACCTGAAAGCCTTTGACGATTATCAGGACCATTCGACTTTACTGAGCGTTGACGCGATGGACCCGGGCGAGTACCTGATTTTATTTGCGGATAATGAAGGGTTTCTTCCGGAAAAAGATCAGGTACTGGCGATACAGCCATTGAGCGTGAGCCGATATGCGCTGTCGACCCGAAAAAACGAGCTCCTCCTGAACGACCGTGAGAGTGGAGCATTGTTATCCGATGTGGAAATCCGTATGCTTAGGAAAAGGAACGCCAGGGAGAACGACTATTCCTGGCAAGAACCTTCCACCTGGAGAAAGGTGTTAACGGATGATCATGGTACCGCAACGATCGAGCCGGAGGGGGATTTAGGACAAGACCGCTTCCATCAGGTCATTTATCAGGTGAACGGCGAGCCGGTATTTTTTGAAACCCATTACAATGCCCCCCGAATTCGAGCTCAGCAAACGACGCAGAGGAAAGTCCAGTTCTTTACGGATCGTGCCATTTATCGCCCGGGACAAACGGTATACTTCAAAGGGATTGTATTTGAGGAAAGGGGTGAAGGCCGCCGGGTGCTGACGAATCAAGAAGTATCCGTGACACTTCACGATGTGAACGGCAGCGAACTGGCTAGCCTGAAACTGAAAAGCAACGAATATGGTTCGGTTTTCGGGAACTTTATATTGGCGCAATCGGGAACCTTGGGAACCTACAACCTTCGTGCTGAAAATAAGGGTAACCACCAATTTCAGGTGGAAGAGTATAAGAGGCCAACTTTTGAGATATTGATTGACACGCTGAAGGGTTCCTTTCAGCTTGGGCAGGAGGTCACTGTCCGTGGAACCGCACAGGCGTTTTCAGGCGCGTTGCTGGATGGTGCAAATATCCGCTATACAGTGAACCGGAGTTCTCGCTTTTTATACCCCAGGTTTACAGAACGGGTCCGTCAACCCTATGGTGCATCGGTACAGGTAGCGCAGGGGACCGTGGTGACCGACGAAAAAGGGCGTTTTAAATTGAATTTTATTGCTGAAGTGGATAGCAATCAGGAGGAGGGCTTTCGTTTTTATAATTATGAAATTCAGATCAGCGCAACCGACCGTCAGGGCGAAACACAGCAAGCCAGGGAACATCTGGCGATAGGAGACAAATCGGTGATACTCAGTATTCCGCTGCAGGAAAGAGTAAATCTGGATATGGTAGATTCCATTCCGGTTCGGACGACCAACCTCAATGGCCTGCTCGTTTTTGCCCGGGGACATATTCGCTTGATCAAACTGAAAGGTCCGGGTCGGGTGCTTACACCTACTTTATTTGAACCGGTCGACTACATGATCGAAGACAGCCTGGCGTTCATTAAGAGGTTTCCTCACCTTCCTTATCAGGAAGAGGGCGATCCCGGCAACTGGACCCGGGGAAAAACGGTTTTAGAAAGGGACTTTGAGTCGACAGGCGAACTGGCTCTGAAATGGAACCCGGCAGGTTGGGAGGAAGGCGCTTATTTGCTGGAAGCCTATGTTATCGAGGGCGCTGACACGCTGCGGACGAGCCGACTGTTGCACCTGCATCGGTCGGTGCCTAAAAAGCCGGTCGACCAGGAACTTCTGAATGTGTTTTTTTCGAAAAGCGCTTATGCTCCGGGTGAACAGGCAGAATTGATTCTTTCCTCCGCGGCAAAAGATGCTTTGGTTTTTGTAGAAGTGGAACAGGATGGAAAAATCATTCGCAGGGAGCAGGTGAAGCTAGACAATAGTGTTAAAAAGCTCTCGATTAACATTCCCGTGGTTGCCGCCGGTTCATTCTACATACACTATCAAATGACTCGTTTCAACACGGTGAAAAATGGTAGTTTATCCGTTCCGGTGATAAATCGCCTCCCTAATTTGACCCTAACCACTCGTGCCTTCCGCGATAAGCTGCAGCCTGGCCAGGAGGAAACCTGGGAGCTGCATATTTCAGGAAGCGATAAGGATAAGGTTCTCCCCGAGGTTCTCGCGTTTATGTACGATGCGTCGCTTGACCAATTCGCTTCACATCGCGTTTACTTCCCCTCTGTACGAAACTACCGACCTACCCTGAGGGGCTTGTGGAGCAGCGGAGCGTCTTATGGCCGGACCTATGCAAATTCCATGCGTTTTGGGTACGACTTTTTCGACAGGCGCACCAGAGATATGGATAATCTAAATGATTTCGGCTTTAGTTTTTCAGATCCCACTGGTGCTCAACAGCGGTATGTTTGGAGGATGAGCCAAATGCTTCAACCGATCAGCGTGTTTGCTTCTCCAGGAACTTTGGATGAAGTCGTTATCGTAGGGTATCGTTCGCAAGCAAAAAAACTGCACCTTACCGGGAGCGTTGCGGGCATAACCATACGTGGCAATGCGACTCCTTCTGGTGAAGTTCTCTACATTGTCGACGGGGAACTTTATATTTCAAGCGAACCGCCGGTTTCGATGGAAGAAATTGCCAAGATGGAAGCGCTGGATGCGGAAACTGCAACCGCTTTATACGGAGAGCAGGGAAGCAAGGGCGCAATCAAGATTACGACGAATGCGGCGGCGGCAGAAACGGAACTGCTGAATCGCGTTCCGGTCAGAAAAGATTTGAAGGAAACGGCTTTTTTCTATCCGGATTTAAGAACCGACGAAGAGGGGAATCTGAAAATTCGCTTCACGGCGCCAGAGCGCCTGACGGAATGGAAGTTCCTGGCCTTTGCCCATACACCGGACCTGCAGACCGGTACGCTGGAGTGGAAGGTTCGGACCAGCAAAAGCTTGATGGTGGTGCCCAACCCGCCACGCTTCCTGCGCGAAGGAGACGAGATGGTGCTGAGCGCGAAAGTTGTCAATATGTCGGGCGCATCCCTGACGGGGTCTGTACGATTGAATTTCTTCGATGCGAATATGCAGCCGGTAGATCACCTGTTTCAATTAACGGTGCCGACGCAGCCCTTTCAATCTCCGCAAGCAGGTAGTACCGATGTTTCCTGGCGTTTTAAGGTTCCCGAAGGTCAGGGTGTCATCGTTTACCGGGTGGTGGCTGCTGCGGGCGATTTTTCTGACGGGGAAGAATCGGTGCTGCCGGTTTTGAGTAATAAGCAACTTGTCACCGAGGCCATTTCGATACAGGCAAAGGAAGGGGAGACGAAGACCTATCAACTGCCGGGACTGGCTAATGCAGGTACAAAGGAACACGTTAGTTTAAGCCTGGAAGTGGCTACCAATCCGTTTTGGTACGCGCTGCAAGCGCTTCCTTATCTCAACGAACCGTTCTACGAGACCTCGGAGCAGCGTTTTGCGCGGACTTATAGTATGCTGATCGGGGCACAGCTGATCGGTCAGTCTCCGTCCATACGAACGATTTTGAATCAGTGGAGCACTGCTAAGGATATTTCGCCGCTGGCAAAGAATGAAGAACTTAAGATGATTCTGCTGGAAGAGACCCCTTGGCTGCGTCAGGCGGAGGATGAGGAGACCAGAATGCGTCGCCTTTCTCTTTTGCTGGATCTTAATAATTTAAGGCAACAAAGCGCTTCGTCGCTTCAGCAGTTGAAACGGATGCAGCTTCCTTCGGGCGCGTTCCCATGGTTTGAAGGTGGAGCTGCGAGCGAATCGATCACACTCCACATTTTGTCTGGCTTTGGTCACCTGAAAAATCTGGGTATACAGGGCAGTGGCGATCTGGCGGATGATTATCACCTGATCGTCGACCGTGCGATAACCTACCTTGATGGGCGAATGAACGAACGGTTGGCTTCCGCGGCCGACAAGTCTTATACTCCGGCCTACAACGATTTGTTCTACCTCTATGCAAGAAGTTATTTCCAGGACCGGAAACCGATTGATATCAAGAATGTCGCTTCGATTCTTCAGAAAGTGGAGGCGAGTCCGTTGAAAGGCCATCTGCATGCCCGGGCGATGCTTGCGCTGGTATATCATCGCTTTGGCGAGTCGGAAAAGGCGACTGGCTTAATCCGGTCTCTAAAAGACTATGCTGTTGAATCGGCTGATATGGGTATGTATTGGAAGGATAACGTAAGTGGATGGAGTTGGTGGGAAAACCCAATCGAAACCCAGGCACTCCTCATTGAAGCCTTCCACGAGGTTGCGGCCGATCAGCAGGGAATAGCGCAGATGAAGATCTGGTTATTAAAAAACAAACATGCGAACCACTGGCCGAGCAGCAAGGCTACCACTGAGGCCGTGTATGCATTGCTGGTTGGCGAGAAAGCGATGCTTGTCCCCTCGGATGGCGTGAAGGTAAGCGTCGGTGGTAAGGAAGTGGACCTCTCGGGTCGAAGCGCGGGTGCGGGGTATAGCAAAACCGTCTGGAAAGCCACCGAAATCGATCCTTCGATGGCCAGGGTAGAGATCGCGAAACCAAGTGCGGGACTCGCCTGGGGTGCTTTATATTGGCAGTATTTTGAGTCGCTCGACAAAATTAAATCGTCCGCCAACGGCGTTCAGCTTGAAAAGGAGCTGTTCCTGAAGAAGAACACTTCGGGGGCGCCGCAACTGATTCGCATTACCGAAGATACACCCATTGCGCTCGGCGATGTGGTGACAGTGCGCCTGATCATCCGATCGGATCGGGATATGCAGTTCATGCATCTGAAAGATCTGCGTGCAAGCGGCTTTGAGCCTATAAACGTGCTTTCTTCCTACAAGTGGCAAGGTGGATTGGGCTATTATGAAAGTACCCGCGATGCGGCAACGAATTTCTTTTTCGACCGCATGCCGAAGGGCACCTATGTGTTTGAGTACGATGTGCGAGCTAATAATGCCGGTTCTTTCTCAAATGGCAACACGGTACTTCAGAGTGTCTATGCCCCGGAACTAAGGACTCATAGCGAAGGAATTCGGGTGGAGATCAAGGCGAAGGATTCCGAATAAGAAGCATTTATCGCTTTCACCGAGTGGTGATCTGGTAAACAGAAGTAGCAGGTAGGCCTATCCCAACTGCTACTTCTGTATGGAAGAAGCTTTTTCTGTTCTCCTTTTTCAAAAGTGTTTGATAATAGATTTCCTTTAATTATCTTGTATTAAGTTATACATAATGGTGTGCGTTAACTTCTACCAATGGCCATTATGAAAAAACATTGAGTAACATTTTACAACATGACGAAACACCTCGAAGGCTTAATTGCCGCCCCGTTTACACCCATGCATAGCGATGGAAGGCAAGTTCCGATTGCCTGTAAAGAATATGACGGAGGAACGTTATGCAGAGTTCACGCAGGATGCTGAGCAGGTGGGATTTTTTAATTTTCAATCGGTTAAGCCCTGAAAGCCATCACTCCTGACGATTCGTTACCCGAACGTTCGTAGCCTTTCCCGATGTCGAGGTGGCGGCCGGTACCTGCAGGCTGACTTTCCTGCAAATCGGCAGGCTCGACAATCATGGCACTAAACATCCATTTCACCAGCCCTCGCCCATAAAGGCGGTTCGATCAATGCGCCATTGAGCCAGATTTGGAAGAGACGACAGCCACTTGCGTCGGTTCTTAGACATCATTGTTATTTCCATTGGATCGTTTTAAAGACGATATCGCTGTAATTATCTTTCTCGTAAAGGATGCCGATGTTTTTTTTGTTAAGCTTCACAATGTCGGAGTACGCTGTCCAGGCTCCCTTGTATCCATCCACGCTTTTATCTACCAGAATCGATTTTTCCCAGGAAGTGCCGTCGTCAAAACTGATGCGTAGAGTCAGGTTGTCGCGATAATTTTTATCTGCCGCATTGCTGAAGGCGAGAATGTTTTTCCCTTTCTTTTTTCCAAGGGTTAAGATACTGCCCTGGTTTACCGGATCGGGAAGGTTATGATCTACAAAGGTACTATCCCAGCTGGCGCCACCATCGGTGCTGATCGAAATAATCCTTGCCCGTTCGTTTCCCTGCTGATTACGACTATTCATCATCAGGCGGCCGCCCGACAGCTCAGCGGCGGTACTCTCGTTGGAACCCAGGTAGCTTACCGTTTCACCCAACTGAAAGCTGTCGCCATGATCGTCGGTGAAAAAGCCGTGCGCCTGATAATCCTTTCCGGCCGCCTGAGGATCGCCCGCACTGTGGTTCGCGGCTACAAAGATTCTTCCTTTATAGGGGCCCTCTTCAAATTGCATGGCATGGCCGGGAGTATTGGCATATGAGCGCCAGTCGTCCACAAAATTCCATTGTGGGTTTAATGCTGGTTTATTGGGACGATGTACCTGTGTGGTAATTTCTACCGGCGCTTCCCAGCTTTTGCCCTGATCGGTCGATGCCACGTACCATACCGTCCGGTTACCATTCCCTTTTCGAACTTCTCCTTCGTGATTATTCCCAACATTGTAAAAAATAATCAGTCGCCCTTGCGGATAACGTGGGTCCTGGCGGTCGATAACCGGAGCCGGATTTCCCGCCTGAAGATCGCCTGCATCGACCACCTGCGTCAGATTGCCCCAGGTCTTGCCTCCGTCGTCGCTTGTTTTCATCACGATATCAATATCTCCGAAATCTCCGGCATTATGCACCCTTCCTTCTGCAATGGCAATTATCTTTTTGGGTGAAAAGGCGACGATTGCCGGAATGCGGTACGACTTATATCCGTCATCGCCCGACCGGAATACGGAAACAGCTTCTTGTGCCCCTGCCGAAGGAGCCAATAGCAAAAGTAGGCAAAGGCTGGAAATTAACTTTCTCATAATGGTTCGTTTTGTATGTAAAGGATGTTTATTTTAAGTCTTTTAATAATTGAGCGCAATACCATTCCTGGCGGGGCAAGTGGAAAGGGCCTTTGAAAAGATTCCCTTTTGCAGGCTGTGCAACCGTACCGTCGCGGTGAAGGTAACCGAACCATTCTCCATGGGTCTTATCGTGAAAATGGCTGTATGCGTAATCGCTTATCATACGGTGCCAGTTTTTATATTTCTCGTCTCCCGTAAGGGTGTAGGCCAGCAAGGTAGCGATAATGGTTTCGTTTTGCGGCCACCAGAATTTCATGTCCTGCCAGTATTCCTGTACTGGTTTGCCGTACACATCCCTGAAATAGTAGATCCCGCCGTATTCTTTATCCCATCCTCGTTCCCACATATAGTCGAGCATCCTGCAGCCCAGCGCAATTAGTTCCGGATCGTTGTTGCGGTACCTGGCCTCGTGAAGAATAAACCAGGCGCCTTCTATCGCGTGGCCGGGATTCAATGTTCGACCGTCTATATGATCGATGATGCTTCCGTCGGGTGCTACCAGCTCCATCACACAGCGGATATCGTCTTTTACGAAATGGCATCGAATGTCGTCGATCCACTGATCAATGTATTGATTGCATCGCTCGTCGCCAATGGTTTCCCGCAGCTGCTGCGCGGTGTTCATCATAATCATTGGTATACCGATTCCTTTAGTCGGACGCGTATCGGCAAACTTTTTCGGAAGGGGCTTTTCCCCGCTGGCATATTTCAGGCATTCGCCAAAGAGTTCGCGTGCCTTGTCAGCCATCGTTTCATCGCCCGAAGCTTTCGCATAGGCCGCCAGGGCTATCACCGCAAAGGTCTCCGAAAAGAAATAACGGCGTTTTCGAATAGGGAGCCCCGCGCGGGTAACATGAAAAAACATTTGTCCGTCGCCATCAAAACAGTGCTTAAGCAGAAAGTCGATCCCCAGTCGTGCGCCCTCCAGCCAATCTTGCCTGGCCTCCACCGTATTGTATAGTGTGGAAAGCAACCAGGAGGCACGACCCTGTATCCAAACGGCCTTGTCGTCGTCGATCAGCGAACCATCCTGATCGCGCATGAGCAGGTAACCGCCATGCTCCGTATCGTAGCTTCTGGGAAACCAGAAGGGGATGGTGCTTTCGAGCAACTGTTTGTGATAGAATTCGCCAAGCGACTTCAGGCAAAATTTATCGAGGGTCTTCATTTCTAATCGCTTATTTTTACTTTGAAAGTGGAAGCAGGCAGCCCCGCTTTGTTTATCAAATTTCCGTCGGAATACGCCTTCCAGCCATATAGCACCTCCCTGATTTTTAATCCTTCCGGTATGGCCAGAATTACCTGGGAAGCCTGGGGCGTCCGGATACCCGGATGACATGTAAGAATCGTGCATAATTGGTTGCGTTGCAAGTCGTTCATTAAGTCTTACATAATACGAATATAATATATTATTTTGCCGTTTTAAAAGTTTAACCCATTATTCTTTCCGAAAGAATAATGTAATATTGTAAAATAAACGTCGTAAAAATGAGCAGTTCCATTCGAGAAAGTTTAAAAATAGTAGAATCAACCTCCCTGGTTGATCGGGTCGAAAAACAGCTTATCGAACTCTTTATAAGCAATAAAGTAAAAATCGGTGACTCTATTCCAAAAGAGACGGATCTGGCCGACCTGTTGGGAGTCAGCAGAACTGTGATTCGCGAAGCCCTGCTCCGCTTAAGAATGATCGGATTGATCGATTCGAAGAAAAAGCGAGGTGCCATTCTTACTAATCCTGACTTACTCGGTCTTCTCAAAAAAAGTTTATACCCCACAATTTTAACGAATGAAACCCTAAAGGACGTCTTTGAAATGCGATTGGTGCTCGAAGTCGGAATGGCCGATCTGATTTTCAATAACCTGAAAAGCGAAGATATCGAGAAGCTTGAAAATATTGTAGCCGAGGAGCCTGAAAATAGCGATAAAACCATTTTCGCAATTGAGCATGAAGTGCACTTCCACAGTACCCTTTATGAAATCACCGGAAATAACACGCTGAAAGAATTTCAAAAAATGCTGCTTCCGGTATTCGACTACGTTCACTCCAGTGGCATCCTGAAAACGCCGATCGCCGCTGGGCATTACGCCTCGCATAAGGATTTGGTAGGCATTTTAAAGAGCGGGACGCCCGAGCAGTTCAGAAATGCCATGCGGAATCATCTCGAAAATCATTACCGCCGGCTTAGTATTCAAGAATAGTCATTTGTCACATCCCTTCCTTCGAAGGTTGCCCTATTTCCCGCTGTTTTTATTTGAATATATATAAGTTTCTTATGTATATAAATAAAATAAATTATATTTGTTTTATGAGTACGAACAAAGGAATGCTAAAGGGGAGTCTTCAGGTTATCATATTGAAGCTTCTGAATGAAAGAGGCCGGATGTATGGGTATGAAATCACCCAGCTTGTTAAAGAGCTGACCGAAGGTGAAATTGTACTGACCGAAGGAGCCTTGTATCCTGCACTGCATAAAATGGAGAAAGATGGTCTTCTTCTTACCGAGGTAGAGCTGGTGGAAAATCGCGCCCGGAAATATTATACGCTCAGTAGCGAAGGACAGGCTGAAATGAAAGTTAAACTGAAAGAGGCAAAAAGCTTCCTCGACAATTTGTCGGTACTGCTCAAATTAGATCCTAAACTCGCATGAAAACAAGCGCCGCCCAACAAATGGAATTACGCCGGTACCTCGAAAAAGTCGCCCTGGTAAAATCGCATGCCGACGAGCTGTTCGACCATATTATGAGCGATCTGGAACAACGACCGGGGAGCGAAGCGATTCCTATGGACCGGCTTAAGCAGCACATCGATCAGGAATTTGCTGACTTAATCAATACGGAGGCAGAACAAAGACAATATCGCCGAAGGAATACCATCGCCGGCTTTTGCCTTTTTGCATTTGCCCTGATGGTATATTGGATCACCATGGAACCTACGGTTAGTTTCTGGGACTGCGGTGAATTTATTGCAGCGGCGTTTAAACTCGAGGTAGGTCATCAGCCCGGAGCGCCCCTGTTTATGATGATTGGTAAGCTCTTCAGTCTTCTTTCGCTGGGCGACACCTCCAAGGTTGCTTATTGGGTCAATTTTGTTTCGGTGATTTCCAGCGCTGCCACCATTCTGTTTTTATTTTGGACCATCACCGCTTTGGTACGCAAGGTCTACCAGCACGAAAAGATCCGGAGCAAGACCGCAAGCATCCTCATTGCCGGCGTTATCGGCGCAACGGCCTACACTTTTTCCGATACCTTCTGGTATTCTGCCGTAGAGGCCGAGGTCTATGCCTTGTCGTCGCTATTTACGGCCGTTACTTTCTGGGCCATTTTAAAGTGGGAGCGACTGACGGACGATCGCTGGCTGGTTTTGATTGCTTTCCTGATTGGGCTTTCAACCGGTGTCCATCTGTTGAACCTGCTGGCCATTCCGGCCATCGCGCTGGTTTATTATTATCGGAAATCTGAGAAGCCAACGCGAAAAGGTGCCTTGATTGCTTTGTTGACCGGCTGCCTGATATTAGGTCTGATACAGGTGGGGATGATCCAATATTTTGTGCTGGGGGCCTTCAAAGCGGATTTGCTCTTTGTGAATAGCTTTGGATTTCCTTTCGGATCGGGGGCATTTTTCCTCATCTTATTGACGGCTGGATTGCTTATTTATGGTATTCGCTTCGCCATCCGCAAACGCCGTTATACCTTAAATTTAGGTCTCCTTTGCACCACCTTTCTAATGCTGGGATTTAGCTCCTATACCATCATTTTGCTTCGGGCACAGGCCAAACCAACCATCAACTTAAGCAATCCCGACAACGCATACTCGCTCTATAGTTACCTGAGCCGGAGTAATTATGGATCGACGCCCCTGTTGTACGGAAATACCTTTGATGCCCAGAGCATTTCCAATGAAGTGACAGGAAAATCCTACCGAAAAGGTGCTGAACGATACGAAGTGGCCGGCAATACCTACGATACGCAGTACGATAAAAATCTGCTTTTTCCGCGCACCTATAGTCAGAAGCCTCATCATATTGCCTTTTATCAGCAGTGGATGAACCTGCAGGATGGGGAAAGTCCAAGCCTGCGCCAGAATCTCAGCTTTTTTGCTTCCTGGCAGGTAGGGGTTATGTACTGGCGATACTTTTTGTGGAATTTCGCGGGACGCCAAAACGATATTCAGGGCTTCGGGGGCATTCAGAACGGAAACTGGATTACGGGAATTAAGGCCTTCGATGCGCTTCGCTTAGGTAAGCAGTCGAACTTGCCCCCAAGCCTCCTGAGAAACGAAGGACGAAATGTATTTTTTGGACTCCCGCTGATCCTGGGACTTGCCGGGATGTTCTGGCTGTTTAAACGGAACAAGCAAGTACTCAGTACCGTGGTGACCCTTTTTTTCTTTACCGGATTGGCCATTATCATTTACCTGAATCAGGACCCGATGCAAGTGCGCGAGCGTGACTACGCCTACGTAGGCTCCTTCTATGCCTTTGCCATATTTATCGGTTTCGGTTTTTTAATGGTGAAGGACTATCTGGAGCGGCTGGGGCGGCCAAAAGTGGGGTTGATTGGAGGGGGACTGGCCTGTTTTATAGCGGTGCCCTTGTTGATGGGCATACAGGGCTGGGACGATCATGACCGATCGGGTAAGACGACGGCTCTCGACTGGGCAAAGAATTACCTTAATTCCTGCGCGCCGAATGCCATCCTGATCACCAACGCCGACAACGATACCTATCCGCTCTGGTATGCACAGGAAGTGGAGGGAATTCGTACCGATGTCCGGGTGGTCAATTATCAGTTCCTGCACGATCCTTCGTTTATAGATCAGCTCAAAGGAAAGGTCAACGATTCAGAAGCACTTCCACTCAGTCTCACACCCGATCAATACAAAGCCGGGGTGCGTGACTTTTTCCCTTACAACGATTATGGAATAACTGACAGTGTTGAGTTAAGCGAATTGCTGGCGGCGATGACCTCCGAGCACCCGAATGATAAGGTGCAGATGATGGACGGTAGCCTGATGAATTTTCTGCCGGTACGCCATCTGAAACTAAGCGTCGACGCGGCCACCTTGCTTGAAACCGAGACCATCCATCCGGACCAGATAGACGATGTTACATCGACCATGGAGTGGAGTTTTGATAAATCGTACGCCACCAAGGCAGACCTGATCCTGATGGATCTGCTGGTGACCAATGCGTGGAAGCGTCCGATCTATTTCGCTGGTTCGGTGTCGGCGGATACGTATATGGGGCTGGAGGACTATCTCTACCTGGAGGGGTATGCCCACCGGTTACTGCCTTTCAAAAAGAAAGATTCGGAGCCTAAGGAGCGACGGACTAACTCTGATGTGATGCATGCCAATGTGGTGAATAAGTTTGACTATTCGGGCTTCCATAGTGCCAGATACCTGGATGTGGAATCGCGGCGTGTAGCCAACGCTGCCTGGCAGCTGAACAATACGCTTGCCAGCAACCTGATGGACGAAGGGAAATCCAGCCAGGCTGCAGAAGTGATGGATAAGAGCATGAAAGAACTGCCGCTTCGTAATTATTCCATCGCCGACACCCTGATGAAACTGCGGACGGTAAAAAATCTATACGAGCTTGACAAAACCGAACAAGCCAACCGCCTGGTCAATTCCACCACCGAGTTTCTTTCGGCAGAGTTACAATACCTGAGCGGTCTGGAGCCCCGGCATCAGCGGTCCTATGTAGAAGACATTCAGGTCGGCATCTACGTGCTCGACGAACTTGAGAAAATGACGGCCAGCTATCAGCAGATCCCCGCACGGCAGAAGGTGAGTATTACGCTCGACCGTATCATCCGGGAGTTTGAGCTCGGAAGCTAGTAGAAAAATTAAGAAAGGTAAATATCCACTTCTGCATTGTCCCAGTCGGCACTTCGCTGGTCGTACACCTCGAAGTCGTACCGGTATCCGCGCGGAAGTTTACTAGCCCAAATCTCTCTCCAGGAGTCAGCAACACAATCGGGCATTTTGCCTTTTGCTGTGATCTTCAGGTATCTTCCTGCCGGAATCGTCAAGCTGTCGAGTTGCGCCGGGACCTCCGTTTCGGCTGAAACCGGGCAACCTATGAAGTAGTGATAATCCTGTGTATGATCGCTTTCGTAGTCGAAATAAACGGCATATACTTCATCGCCTGTTTTGCCCGGAATCTGCCGCGCATAATGTCCGTTTTCAAATCGCTGCCAATGCTCGCCGCAGTCGATACCTGCCTGACCGTTCTCGTTCCGTGTCGGCTTGTCCATTTTTAGTCCTATAAGCTTAATGCTTTCCAGCTCTTGGGTTTCGATGATCAGAGCGGTGTCTGTCTTCATGTGCAACATGCGTTTACGTAATTCTATTGAATATGATTGACAAGTACAAATATTGGACGCTCACTCACCTTGAGCTTCACTTGTTGGTTAGTTATTGATAAGGAGGATAGTTTACCATTTTTCTCGCCCGGTTGCAACTGTACCATCCTGGCTTCTCCTGATGATTCCGGGATGGAAACCGCAAAGTCGTTAACCACGTAATTTTCGGAAGTTGCCGCCCAAATGGCATAAGCACCTTTCGAACTTGCCATGTCTTTAAATTTATAGATTCGGATCTTGGGGTCGGAGGAGCGCTCTTCACCCAGGAAGCGCATACCCTTTAAGGTCTCTTTCAGGGTATAAACGTAGAACCAGGAGACTTTGGGCGACCAATCACCCTTCGGACCTACGAGTCCGCTGCTGGAAAACCATCCGGTGCCCTTAGGGTCAACGTCTCTCAGCATAAACATCTGGGCACGGTCCACGCCTGCTGCTGCAAACTCCAGGTAAGCCCTCACAAGCCATTGTGCCTGTACCTCCTCGACATTAAACGGGCCGATAGAAGGGGGACTTAACGGAGAAGCCGGATTGGTGTCCCATCCGAACTCTGAAATCCAGACTTCTAGCCCCGGAAGATTTTTGTCGCGGTATTCTACGAAACTCTGCATCAGCTCTTTGATCTTCCCTTGTTCCGGGCTCAGGGCCGGTCCGCCGCCTTGCCACCCGCGGCCGTCTTTCCAGGTGTACCAATGTACATTGATGACGTCGGCGGCAAATTTTTTGTCCGGACGGTTCGCCTCAAACCAACGTTTCATTTTGTCCAGGTATTCTACGCTCGGCGTAGCCAATCCGCCCATGACCACCTTCGTCTGCGGGTCGGCGTTTTTGATACCGAAGGTGCCGGAACCCGATTTCATAGAGTTGGCATGACCGTCGTAGCTGGCACTAAGCATTGCAGCATACTCTTCAGGTGTAAATTGCGCATCCCGACCCTCCCAGTCTTTGTCCTGTTCATTCCAGTCCTCCAGGTAGTGGATCAGTCCGAGCCCCGATTTCTTCTCCTGATCGGGCGCAAGGGTGAGTTTTCCCTCATCCACTTTGGTGGATCCGTACCGGGCCGCAAACTGGTACATGTAATGCGCCTTTGCCTGATAGGAGTTCGGATCTGTTGGCGATAACCCAGGTCTATCCAGGGGTTTATTGGATGATCGGAATTCTCCTTCGTGGCTCAGCCATTCAACCGAACCTTGCATACAGGGCGAGATCAAGAGTCCTGCCGACCTGACCCGTCCGTAAAAATCATCGAAGTTCCATGGATTTACTTCGCTCGGTGCCCACTTGATCTGATTGTTGGGATAAGCGGGATAATCGTCCCTGCCGTTCCCTTCGTCCCAGCCCCAGTTATGATATTCCCGGATAAAACCTACTGCCTGCATTCGTTCAATCGGATCGTCGACAAAGGCGTTGACGCCCATGAACTGATCGAACGGAATTTTTGAGATTTCCACTGGAGGGTCCTCCGGTAAAGGCGGAACCTTTTCTGGATTTTTGGAGCAGTTTATCGCGCCAAGCCAGTAAAGCAATAACACCAATATCTTGTTCATACCGAGCCTTTTTTGCGGGCTAAAGAACTGCCATCCCTGCAGAAGCAACTTCATGATCCTGTTCGACAGAACCTCCTGAAACACCTACTGCTCCGATGATATTTCCCTCGCCGTCTTTTAATACAACACCTCCGGGGAAGGTGATCAATCCACCGTTCGAGTGCTCAATATGGTATAAGGGTCCTCCAGGTTGAGAGAGCTTTCCTATTTCACCCGAATTCATATCGAAAAACCTGGCCGTCTTTGCTTTCTTAATGGCGATATCGACCGACCCTAACCAGGCATTGTCCATCCGGTGGAAGGACACCAGATTGGCACCAGCGTCTACGACGGCAATATTCATGGGTACGCCGATTTCTTTAGCTTTAGCCTTTGCCGCTTGAGAAATTTTTTCAGCCTGTTCTAATGTGATTTTCATAAAAGTACTTTGAAGATGAATGTAATAAATTGATTTATAAACTGTTCTTGTCTGAGTGAAACGTAAGTTACAAAAAAGTGTTTGGATCTTTCGGATTAATATGACCCTATAACCGTGAACTTTTTGCACGGTTTCCGCTTCGTTTGATTCCCGTGGGAAGGGACTCTTCGCTAAAAGAAGCATACTAATTTGGTAATCTTTTTATAAATTGTACTCATAAACCTAAATGATACCTGAACAATAAAACCTGAAACAATGAAAAAATGGATCCTGTCAGCTCTGATGTTGCTTTGCCTTAATTTTCTGTATGCGCAGCACGGACAAGTTTATGAGACACGCCAAATAAAGAGCAATATTCTTAAAATGGACCGTAATTACTCCATTTATTTGCCACCCGGATACGATAAAAGCGACCAAAGCTATCCGGTGCTCTATTTGCTTCATGGTAGCGGAGACAATCACACTGGCTGGGTGCAGTTTGGTCAGGTACAGCACATCGCCGACAAAGCCATTGCCAACGGTAGTTCAGCCGAGATGATTATTGTAATGCCTGATGCCGATACGGGTACCAGAGGGTATTTCAACGCTATTGATGGTAAGTTTAATTATGAGGATTTTTTCTTCGAGGAGCTCATTCCGCATATTGAGAAGGAATACCGTGTTCGTAGCGACAGGCGTTATCGGGCAGTTTCCGGATTATCGATGGGTGGGGGAGGAACCATCTTCTATGCGCTTCACCGCCCCGACCTCTTTGCAGCCGCGGCACCTTTAAGCGCTTCCACCGGAAACTGGGATTTCGAACAGTTCAAATCGCGTATGAGCTCTTCCGGTTCCAAAATATCCGATCAGCAGGTAAACGATTACTTCCATCGTCAAAGCATCGCGAGCATTATCGAAAACGCAAGTCAGGATGATCTGAAAAAGATCAAAGGAATACGCTGGTATGTTAGCTGCGGCGATGACGACTTCCTTTACGAAGGAAACGCCAACCTGCACATACTTTTCCACAAGAATGAAATTTCACACGAATACCGTGTGAAAGACGGTGGACATACCTGGACCTACTGGCGTCAGGAATTACCGCTGGTGCTGGAGTTTGTGTCGAAGTCGTTCATGCAGTATTAGTCGGCCATGAAAATAATGCAGTACCTGGCGGTAACCATCCTTATGGTTGCTGCTTTTCTCATCAGTACGGCTCATGGTAAGCAAAACCCGGAGGGGGCCGCGAATAACCGGGTTCGGATTGACGTAGAGGCACGTAGCAAAACGATTCGCATTTTTGTAGACCAACAGTTGATCGTCGATAATGCCTATGCTGAAGCAATTGTGAATGGCCAAAAGCTGGTAACAAAAGATTATGCATCTCAGCAAGTGACGAGGCGTTTCAAAAAGAACGGGGAGACGGTTCTGGAGGTCTTGCACCAAAAGAAAGGCTTGCCTGATCTGCTTCAACGCTTCACCGTGAACAGAGGGGCGAATTTTGTCATCGCCGAATTGGATATCACAGGAGCTCATTTAGAGAGCAACTCCATTTCAGCCATTAAAGGGGAATTCCTCATTCCGGCGCCTGTAGTGAACACCAACTTTGTCAAGGTGCCTTACGACAACGATACTTTTATCCGGTACGAATCGACCCCGGCGGCAGCAGGCTTTTCCGGTAGAAGTTCGGAGGTGACCAGCCTTTACCAAAACGAAACCAGAAATGGGCTGGTCATAGGCTCGTTAGACCAGTCGGTCTGGAAAACCGGTATCCTTGCAAACAGCGAGCAAAACGGAACGGTAGCGTTCGAGGTGGTCAATGGCTTTACAGATGCAGGGCTTACCAGAGACTCTATCGCGCACGGCTCGATTAAAGGCGTTACTCTTCGCTCTGCCAAAATATTCATAGGATGGTATGCCGACTGGCGGGAAGGAATGAATACTTACAGTCGTGAATTAAGCGAGAGAACACCCCGCAATGTTAAGTCGAAGTTTGAAAGTCCTTACAGCTGGAACAGCTGGGGTGCCATACAGAGCGATTTAAATTTAGACAAAGCGAAAGCGGTCGTGAATTTTTTTGCCGACTCCATTCCTTTTTTCAAAAACGGCGATGTAGCCTATATCGGTCTGGATTCCTATTGGGACAATATGATTGAGGGGGGACTCGAAGGTGATTTCTCTAAGCTGCGGGAATTTGCGGAATACTGCCGGAGCAGGGGACTGCGGCCAGGCATCTACTGGGCGCCCTTTGTGGATTGGGGGAAAACGGATAGGAGGGTGGAGGGGTCCAGGTATCATTACCGGGATATCTGGACGAAAACCGGCGGTAAATACCACGACATCGATGGGGCGCGGGCTTTAGATCCTACCCATCCGGGGACCAAGAGACGCATTGCGTTGGTTATCGATAAGTTTAATGAGATAGGGTTCGACTTGATTAAAATCGACTTCATCGGGCACGCCAGCGTGGAAGCTGATTCCTTTTATGACAAAAAAATCCGTACGGGGATGCAGGCGTTTCACCATGGAATGCAGTATCTGGTTGAAAAGATAAAGGGTAAGATGTTGATTTATGCGGCTATTTCGCCCAATATTGCTACTTTTCCCTACGTCCATTCAAGAAGGATTGCTTGCGATGCCTATGCAGATATACATGCAACCGAATATACCCTGAACAGCACCACCTTTGGCTGGTGGCAGGGGTGGTTGTACGATTATATTGATGCAGATCATCTAGTCCTCGGGAACGAAGACCTGGGCGCAAACCGGGCGCGGATAAGCTCTGGAATTATAAACGGAACCCTCACTTTGGGTGATGATTACAGCAAAGCATCGAAAGCGACGGGGCGGGCTAAGACGCTTTTAGATAATCCGGCGCTGCTAAGCATCGCGCGGGATGGCCAAGCCTTTTTGCCGGTTGAACAGGATGCTGGCGGAAAGGCCAGTCAGGTCTATATCAAAAAACAATCGGATGAGTTTTATGTCGCGCTGGTGAATTACGACGAGAACGAAAAGTCGTATCAGCTTTCTTTGTCCAGACTAGGGATTCCTGAAGCTTTATACGAAGTAAAGGAAGTTTATTCGGGCGCCGAACAGACGATGAAAGGGGAAGATTCCCTGGAAGTAAATGTGTCGGGAAGGGATAGTAAGATTTTACGTTTACGGAAGGAAGATTTCTGATATTCTCATTGAGGTGATCTTATCATGGACATGAACGGATGAGCGGGATAGTTCGAATTATTTGTAATTTCACCTAGTCAATTCTCAAATAAATTATGTTTAACCTAACCAATTCATAACGATGAAATCGAAAACAAACCAACTTTTATTGTTTATCTGTTTAATTACAATCCATTTAAGTTGTACAAGAACGACCAGGGAGGCACACCATCCGGTATTTACCAACCAGGCTCAGGCTGAAAGCGAATTAGTCGGCCTCGCGGAGGCAGAAAACATCAATCTGAGTGGAATACAAAGCACTACTAACGGACAGGTATCGACAGAACTGGAAGTCGCTGTGATCAATGGAATGGATCTTCCCTTAAATGCTGATCAACAGAATGCGCTGCAGAAGTCGATCGCAAGCTCAATACGCCGAAACCTGCAAGATTCTAACCAATTCGATATATATAAAGTTCTCTTTGTCGAAAAGACGGAAAGCAACGGGCTGACGAAAAGTAAGTCGACCGGTCGAAGTTTTGAAGTTTCCGAATTATAGATATATGAACTTACACAGCTTGGTTATTGCGATCGCCATGATCGTTGTAAATTCGCAAAATGCCTTCGCTCAAAACGAGAAGACACCGAAGGCGGTGCTCGTGATTGTCGATGGAATTCCGGCAGATTTGCTTGAAAGCGTTGCGACACCGTACATCGATATCATCAGTCGCACAGGTGGATATACGCGTGCCTATCATGGTGGCGAACGATCAGGCTATTCACAGACACCAACGATTTCCGCCGTAGGATATAATAGTATGCTGACAGGTACCTGGGCAAATAAACACAACGTCTGGGATAATGCTATTGAAGCACCAAATTACAATTACTGGACCATTTTCAGAGCTCTGAAAGAAAGCAAGGCCCAAAGCAAACTGGGGATTTATTCTACCTGGACGGACAATCGGACGAAGCTAATAGGAGCCGGTTTGCAGCAAACAAACGGACTAACCATTGATTATCAATTTGATGGATACGAGTTGGATACCATCCGTTTTCCTCATGACCGGCACTCCCGGTATATTCATTTAATTGACGAAGAAGTAACGAAGCAAGCTTCGGTTAGCATCCGTAACGATGGCCCCGACCTTAGTTGGGTTTACCTTCAGTACACCGATGATATGGGTCACACCTATGGTGATAGTGAACAAATGGTAGATGGTATAAAAAAAGCGGATCGACAGATCGGGGAGATATACAATGCGATTCTTTATCGGGAACAGAATTTTGAGGAGGACTGGCTGATCGTGATTACCACCGATCATGGTCGCGATATTGCAACCGGCCTGTCGCACGGCGGTCAGTCAGACCGCGAGCGTACGATCTGGATCTCTACGAATAGCAGACGGCTGAATAAGCATTTTTTTGCGCATACACCCGCCATCGTTGACATATTTCCATCCGTGGCCAATCACCTTCAAGTCGCATTGAATAAGACACAGCAGTACGAACTCGACGGTGTGCCCTTTATCGGCGAGGTGTCTATCGCTGATCCGAGAGCAGCTGTTGAAGACGGGACTTTAATCGTATCGTGGACGCCATTCACCAATAAGGGCAGCGTGAAGGTGCTGGTTTCGGCTACGGATTATTTTAAGGATCAAGGAGTCGGTACACCGGATACCTATCAGGTTCTTGGTGAATTCTCAGTGGGTGAAAGGTCAGCTCGCATATCGTTGCCCCCAAATTTAAAGAGAAGCAAACTCCTCAAAGTTGTCATTGAAGGTGAACATAATACCTTAAACCGGGAAGTTTCTCGATAAGATCCTAAAGCTATTGCCAATGCCTGCTCTGCCCACTGTTTAAAATATCTTTTTATTTCCTAAAACGTTTTTTATATTACACCCCGTTTGTAAACCAACATATAAATCGTACAGACTTGGTTATTGCTTAACCAGTCAGCAAATTAACTTAAATGAGATACTCTTGAAGCATACCGACGAAACGAGAAGTGTTGCCAGCCTAATTTGAATTGTTAACTCATAATAAAACCCCTTCCATGAAGCATTTTGTTCTTGTCATAATCTTATGCGGTTATTTAGGATTGTGTAAATCCAATGCTCAAAAAGCCGATCTAGTTAAATACGTCAATACGTTACAAGGTACAGACTCGGAGTGGGCTTTGTCTTATGGCAGTACCTATCCGACAGTAGGACTTCCTTTTGGCCAGCACTTTTATTCTGCGCAAACCGGTAAGAACGGTGATGGATGGAAGTATCAGTATAAAGCCAAAGCCATTCGTGGGTTCCAACAGGTTCATCAGTGCAGCCCCTGGATGAACGATTATGCCGTGTTTTCCCTGATGCCGGGTATTGGATCTTTGAAAGTAGACGAAGATCAGCGGGCTTTGGCTTTCAGCCATGCGAATGAAACCGCCAAACCTCACTATTATTCCGTAAAGTTCGATAATGGCATTCAAACTGAGGTGAGTCCGACCGAACGGGGTGCCCATATGCGTTTTTCGTTTCCAAAATCAGAGCAGGCCTTTCTGGTTCTGGATGGCTTTCTAAAAGATTGTGAGGTGACGATTTTGCCGAAAGAGCGTAGGATTATCGGCTGGGTAAATAATGGACGTTTTGTTCCTGAGAATTTTAAAAATTATTTTGTTCTGGAGTTTAGCCAGCCTTTTGAGAGTTATGGTACCTGGGAGAACGTGAAAGGAAGCATTCAAGAAGGTGAGGCGACAGGTTCCGGAAAGGGCTACGGCGCTTATCTGCAATTCAGGCCCGGGGCAAAGGTAGAAGTGAAGATTGCATCCTCGTTCATCAGTCCTGAACAGGCTCAACTGAATTTTGATTCGGAACTGTCAAAAAATAAAAATCTGGAAACGACAAAAAGTGCTGCTTTCACCGTATGGAATACCTTGTTGAACCGAGTTGGGGTGGAAGGTGATTCCGAAGAAGATAAAGCCACGTTTTACTCTTGCTTATTCCGGGCAAATCTTTTTTCACGGAAATTCTATGATTTAAATAAAGAACGCAAACCCTATTATTACAGCCCTTACGATGGAAAAATATATGAGGGCTATATGTATACCGATAATGGCTTCTGGGACACGTTTAGAGCACAATTTCCGTTGAGTAATATTTTGCATCCTGAGATGCAGGGTCGCTATATGCAGTCTTTATTGGACGCTCAGAATCAAGCAGGATTTTTCCCAACCTGGTCCAATCCGGGAATGTCGGGGGTGATGGTAGGGAACCATGCGATATCCTTACTCGCAGACGCCTGGGTTAAAGGCATCAGGACCTTCGATCCCGACAGCGCGTTGGCGGCTTACTACCACGAGACTACCAATAAAGGTTTTTGGGGAGGATCCAACGGTCGCGAAGGATGGAAGGAATATTATACGAAGGGCTACATTCCTTACGGTTCCATACACGAATCCACTGCAAAAACGCTGGAATATGCTTATGACGATTTTTGTGCTTATCAGTTGGCTAAAATGACCGAAAATAAGTTTTACGAGAATGTTTTTGCGCGTCAGATGTATAATTACCGGAACGTCTTTGACGAAGGGGTTAATTTTGTGAGAGGCCGTTTGAGCAATGGCGAATGGATGCCCGATTTCGACCCGGTAGAATGGGGAGGTCCGTTTACGGAGGCAAACTCATGGCAATATACCTGGTCTGTGTTTCATGATATCAACGGACTGATCAACTTGATAGGAGGGGAGGGCCGTTTCAATGCCAAATTAGACTCCTTTTTCACCATGTCGCAGGACATAAAGTATGGCACATATAAACAGGAGATCCATGAAATGAGAGAAATGCTGTTGGCAAAAATGGGACAATATGCGCATGGAAATCAGCCGACACAGCATACGGCCTACCTATATAATTTCAGTGGGCAGCCCTGGAAATCTCAAAAGCAGGTGCGGATGGTAACATCCCAATTATACAATGCCACAGAAAAAGGGTATCCGGGCGACGAAGATCAGGGTGCCATGTCTTCATGGTATGTTCTAAGCGCATTGGGCTTTTATAGCGTATGTCCTGGAACCGACGAATATGTAATAGGAAGTCCGGTTTTTAAGAATGCAAGCATCAGGCTTGAGAATGGCAAGGTGTTCTCTGTCGTTGCTAAGAATAATTCTCCCAAAAACGTTTATATTCAGTCGGCTACCTTAAACGGTGAAGCTTATGATAAGAACTTTATTCGTTATGCGGACATTGCCAGTGGGGGAGAGTTAGTTTTCGAGATGGGAGAAACGCCCAACAAAAACCGCGGGATTGATCAATCCTCACGGCCTTTCTCTTTAAGTAGTATACGGCGATAGAGCTTATCTGCTAATCACTAAACGAAACGAATGATACGTTTTAAATACCTTTTACTCTTTAGTGCATTCTTGCTGACCTGCAGCCATGGATTCGCTCAGGCGGTCGATAGCCTGGCTTTGTCGCCCGCCTTGCAAAGCAACATGGTAATTCAGCAAAATAAACCGTTTAAAATCTGGGGACAGGCTACAGCCGGCCGAAAAGTAGTCATAAAGGCTGACTGGTTGACGTCACCGGTCGAAGTGCATGCAGACGAAAAGGGGCATTTTTTGGGAATCATCATGGTTCCTGAAGCTAGAGCAGGCGACTTTACAAGCCATTCACTTTCTGTTAGCTCCGGACTCAAACAGATTGAACTCGACAACCTTCTGATTGGTGATCTGTGGATCTGCAGTGGACAGTCCAATATGCAATTTTCTGTTAAAGAAATGATAGATGCTGAAGAAGTATTGGCAAGTGCCGATCAGCCACATATCAGATTGTTGAACGTCGCCTTGAATTTTAGTGATACGCCTATAAGTACTTTTGAAGGAGAATGGTTAGAATGCTCTGGCGAAACTGTTAAAGGCTTTAGCGCAGTGGGTTATTCTTTCGGGAAAAAGCTGTATGATGAGTTAAATATCCCGATAGGTTTGATTTTTACGGGTATCGGGGCTTCGGGAGTGCAGGCCTATGTTCCAAAGGAGGATTTGGCGAACGATTCTCTTCTTAACAGCACATACCTGGAACCTTACCTGAGCAGTGCAAAATCGAAGGAAACGATTGATGGTGGATTTTCTTTTGAAAAGGTGATGAGACCTTATCTTCTATACAATGCGATGGTCAACCCATTGATCAACCTTTCCGTTCGCGGTTTTATCTGGTATCAGGGCGAGGCCAACCATATGGAAAGAGAAAGCTATATCCGCGCGACCCAGACGATGATCAAAAGCTGGAGAAGGAATTTCTCACAGGGGCAGCTTCCATTTTATTATGTACAGATAGCTCCTTTTTTTCACGATAAGGAAGATCCAAATATAGCTTTTGATGCTTTTTTTAGAGAGGCTCAGGAGAAAGTGGCTTTGCTGAACAATACCTATATGGTGAGCACCATGGATGTAGGAGAGGAAAAGGATTTGCACCCCAAAAACAAAAAGCCGATTGGCGACCGTCTGGCGGCAGTAGCGCTTAATCGGGAATATGGCAGATCAGAAGTGATTTATCAGGGGCCTCAAATGCTTAAAGTGGAGCTTTCCGAAGGGAAAGCATATGTGTATTTTAAACCCGAAACGCTGGCAGGCGGGCTTCAGACCAATGATGGTCGGGCACCAAAGTACTTTTACGTGGCCGGGAAGGACAAAATTTTCTATCCGGCAGTTGCCTCCATCGAAGGGGATCGCGTTGTTGTAGAAAGCAAAGAGGTAAAAGAGATCGCATCACTTCGCTATGCCTTTTTCAATTACCCTGTTACCAATCTGGAAAACAGTGAAGGGTTCCCGGTAAATCCGTTCAGGACGGATCATTGGGATGAGGGTTCGAAATTCAAATAAGGAAACATCCTAGTGGTTAACAGCTATATTATGGATTATAAACTAACAGAAAACAGCATCCTGAAACAGGAAACCAAACTTCACAGTGCAATTAAGAATAGCGATATCACCGCGCTAGACGAGTTGCTGCATGATGATCTCTTATTCATTCTACCGAGCGGACAAGTCATCGATAAGGAGATCGATCTAAACACTTATCGCGACGGCGCATTGAAGGTTGATGAACTGCTGCCAGAAATTGAAAACCTAAAAATTATCGGCGATATGGCGGTGATCACACTGACAGTGAAATTAAATGGAAAATTCAATGACGTACCTTTTGAAGGTAGCTTTCGCTATATAAGGTTCTGGAAAAAAATCGGAGAAGCAATTAGGGTGGTAGGCGGAAGCGGAATAGCTATTTAACAAGAAGGCTTTCAAATCAATTGGCTACATCGGTGAGATCCCTAGTATTCTGTGTTATTAAATTTCTTCCAAAATAGATTTACCTCTTGATTTATCACCCGAGGTCCATTCCCAATTTTCATGAAGTCTTATTTTCCCATTTTCGGTGATTTCGGGTGTGGAAAAGCACCTTCCAGTCATTAATTTCCCTTCTGAATTAATTTAATGATAGCGCATTTCGATAACGCCCATTTCGTCAACCAGTCCGATAAGATGACCGCTAATAATTTTTCCGCCACTGTATTCAGAAGTTACAATATTCCCGTTTTGTTTATAGTTAAAAATCGTTTCCTCGGATGTTTCACTGTTGTCCGTATTTTTAATGGGTCGGAATCGCTTGTTGTTATAATTCATGGTTTACTAATTTTTTAAAGACGCGTCTCAGGCACATCGAACAGCAAGCCTGTCAAAGTTCCGAAACACCTAAAAAAGCGAGGGTTAAAATACCTCTGATATGGTCCTTTGTGGCTCCGTTTTTTGTTCTTTTGAGGACAAGATTAATGGTTGCGGGTTTTGGTCCTTCTTACTCCCCCTTGCTTGGAGTGATTAGCTTCGTTTTTCAACAACTTTATATACAGTGAACCTGGTTGAATTGTCTTTTTCAACCTCTGCAATGAGGCAGTTTAAAAGCAAAAAAGCCTCAAAATCGTACGATTTTGAGGCTTATGGGTCCAGATGAACTGGCTTTCGTCGGGATGGCCGGATTTGAACCGACGACCTCCAGCACCCCATGCTGGCGCGATACCGGGCTACGCTACATCCCGAAAGCGCAGCAAACATAAAAAAATTGATGATAGTTTGCAATGCCCTGAGGTAATTTGTAGTCTTTTATAGGTTCATTCCACCCGAGACTTCGATTCGCTGTCCGGTGATCCAACGGGCTTCTTCCGTGCACAGAAAGGCGACTACCCCTCCAATATCGTCGGGGAGGCCAGCACGACCCAGGGCGGTTACGCCGGCGATGTGCTCGTTGGCTTGCGGATTGTCGCGAACAAAGCCTCCTCCAAAGTCGGTTTCGATAGCTCCGGGGGCTACTACGTTCACGCGAAGTCCTATCTCTGCGAGTTCCTTTGCCTGATATTTCGTTAATACCTCGATGGCTCCTTTCATGGAAGCGTAGGCGGCGAAGCCAGGGGAGGTAAAGCGGGTCAGACCGGTGGAAATATTGATAATAGCTCCTCCGTCATTGAGCAGGGGAATGGTTGCCTGCGTCAGAAAAAACACACCCTTAAAATGGATTTGCATAAGAGAATCGAACTGCTCCTCAGAAGTGGTTGCGAAATCTGCACTGTTACCGAATCCGGCGTTGTTGATCAGGAAGTCAAAGCAGTCGGTGTTCCAGGTTGCAACAAGGCTTTCTCTCAGATGTTTAGTAAAGGCGTCGAACCCGCTGGTATCGGCGGTATCCAGCTTTAGAGCGACTGCTTTTTGTCCTAGTTGTTCGATGCTGTCAACTACTTCGAGTGCTTCTTTACTACGACTGTGATAGGTGAGAACGACATCGATTCCTTTTTTTGCGATGGCAATGGCCATGTTTTTCCCTAAACCGCGGCTGCCTCCGGTAATGAGGGCTATTTTTTTGTTGTATGACATAGTATTTGTTTTATTGAACTCATACAAAGTTCATCAGAATTCCCGGGCCTTGTTTGCAAGTATCAAACCATTGCTTGTAGATTTCAAATCGCAGGATGTCAGGATCGGAACGATTGGGGAGAAAGGGAGGTCTGTTTTTTGAAGAAGTTCGAAAAATGCGCGATTTCCTCGAATCCAAGGCAATAGCCAATTTCCGAAACATTCCAGTCGGTCTGTTTGAGCAGTATTTTTGCTTCCTGAACTACGCGCGTTGCAATGATCTCCGAGGTGGTTTTGCCGGTTCTTTGTTTCAGCATCTTGTTGAGGTGATTTACATGGACGCCAAGGTTGTCAGCGAAATCTTTAGCCGATCGGAGCTTTAATCGCTGATGAGGTGCTTCGATGGGGAATTGCCTTTCGAGCAACTCGGTAAACAAGGCCGACACTCTGGCGGATGCGGAGTGAACCGGGTTCAGACTTTCGACGGGTTGAAGTTTCTGTCCGAAGTGGATCAGCTCCAGCACATAATTACGTAGGAGATCGAACTTATAGGGATATTCCGAATAGATCTCCCGATGCATCTTCTGGAAAATGAATTCGATTTCTTCGGTATTTCCGTCAAGCTGAAAAATAGGCTGACCGCCTGGTTGGAAAATGGGAAGGTCATCGAGTTTGAGTCTGCTGTGCGACTGCACTAAAAAGTCGTGCGTGAAAATGCAGAAGTGTCCAGACTGATCCTGATCGTACGGCAGCCAATGGTACGGGATCTGGGGGGTTGCAAAGAGTAGGGCCGCTTTGTCGATTTCAACAACTTTATCGGCATATTCGGCACGATTCCTGCCTTTTATCAAGCTGATCTTATAATAGGTTCGTCGGTTATAGGGCATTGTCGGTATTCCTCCGCTCCGTGCGAATAATTCGGCCAGATCGAAGATATCGAAATGCCCGATTTCCTTTTCAAGGTTGTGCGGAGCCTGGCTTGCCAGTTCCTGGTAAAATCCATCGACAGTAGTAGTATTCATAACGAGATGAATATTAAAGGTACGAAATTATCGTGGTTGATCATTCCTCCGTCATCTTACTCTTCTTAATTGGCATATCGGGAAAAGCCGATATATCTTTGTGCCATGGATCAAGTAGAACTATTCAAAGCGCTTTCGAACAAGACGCGATTAAGTATTCTCAGCTGGCTTAAAGAACCCCAGACTAATTTTCCCGAACAGGAAGATAGTTACGAGCACGGTGTATGTGTTGGGCAAATTCAGCGGAAGGCCGGGTTGACTCAATCTACTGTATCTGAGTATCTTGCTCTATTGCAGCGGGCGGGACTGGTAAAGTCGACCCGCGTAGGACAATGGACTTACTACCAGCGAAATGAGGAGGCCTTTACCGAGTTGTCGAAGTTGATCCAATCAGAATTGTAAACAATCAAAAATAAATATGAACACTGAGAGTTTGTTCAGACCATTTAGTCTGAAATCGTTGAATATTAAAAACAGAATCGTGATGGCGCCGATGACGCGGTCTTTTTCGCCAAACGGAGTGCCCACCGATCAAGTGGCACAATATTATCAAAAGCGGGCCGAAGGAGAAGTTGGCTTAATCCTGTCAGAAGGGACAGTGATTGAGCGGGAATCCTCATCAAACGATCCGAGCATTCCGCATTTTCACGGAGAGGAGGCTTTGAAGGGCTGGAAGAAAGTCATAGATGCTGTGCACCAAGCAGATGGGGCAATGGGTCCTCAAATCTGGCATATGGGCATCATGGATAATCACCATTCCGGATGGGTGCCTCCGGTTCCTTTCGAGGGGCCGTCGGGTCTGAATCGTCCGGGTAATAACAATGGAAATACCATGAGTGATATTGATATCGCGGATACCATCGCTGCATTCGGACGCGCAGCTGCGGATGCAAAACGGTTGGGCTTCGATACGCTCGAACTTCATGGTGCGCACGGATATCTGATAGATCAGTTTTTCTGGGCAGAAACGAATCTGCGAACGGATGCTTTTGGTGGGAAAACGCTGGCGGAGCGTAGTCGTTTTGCCGTGGAGGTAGTGAAGGAGGTACGACGTCAGGTGGGTGACGACTTTGCCCTGATTTTGCGGCTTTCGCAATGGAAGCCTTCTGCTTACAGTAACCAACTAGCAACGACCCCGCAGGAAATGGAAGGCTGGCTGAATCCATTAGCGGACGCTGGTGTCGACATATTTCACTGCTCTCAGCGTCGATTCTGGGAGCCCGAGTTTGAAGGATCGGATCTGAATTTTGCAGGATGGGCGAAAAAGTTGACGGGCAAGGCGACCATTTCGGTGGGTTCAGTAGGTTTAGACGGGGTATTTTCGGATGCGTTTGCAGGCAAGAGCTCTCAGCCTAGTTCGTTAGATGAACTGGTGCGGCGAATGGATCGGGGAGATTTTGACCTGGTAGGTGTCGGGCGGTCACTTCTCTCTGACCCGAACTGGGTGAAAAAAGTGAAGTATGGGCGCACTGATGAGCTGAAAGGCTTCACGAAGGATGCGCTTGCAGAATTGGTGATGGGCTAATACAGCCATCTTTATGCGATTGAATTTCCGGGAGCAATACCAAGCTCCCGGATTTTTTTTTTAACCGAAATTTTTGTCGCCTGTGAAATTAATCATCCATGCGATGCCGTACTTATCGCGAAAGGAGGTATAGAGTTCTGCCCAGTCGGTTTCTCCCAAGGGCATCTCGACGGATCCTCCCGCGGCCAGTTGGTCGTATAGACGCCGCGCTTCTTCGGCCGATTGAGCATCTAGCATGAGGTAGGTTCCGGTGCCGTGTGTAACTCCGCCGGCAAATTCAGGGCTGCAGAACCCTTCAACAACGTCCGATCCCATCAGATAGGTGTTCTCATTGATCTTAATACCGGTGTGCATCACCTTGTTGCCGGCACCTTCCGGAACAGGAGGCATACCGTCTTGCGAGGGAATATCGCTGAAGCGAATAACTGAATTTAGCTCGGTTTCGAAAACGCGGGCGTAAAATTGAAAGGCTTCTTCGCAGTTGCCGTTAAAATTGAGGTAAGCTTGTAAGGTTGCCATAGTCGTGCTAAAATAATTATAGGTTAACGATTTTTATCAAAACTAAGGAACTGGTGACCCAATGCGCTTGACCTATGGCAAGTTATTGTTGGAAGAGCTCAACGGTATAGTCGAGCAATTCCGTACCGCCCGTTGCTCCGTGTCCGGGAACGACAAGCTGAATTTGAGGATAGGTTTTCTGAAGATTGCCTACGCTGGCCGACCAGACACCGACATTGGCGTCCTCCAAATTTCCTTTGGAGGCTCCATTTTCCTTGATCAGGCATCCTCCGAAGAGGGCCTTGTCTTTCGGAAAATAGCCGATGATATTATCCGGGGTATGACCTTCACCAACAAAACGCGCTTCCACCATGGTGTTGCCAAGGGGTATTTCGATATGGTGGTCGATCGCTTTTTGCGGCAGATTGTCGAGGCCCAACGTTTTGATTCGGTCGATCGTAGCGCGGTTCGCGTAAGATACTATGTTGTTTTTATGAAATACGTCGAGCCCCGCGATGCAGTCGTTATGGAAATGGGTTGCAACAACGGCCTTTATTGTGAATTGCATCTGATTAGTCAGGTAATCGATTAACTCTTTGGAGCTTTCCACATCGGCAGGCGTGTCAAATACGATAGCTTCTGTCCCGTCAACGGCAATCATGCCGTTGCAGTCGACCTTGCCGAAATCGTTCGTTTGAAGGTAGGAAATATGCTGGAAGGTGTTTACGCCAATTTTTCGGATGATGAGATTGTCGGACTGGTATACCATGGAATCGGTGTCTGCTCGTTGGGATAACACTGCTGAGCCGTTTTGATCACTTTTTTCGGTAGGGCTACCGCAAGCAGAGGCAGTAAGAAACCCGAGAAGGCAATAGCTTAATATAAGTCGTTTCTGAGTCATGAGATGTGTTGATGGTTACGATTTGTTTGTAATTTAATAACTTTGAAACTTGTTCAATATTGTTTTAAAAAAATAGTTCTTTATGAAATTGAATGCCGGAAGCGTCCATGCTTCCAATACTCCCCTTGTCGAGAAGCTGGTCTATTTGCTAGTTTTTCTCATAACCTTAGGCGGCATTGTCGCTTCGAGAATCGACAAGCAATGGTTTGAAGAGGTTTACACCGTCGAAGACGGACTGCTTGAAAACTTTACCCTAGTGCCTTTGCTGATAGCCATTGTAGTGATTATCCGCTATCTCCGGCGCGTGGCTGCCTACCGTAGCCGGATGTTTACTGCAACCTTGCTGATCGCTGCCTTATTCAGTTTCTTTGTCGCCGGCGAGGAGATCAGCTGGGGCCAGCGCGTATTGGATATTGAGAGCTCTGAATTCTTCCTTGAAAACAACGCGCAACAGGAAACCAACCTTCATAACCTGGTTGTTAACGGACAAAAAGTAAACCGCATTCTTTTTTCTTTTGTGCTGACAACGGTCATCGGGTTTTACCTGGTGGTGCTTCCCATCCTCTACCGAAAGAAAGCAAACGTAGTACGATTTACCGAATGGGCGGGAATCCCGGTACCGCGTTTTCGTCAGATCGCAGCTGCCGTTGGATTGTTTGTAATGATAGGGCTCGTCCCGAGTGGAAAAAATGCTGAGCTTCTGGAAATGGGGATTTGCTGTATTTTTCTGATGATCCTGATCTTTCCCGCGAACAGCTACCTTTTCACGAAGAAAGAATTGCTTACTACAGTTTCATCAGCGAAGGCACCAGAAAAGATATAAGTCCGATCAGTGCGACCGCGCTTCCCAGAATTACAAAGGTGAGCGTAATACCGATATGGTCCGCTATAAATCCGGTTCCCATCAACCCAATCAGTGACGGCAAAAGCGCGATGCTAAAGTACATGGAAAAGACCCGCCCTAGCATGGAGGCGTCTACTTTCTCCTGGACGATGGTGGTGAAACTTGCATGAAAGACCGAAGCCGCAACTCCTCCGGCGATGGTTAAAAAGGTGAACAGCATGAACTGATTGCCGGGAAGCAGGCCCGAGGTGGCCAGGGTGGCCCCGAGCAAGAGATGCATGCAATTAAGCAATATAACCTTTCGGATGGACGGTTTGAAAATGCCAAGGATGCCGCCTCCGGTAAGCATTCCCACTCCCCAGGCAATTTCAATAATGCTCATTTCAAATTTTCCACCCCCAAAGTGTTCGAGCGTCATTAAAGGGAAAAGAACGGCTACAGGCATGATACAAAATGTAGCAAGGATGGAAAATAAAAACATATACGAGAGCCCCTTGTCAACTGTAACCGCTCGGATGCCTGTCCGGATATCTCGGATAACTTGCTTCACGCTGGCTTTTTCGTGTCCGGTCTGGTCAGGGTTCGGAATGCTTACAAAGCAAAGCGTGATAATGGCAAACACGGCACCTGCTATGTCGAGCAAGAGCACCTCGCCAATGTCAAGCAATCCGATAGCCAGCGCGCCCAGGGCTGGTCCGGCAATATTGGAAACAGACTGGATGGTCTGGTTAATTCCGGCGATACGCAATAGTTCCTCTTTTGGTGCCAGCAGCGGGACCGAGGCTTGCATAGCCGGCGCATGGAAGGCTGTTCCGACCGACCTTAGGGCCAGGATCAGGTAGACAAAGATCAGGTCGAAGTAGCCGAAAAAGAAGAGGAGTGACATACAGAGGGTGCAAACTGCGATAAAGGCATCGGCAATGATCATGGTAAGTTTGCGGTCCCAGCGATCGATATATACGCCGGCGAAGGGGCCTATGAGCGCCTGGGGCATCAGAGCTGCAATTGCCGAATAGGCCAGCACTTCAGCAGAGCCGGTTTCCAGGGTCAGCCAGATTAGGATGGCAAAGTTGACTGCCGAGCTGCTGAGCATCGACATAAATTGTCCGACCCAAATGATGCCAAATGTTTTTTTCCAGCTATTTTGCATACAACAAACTTGGTTTCAGAGATAGCTAATGTAGTATTTCAGTTTGAATATCTATCTTTATAAAAAATTATGATTGCCCCCTAATACCCTGACCTTGCATGCTTAGAGATATTCATGAAAAAATCCGATCCCTTATCCTCGCTTTTCTTGCACAGATCCACCGTATATTTTTCCCGTTTTTCCCCATTAAACAATTCCGCTATGCAGCATGTGGCGGCTCTAATACGGCACTCAATATTCTGATCTACTTCGTTACCTACAATTTTGTATTGCAGAAAAATATTCTTTACGTGTCAAGTATCGCCATTAGTCCGCATATCGCGGCTTTTCTAATTGCCTTCGCCATCACATTCCCCATCGGGTTTTATCTGAACTTGTTTGTGGTTTTCGAGGGCTCCTATCTTAAACGTCGATTTCAGCTATTTCGCTACTTCATGGTTGCGCTGCTTGGGATTGCACTGAACTATGTTTTTATAAAACTGTTTGTGGAACAGTTTGGCTGGTATCCAACACCTTCTGCCGTCGTGACCACCATGATTGTAACGGTGTGCAGTTATTTCCTCCAGCAGTATTACTCTTTTAAACGTGCACCGATTGCAGTAAGAGCGAAGTAAGGAGCGATCTATTGCATTTCCCCGATAAGTTTTCCAAAGTCGCGGATAAACCGCTCCTGCCTGAGGTTTACATTATGAAGGACGATGGTGGAAAAACCCATCGCAAGGTCTTGCTCAATCCAATGGCGGTGTTCGTCCAGGTCGGCCGAGATTCGGACAGAGGCGTGCAGGTCATCGGGTTCGACATTGGCGGCAACTTCTTCAAAATCTTCCACGCTATCGATATCGGCCAGCAGGCTACTATGCAGAATATTGGTTTTCCATTGATCGTAGGCTTCCTGCTCTGCCTGCTCCTTCGATTCGGCGTACGACAGCTGAGTTTTTATAAACATGGGTTTCCCTTCACCTCCATGGTTGCGAAATGCGTTAACCACCTCTTTCAGCTCTTCGTAAGGTTTATTTACGGTGATGAGTCCGTCGGCCCAGCCTGCCATCCATTCGGCGGTTTCTTTGGTAACGGCGGCTCCTACCAGCAACGGTTGTTCTTTGGGCAGGGTGTACAGCTTGGCCTCGCGCATGCGGATGTGCGAATCGATATTCACGGTTTCGCCCTTTAGAAGCTTTTTGATACTCTGATAGCATTCGAGTAACCGTTCGTTCCGCTCCGCTTTCGACGGCCAAGGATCGCCTGTGATCTTTTCGTTGATTGCCTCACCGCTTCCCAATGCAGCCCAAAACCGTCCGGGGAATAGCTCGCCTAAGGTTGCAAAGGCCTGAGCCACGATGGCCGGATGATAGCGTTGCCCGGGGGCACATACCATCCCAAAAGGTAAGTGCGTAGCCTGCATGGCAGCACCGAGCCAGGTAAAGGAAAAGCCACTTTCGCCCTGTTGGTCGTTCCAGGGTTTAATATGATCGGAACTGTTGATAGCCTGGAAACCTGCTTGTTCCGCTAATTGGCAATAGCGAAGAAGCTGCGAAGGTGTAAACTGTTCGTGCGATGCGTGGTAAGCAATTCGGGTCATATAGGAAGTGGTTAATGTGGTAAATTTTTGAGCCATATATAGCCATATGGGTTGATAATCAGGTCTCCATCTTCGGTTCTCACGCGTTTGTCGGCAAAAAACTTAAAATAGTCGCCTTCAAATAGCGGAATATCTTCTTTCCTGACTATGGTTTCCTCATCAGAAAGGTTATGGATAAAGAGGATCTGGTCGTTCGAATGGTTGAAAGCATGCACGAAGAGTTTGTCGGAATTCATTTGGAAGCTCTGAGCTTTTCCAGTCCCAATCTTACGGCATTGCTTTCGGGCTGCTATCAGGCGTTCCAGCCAGTTTAGAAAGGAATCCTCATCGCGATGCTGTTTGGCTACGTTCACCTCAGCGTAGCTATATTCTCCGTTGGAGATGACCGGATTAGGTATCCTGCCCGTTTTGGCGGTGAAACCACCGTTTGAACTGTCGGTCCACTGCATGGCTGTGCGCACACTATTGCGTCCCTGAAGGCGGAGGTTGTCGCCCATCCCAATCTCCTCGCCATAGCGTATCATCGGAACGCCAGGGAGACTGAATAAAAGGCTGTAGGCAAGTTCCAGTCGCTGCCGATCGTTTTCAAGCATCGGCGCCAGGCGTCTCCGGATACCTCGCTCAAAAATCTGCATGTTTTCCTTGGGAGCAAATGCTTCCAGGACGTCGTGATATTCTTTCTCTGAAAGAAGCTTCAAAGAAAGCTCATCGTGATGTCGGAGGAAATTCAGGTACTCATTGCCCATTCCGAGCTCAGGAATCTTATCGAGTGCCTTATACAGCGGTTTAGCCGACTTCCGCGCCAGGGCTAAAAAAAGTAATTGATTCAGGTTGAAGTTGAAGAGCATGTGCATCTTGTTGCTTTCCTTCAGGTAGGTATCCATGCGGTCGAACGCAATATTGGTTTCGGCGAGCAGAATAGCGTCTCCTTTCCGCAGGGAAGTATAATTGCGCATTTCAGCCAGAAAACCAACCAGGTCCTTTTTAGTTACGTCTTCGAGGCCATAAGGTTCCACCATCATCTCTGCGGCGTCGACCCTAAAACCTGACACGCCGAGCTTTAACCAAAAACCGATGATGCGCAGGATTTCCTGACGAACCTCAGGATTGGCCAGGTTGAGATCGGGTTGTTCTTTATAGAAGCGATGCAAATAATACAGTTTAGCCTCTTCGTCGTAGGTCCAGATGGTGTTCTCTTCGCCGATGAGCGGCACATCTTTGCGATCAAAATCGAGTGGCTTTTCCGACCAGACATAATAATTTCGGTATTTTGAATCGGGATTTTTCCGCGCCTCCTGAAACCAAGGGTGTTTGATGGAGGTATGGTTAACCACCAGATCGATAATAATCCGTATACCCAGGTCGTTCGCCCGGTCAATCAATTCCGAAAAGTCGCCAAGATTCCCTAATCGGGGGTCGACTTCATAGTAGTGAGTTACATCGTATCCGTTATCGCGGTTTGGGGAGGGATAAAAGGGGAGTATCCAGAGGCAATTAATTCCCATTCCTGCCAGGTAGTCAAGTTGTTGGCTCAACCCCTTTAGATCGCCGATGCCGTCTCCGTTTGAGTCGTAAAAAAGCTCCACGTCGACGGAATACATAATCATGTTCTTGTACCAGGTATCTATCATAGTTATCCTTTCCGAAGCAAACAATAAAAGGGTGACTATGTTTAAAGCTAAACGAATGAAAATAGCCCATAACGTATGAAGAACGACGTAGAACTTAAGCCCATGCACGCCGATACAGAAGCCCAGGCGGGCGAAATTCCAAACCCTCAAGCCCCGGAAAAACGGTTGGGTTATGCTCTGGTTGGATTAGGGAAACTTACCCTTGAAGAACTGGTTCCGGCCTTTGGTTCCTGTAAGTATTCGAAACTGGTTGCTTTAGTTAGCGGTGACGAGGAAAAGGCGCGAACCATCGCGAATCAGTATGGTCTCAGTGAGAAAAGTGTTTACAACTATGATAATTTTGACAGCATAGCAGATAACCCTGAAATCGACGTTGTCTATATTGTGCTCCCCAATAGCATGCACGCTGAATTTACGATTCGGGCAGCCAGGGCGGGTAAGCATGTTCTATGTGAAAAGCCGATGGCTACCAGCGCCGCGGAGGCACAGCAAATGATTGATGCCTGCCGGGAAGCCAATAGAAAACTGATGATTGCCTACCGGATTCAATACGAACCTCTGAACCGCCTGGCGATGGGTTGGGTGCGCAACAAGGAATTTGGTGAAGTGAAGCTGATTGATTCGGTGAATACGCAAAACCTGGGTGATCCGAACCAGTGGCGCCTTAAAAAGGCACTGGGTGGGGGCGGCGCGATGCCTGATATCGGTATTTACTGTTTGAATACCATTCGCTTTCTACTTGGGGAGGAGCCCGATGCGGTGATGGCCTCTGTATTTAGCCACCCCGACGACTTTCGTTTTCGCGAAGTGGAAGAAGAAGTTCTTTTTCAATTGCACTTCCCAAGCGGTGTACGCGCGAACTGCTCGACGAGCTACGCCGTTCATCAATCACGAAATTACCGCTGCTATGCGGAGGAGGGATGGTTCGGGCTGGACCCGGCATTCGCCTACGAGCGTCTGGAAATGAAGGGATCGCATGCCAGAGAAGGTGTGGAAACGGCCGTACAGCCAGACGTAGGTGAAACCGATCAGTTTGCTGCAGAGATGGACCATCTGTCGCTCTGCGTTTTGAACGACAAGCAACCTTATACGCCCGGAGAAGAGGGGCTCCAGGACCATCGCATTATTGAGGCCATCTACGAATCGGCTCGGACGGGAAGACTGGTTAAATTGGATCGCATCGAGAGCCTGGACACATTTCGGGGCACGTCACCGGAGGAATTTGAATGAATATTGTAAGCATCATCTTAATATTAATCATCGGATTCAGCATCATTAATGGGATTGCCAGAGGATTTGTGCTGAGCCTGGCGGGACTTTTAGCCTGGATAGGTAGTCTGATTCTTACTCTTTTTCTATATCCGTATGTCGCACGATTATTACTGAATGTAATGAACGAAGGCACCTGGGTTATGCCTTTATCGATTTTCCTGTGCCTGATTATCAGTGGGCTGTTGTTTTCCTATCTCTTCAACCTTTTCCTGGTTAACATTCCCTCAAAAGTGCATGAGAACAGCATTAACAAGATAGGGGGCTTTTTGCCCGGGGCTGTTAACGGACTGCTCTATGCGGCATTGCTATCGCTGGTGCTGCTTACCCTCCCCTTATCGGATCGAATCGCGACTACGACGCGCGATAGCAGTATTGCACAATATCTGACACTTCAGCTTGAAAAAGTGGAAGAAGGCATGAAACCGGAGCTGAAGCAAGCGATTAACCGGACGATGCAGATGACCATCATCGAGGAGGGCTCGAAGGAAAAGGTCCAGCTTCCATTTTCGGTTAAGGATCCGAAAGTGAGGGAAACGCTCGAAGCAGACATGTTGCGGCTGATCAACGAGGAGCGGGCTAAAGAAGGGCTGAAGCCACTGGTGGCCGATACGCAGCTGCGTGAGGTGGCGCGAATGCATAGCCGCGATATGTTTGCCCGCTCGTATTTTTCGCATATTACGCCTGACGGGCTGTCTCCGTTCGACCGGATCAGGCACGCTAAGATCCCTTTTAGAACCGCCGGCGAAAATTTGGCGCTCGCTCAAACCTTAGCCATTGCACATCAGGGTTTGATGGATTCCCCGGGCCATCGGGCAAATATCCTGAAAGCTTCCTTTGGAAGGGTTGGGATTGGTATACTTGACGGAGGAATTTACGGTTTGATGGTTACGCAGAATTTTCGAAATTAAATCCTACAAAATGGAAGATATTTATTTTAACGATTGGGAGAGCTTGCAGCGTGTGGCTGTTTGCACGATTATTTCCTATTTTGCCTTGTTTCTATTCATTCGCATTTCGGGAAAGCGGACGTTGGCCAAAATTAATGCCTTCGATTTCGTAGTTACTGTCACGCTGGGGTCGACGCTATCTTCCATGATACTTAATATGGTGACGATTGCCGAAGGCATTGTAGCACTTGTGGTTATCATCGGATTACAGTATCTGCTGGCGAAACTGACTTTCAAGTCTGAAAGAATGGAAAAATTCATCAATTCCGAGCCAGTGCTCTTATATTTTGACGGGAAGTATTTGGAGTCCAACATGAAAAAAGAAAGCATTACACGGGATGATCTTTATTCACAAGTAAGAAAATACAGGTTGCACGATTTGGCTGATGTCAAGGCCATCGTCATGGAAATAAACGGAGAAATAACAGTAGTGAGGCGTTCGGACCGACTCATGACCGACAGTTCTCTGCAAAGTCTGGAGAAGGAACATGTGTAAGTCTCGTTATGGAACCATTATTTCCAAAAAAAGTACCTGTTATACGGGTTCATATCTACCCGTTTCCCGGTATTTTCTAAATAAATGACTGGAAAAAAGGAATTGTTTTTACTTTTGGTACGTACCAATTCTTTCGACTATGAAATATCTTCTTCTATTCGCCTTTTTGTTTGTGACAACGGTTAGCCATGCCCAAATCATCAATAAGTTAAAGAAAAAGGTGGAAGACAAAGTGAATAATGCTGCTGACAAAATTATCGACGGAACGGGAAATGCAAACAATGAAAAGCCGACATCGGGAGCGGTTGAACGGGCCAGCAGAGCGGAGATGGTGTTCGACTTTATCCCGGGCGATTCTATTTTTTTTAGTGATAATTTTGCTGAGAGCTCTGTGGGTTCGATGCCCAAATATTGGAAGTCGAGCGGAACGGGAGAACTGGTTGAATTTCCGGGAGAAAACGGAAAATGGTTATTACTTACCGAATTTACAACCTATAAGCTCGACACACTTCTTCAGTTACCTCAGAATTTCACCGTCGAATTCGATATCCTTACCCGTGCGGACAAGGCGGATGACCTGATTTCCTTTACGTTTGGATTTGCCAAGGACAACAGCGTGTCGGGTTATGAAGACCGGATTATGAGTAAGACGCAATTGCATTATGGCAATGAGTCGATTATCAACTATGCCACCGAGGCGAATATTTACAATACGCAGGACTATCCGTTTGACAACTATTCGAATGCTAAAATGCGCGTGTCGATACAAGTTATGGGTGCCAGAATGAAAGTCTACCTGAATCGCGACAAAGTGCTGGATACGGATATGCTCAGCGCCGCCGCGCCCAAGTATTTTTACTTTAACCCTAGTACCCGCCTGAGGAATAATGCACAGCTGGCGGTCGGCAACTTTACTTTTGCAGAATAAGGGCCTTTTTCACTGCTGGTACTACCTTTGTTCCGAAGAGTTCAATCGACTTCATCGTGAGCTGGTGAGGGACGTTCCCTACACTTGCCTGGGCTAAGAAGCGTGTATTCCCGAATAGCTCGTGCTCAAAGAGAATTTTATCGACGACTTCCTCGACGCTTCCTACCATCAGCGCGCCGCGGCTTGAACGTGATTGGTCGAAGCGCTGGCGGGTGAGGGGAGGCCAGCCGCGATCGCGCCCTACGCGGTCCATCATCGCAGCATAGTAAGGATAAAATTCATCGCCTGCTTTTTGAGAATTCTCACCGACGTAGAAATGGTTATTTACTCCGAATTGAAGTTCGTGAGGGTTTTTGCCTGCTCGCGCTGCTGTCTGTCGATACAAATCAACAAAAGGAACAAATTGTTCAGGCATTCCGCCGATAATGGCAAGCATAAGAGGCATTCCCAGGTTAGCGGCCCGGACTGCAGAAGCAGGTGTTCCGCCTGCCGCGAGCCAAATGGGAAGTTCAGACCGGTAGCTTCGTGGATACACGCCCCGGTTCTCGATCGAAGGTCTTAATTTTCCTTCCCACGACACAATTTCGTTTTTATTGACTTCCAGCAAAAGTGCCAGCTTTTCTGTAAACAGTTCGTTGTAATGATCAAGATTATATCCAAACAGCGGGAACGATTCGATGAAGGAGCCGCGTCCAGCCATGATTTCCGCACGGCCACCCGAAAGGAGGTCGACCGTTGCAAAATCCTGATATACCCTGACCGGGTCGTCGGAACTTAAAACCGTAACGGCGCTTGAAAGCTTAATCGTGGAGGTGACGGTAGCGGCGGCGGCCAGAATGATGGCCGGCGATGAGACCGCATAGTCGGGCCGGTGATGTTCACCGACACCGAAGACATCCAGTCCGAGCTGATCGGCAAGCTGAATTTCTTCCAACAGTTCTTTTATGCGTTGATGTGCGCGTACCCCGTTATCTTTGCCGGGTTGCATATCTGCGAACGTGATTAAGCCAAATTCCATAGGTAATTACTTAAGTTCAGTTAACAAATTGTGTAAATCAAGCTGACGAGTGTACATCTCGATGGAGCCGTCCGATTTTTGCGGCCAGAGCTCACGGGGTCGGTCCCAGTACAATTCTACTCCGTTTCCGTCCGGATCGGTCAGGTAAATTGCCTCCGAAACGCCGTGGTCGCTCGCACCGGTAAGTGGATACTCTTCCTCCAGTAATCGTTGGAAAATTTCTGCCAGGTCTTTTCTGGTGGGATAAACGATGGCGGTATGGTAGAGTCCGGGACTGTGAATAGGGGCCGGGCCGGCACCTTTGCTATGCCACGTGTTTAACCCGATGTGGTGGTGATAGCCGCCCGCAGAGATGAAGGCCGCCTGGTCGCCATACAATGTAACTAGTTCGAAGCCAAGCAAGTCCTGATAAAAGGCCAGCGAGCGGTCGAGGTCAGATACTTTCAGATGAACATGTCCGATGCGGGTCTGCGCGGGGATGGTATATGGTTCGGTTGAAGAATTCATTTTACATTTGTTTTTGAGATAAAGGAATCCATTGAATATTTTCCGCTACCCATAATCAGCAATAGCAGATAGCCAAACAGATAAAGAAGTCCCATTTCCTGGGTACTAAATGGGTCGGAACTATGGACGATGAAGACCGCAACCATCATAGTGATTATCAGCGGAATCGCTGCGACTCTTGTGCCCAGACCGAGGATAATGAGCACGGAACAGACAACTTCGGCAAATATGGCGAGCAACAGACTCATTTTGGCCCCTAAACCCATGAAGTCCATAAATACCACTGGTTCGGCCTCAAGCAATGCGATTTTGGGAAGCCCGTGGGTGAGCATGAGCGTCCCAATGGCTACTCTCGCTAATAGGAGTGCAATGTCAATATTTCTGGGATTGTGCTGTACGCTAAATAGAGTTCTCATTTTTTCGTTTGTTTAATAGCACAAAGTTAGCGGAAGCTTCCGCTAAGCGCGTTAACCTAAGTTAAGAAATGGCGCGGCAAGCCGCCGCGGGGATATTTTGCCGTATAAATACGCGGTTTATGAGGGGTTTTCATCCGAAAAATACGGACTTTCCTCCGACAAAACAGGTAGCGGTTTGGAAACCTTCGGTCTGAAGTTTGGTTGATCTAGTAAAGTTAAATACTCAAAGAAAACCAACAGAAAAGTTATGCAACCAAGTGTGATATCCATTGTTTTAGGAGGAGGAAAAGGGACAAGATTGAACCCCTTAACTTTAATGCGTTCTAAACCTGCTGTTCCCATTGCAGGGAAATACAGATTAGTGGATATCCCTATATCCAATTGTTTGAACTCATGCCTTAACCGCATTTTTGTTCTTACGCAGTATAATTCTGCCTCCTTGAATTCACACATTAAGAACACATACAATTTCAGCGTTTTCGACAACGGATTCGTAGAAATACTTGCCGCCGAACAAACCATTGACGGCGATAACTGGTATCAGGGTACGGCCGATGCGGTACGTTGTATTCGCCGTTATCTGGAGTCGTATCACTATGACTATATTCTTGTGTTGTCGGGCGACCAGCTTTATCAAATGGATTTTCAGGAATTAATACGCGATCATATCAAAAACAAGGCGGATGTCACCCTGGCGACGATACCAGTGAATGCGAAAGATGCCACTTCTTTCGGGATCCTCAAGTCGGATCCGAACGGCCGCATTACTTCGTTTATTGAGAAACCCCAAAGTAAATTGCTTAAAGACTGGCGATCAACTGTAAGCAGCGAGAAAAAAATTGAAGGCAAGGAGTACCTTGCTTCTATGGGTATATATGTGTTCAGCAAAAACAAATTAGCGGAGCTTTTGGAAGATCATGACGGTTTGGATTTCGGAAAAGACTTAATTCCTCATGCTATCGAGAATTGCAATGTCTACAGCTATCAGTATGAGGGGTACTGGACTGACATCGGAAATATAGATTCATTCTTTGAAGCGAATATCGGACTTACCGACGACGAACCGGCCTTTAACCTCTTCCATGCCGATCCGATCTTCACCCGTCCACGCATGCTTCCTCCTTCAAAGTTTGCGGGCTGTTTGCTCGACAGAGTGGTCATTGCCGAAGGGTGCATTATTCATGCCGACAAAATTGAACGTTCCGTTATCGGAGAGCGTTCAAGGATAGGGAAGGGTACGGTGATGCGCAACACATATATGATGGGAGCCGATCATTATCAGCACCTTACCGAGATACAGGAGTCGCAGCGCATCGGACAACCGATTATCGGAGTTGGCGAGCGATGCTACATTGAGAATGCGATTATTGACCGCGGGGCGCGAATTGGCAACGACGTCATCATTCACGGCGGGGCGCATTTAGAAGACGGCGATTATGACGACTACACCGTACGTGACGGTATTGTAGTCGTCAAGAAAAATGCGGTCATCCCACATAAGGCCAGCATCGGCGTTAAAAATTTCACCTTGAAGTTACCTTCTAAAGATTTTCGCAAGGTTTCGTAAACCATTTTCCAACGCTTTATCAATTTGATTTGGACTTAAACGCCAGAGCCAGTTACCTTGAACGGTAGCTGGCTTGTTCATTCTGGCCGACTGACCCAATCCGAGCAGATCTTGCATGGGTATGATGGCTGTCCGGGCAACCGACGAATAGGCCATGCGAATCATCATGTGATGAATATTCTTTTTGTCGGGCTCAATACCGGTATAAAGCTTTAATCGTTTCTTAACGGAAGCGTTGATGTCGTTCTTGAACCAGCCTCGAATGGTATTGTTGTCGTGGGTGCCGGTGTACACCAGGTAGTTGAAATCGTAATTATGAGGTGCATAATCCGATTCAGCGATGTTGTCGCCAAATGCAAACTGCAACACTTTCATTCCCGGAAATTTGAACCGATCCCTCAAGTCATAAACTGGTTGATCGATATCGCCGAGGTCTTCTGCGACGAAAGGAAGCCGCCCCAATTCCTTTTCGAGCTTCTTGAAGAAATCGTTTCCAGGGCATTTTACCCACTTCCCGTTTCGGGCAGTTGCTTCGCCTTTCGGTACTTCCCAATAGGCAGAGAAGGCGCGGAAATGGTCGAGGCGCAGCAAATCAAAAAGTTCAAGGTTCTTCCGAATACGGTCGACCCACCAGCGGTATTGCTGTGCCTTTAGCCTGTCCCAGTTGAATACTGGCATACCCCATAGTTGACCATCTTCGTTGAAGTAGTCGGGCGGCACGCCCGCCATGGCCTCCGGTTCCCCTTTTAAATCTAATTTAAAGAGTTCGCGATTAGCCCAAACATCAACTGAGTCGTAACTGACATAGAAGGGAAGATCCCCAAAAAAATCGATCCCCTGTTCGTTGCAGTAAGTTTTTAGTCCTTTCCATTGCGTGAAGAATTGATATTGAAGCCATTTGGTAAAGCGGATTTCATCCTGATGGCTGCTCGTAAAGGACTCTAAGCTTGCAGCGTCGCGGAACTTGAGTGTCTCTTCCCATTCATACCAGGGACGATTGTCGTTCCCGGCTTTGACCACGGTATAGAGTGCAAAATCGTCAAGCCAGCGGGATTCGGCCCGGCAGAATTCCTCGAAGTCACCCACTTTCTCTTCTTTCGCCCGGAACTGCTCCCAGGCGAGCCTGAACAGCGCACTTTTACTCTTCTCGACCTGCTTGTAGTAGACTTGCTTTTCAACCGGCAGCGAATATTTTGTCAGCTGCTCCTCCAAGAGGAGACCTTCTTCGGCGAGCAGCTCGGGGCTGATCAACAAAGGATTTCCGGCCATACTGGAGTAGGCACTGTAAGGGGAGTGGGCGTTGGCCTGGGTAGTGGGACTAAGCGGGAGTACCTGCCAGTATTTTTGCCCGGTTCGACCAAGGAAGTCGGCGAAACCACGTGCCTTCGGTCCGAAGTCCCCTATCCCGAAGCGCGAGGGAAGCGAGCTGATATGGAGCAGGATTCCTGCAGTACGTTCTTTCTCAATCGATTCTGCCTTGAGGACAGCCAGGGGTACGCCGGCGAGAATATCCTTTACCATCAGCGTTTTATCTGACTTACCATAGGTTCCCCGCAGAAGATGGCGATAGCGAAGAGGTATATCGGACGATAGCTCCACCTGTGTGTCGGCCCAGTCGAAGGACAGTAGGTCATCCGCCGAAGCAATAAGCTTCCCCGTATGCAGGGGTACCACCACGATATAGCAACGTTCCTTCTGCTTGCGGGCAAAGGCCATAATATGCTGCTGGAATTTACCCTTTACTTTCAGGGGTATGTAATCGCCCTCCAGGAAAGTATCTGCTTCTTTGGAGCGCTCCTCAAGCAGAAGATGGCTTAGCCAAAGTTTGACGCGTCCGGATGAGCGATCGGTCCACAGATCGTTGAAGTTTTGGCCGGGCATCTCCTCCAGCCACCTGCTGAGCTTCTTATAATCCACCGGTCGACGGTTATCCGGATCCACCAGGCTCAGGTCCCACGATTCGCATCCCTGATATACATCGGGAACGCCCGGAAGCATGAATTTAAGCGCAGTCTGTGACAGCGAGTTAAGGATTCCGAGGTCGGCAATCTGGCTATGAAATTCCGAGAAGTTCTTCCAGAATGGGCGCGATTTATCCAACATCCGGATTGCAAATTGAGCGATCGCTTCCTCGAACGCTTCGTTGGGTTCGGCCCAGTCGGTATGCTGCTTGGCCTCCCTGAATGCTTTTTGCAGATACTCGAGCAGTCGCTGTTGATAGCTGCCGTCGCTGTCATCGTCAAAAGGATAGGAGCCGAGCAGTGTTTGATAAATAAAGTATTCATCATTGCTGTCCGGAAAGTTGTTTTCTTTTAATTCCCGGTTAAGTTCCTGCCATTCGGCAACGCGCCGGAACCAGTCATCCGGCAGGTCGCTCAGCACATTGAGTCGCGCCCGGACGTCCTCCCCCCTTTTGGTGTCGTGCGTAGAGGTGGCGTTCAACGCCAGCGGCCATTGTTGCTGGCGTACGAGCATCTGTTCGTGGAAGTCTTTTACCGAGGTGCCAAAGGCACTTACTGCGTCGCCGACTTCATTATGAGCAATAAAGCGGAAGTTATTGTACATCAGGGTGTCTTCAACACCTTTTGCCATTAACGGGCCCGAAAGCTGCATGCAGCGATTGAAGAAGTGTACATCTTCCTGCAAGGCTTTCCTTAATGTTTGGTATGCATTTTTCAGGTCGCCTTCCTGGGTGGCCAGTTGATCGATCAGTCGTTCTGCCTCATGGGCAGTGCTTTGGTAATAGCGGTAGATCGGACAATGTACCAGGAAATTGCTAAGCGCTGCCTGCAGCTGTTCTTTACTGACGGGCGCTTCCAACTGTAAAAGCAAATGAACAAGGTTCTGCAGTTCTCCGCCCATGTGCCGCTCCAGAATCATTTTCTTCTTCGATCGAATCTGTTCTTCGTGGGAGGCCTTATTTCCTGTGAGCGATCCGTAAAATTTATTAAAATCCTTTTCAGCGCTGCGGTTGGTAAACAGGTTGTTTATCTGGGCGAGAAAATCATAACCGCTGGTGCCCTGGATCGGCCAGTTGGCCACAAGTTCTTCGCCTCTTTCCAGGATTTTTTCGACGACTATGTAGGTTTGGGGACCAGCGAGCTGACGCAGCTGCTGTAGGTAGCCCTCCGGATCGTAGAGTCCGTCGATATGATCCACACGGAGCCCCTGAAAGACGTCGTCTTTCAATAATTTCCGGATCAGCTGATGATACTGTTCGAAGACTTCCGGCTTTTGGATGTTCAGGCAGATAAGTCCGTTTACCGTGAAAAACCGCCTGAAATTAATGGTATGGTCCGTTTCCTTCCAATAGCAGAGGCGGTATTCCTGTTCTTCCAGAATGGAATGGAGTAATTCTTCGTCCTGGTTGATACGCGCGAGGGCTTCTTTCAACCATTTACGGTAGTTGCTCTGTTCGTGAATCAGCTTAAATTGCATTTCAAGCTCGTTGACAGCAAGGGTATAGGCCTTCGGATCTTCGAGCGCAAGCGCGTTATCGATCTGTTGGAGAAGGCGCTCAAGTGCCTCGTCGCGGTTCGCTTCGTCGGAAGCGAAAACATGCTTGTATGACCGCAGATGGAGCGGAAGGATCAGGTCGAAATATTTGATGCCCAGCTTCCCGTCGTTGAACCGTACCTTAATTTCTTTCGCTTTCACAACATCTTTTAATCGTCCCCCGAGGAAAGGTACCATGATCGGTCCCTGAAACAGTCGTTCGTCGGCCAGGCGCTGATCGAAGAAGCCGCGGTATTCAGACTGCGGCCCTTTTTCGAGGACATCCATTAACCAGGCATTCGTTTGGTCGAAAGCCATGTGGTTAGGGACGATATCCTGCAGCCAGAACATCCCGTTTTTCTTAAGCTTTTTGGCGATCTTTATCAGATCGGCGTTGGAGCCGACTTCCGGGTTAATTTTATTGGGGTTGGTTACGTCGTATCCATGGGTGCTTCCCGGACTCGCTTTGAAAATCGGAGAGGCATAGATGGTAGATACACCTAGCTTTTGCAGGTAGGGGATGATTTTCTTCAATCGGGATAAGGGAAAATCCTGGTGGAACTGGATTCGGTAGGTCGATATCGGGTTAAACATGTTCGTCGCTATAGATAATGATAGATTCCGGTTGAACCGTGTTTGAGTCGCCAGTGCTTTCCGAGTCTCGGAGGGGGCCGTCCCACTCGGATGAAGCCGAGTTCATGAGCAGGGTCCATTCTCCTCCAATTTCAGGAAACTGAAAAGTGCTTTCCGTTTTCGAGAAATTCATAACGGCAAAGATTCTCCTGTCGCCCTGCCAACGGCTGAGCGTTAAGGTGTTCTTCTCTGCATCGGCAGAAACCTCGAGCTGATTGCGGTCGAGCGCTGCCAGCACGGGATGTTCTTTCCGGAGACGGATCAAGGCCTTGTAATAGGCAAGCATTCGACGGTGTTCGGGTTGGTCGACTCGGTCCCAGTGGAGTTTTGAATTCAGGAAGGTCTGTTCATCCATGGGGTCGGGAACTTCGCCTGGGTCATGAAAGGCTGAGAATTCCTGTTTCCGACCCTTGCGTACCGCTTCGCCAAGTTCCTTGTCGGTATGGCTGACAAAATACTGGAAGGGGTTTGTTTCCCCGTATTCCTCGCCCATAAACAGCATGGGGACGAAGGGGCTCAGCATTACCGCGCCGAGAAATAATTTCTGCGTCTCATAGCTTACCAGTATGCTGCTCCGTTCGCCCAGCGCCCGGTTGCCGACCTGGTCGTGGTTCTGGGAAAATACGATAAACTGGTTTCCGGAATTGCCTTCTGCTTTTGTCCCGAAGGTTTTCAGGCGATGTGGCGAGTATACATTGTCGTATACGTAAGCATTCTTGTACGACTTGGCGAGGTGTTCAATCCCGTTGAAATCGGAATAATAGCCCCGCTTTTCCTGTCCGCCAGTTACACGAAGGGCATGATGAAATTCGTCGACCCATTGGGCGTCCATTCCGAATCCTTCCTTTTCGAGGGGATTGATAAAGCGGTTGTCGTTCAAATCGAGCTCAACAATCAGATAATGTTGGCGGCCGGTAGCCTCCATCAGTTCATTGGTTCTGATCTTGAGCTCGCGAAGCCAGTGCTGCGCGCTGAAATCTTTGATGGCATGGACGGCATCGAGCCGTAGGGCATCCACATGGAAGTCGCGAAACCACATCAAGGCGTTTTCAAGAAAGAAATGCCGGACTCCGTCGCACCAGGCATCATCGAAATTAATGGCTTTTCCCCAGGGGGTGCTGTATTTTTCGGTAAAGTAAGGTCCAAAGTCCTCGAAATAATTGCCCTCAGGTCCAAAGTGATTATATACGACATCCAAAATGACCGCAATACCATGCTGATGGCAGGCATCGACGAAATGGCTGAATTCTTCAGGCCCACCATATGAGTTTTGAACGGCGAAAGGCAGTACACCGTCGTAGCCCCAGTTGCGGCTTCCCGGAAACTGTGCCACGGGCATGACCTCAATAGCGGTAATGCCTAATTCCTTCAGATAATTCAGGCGGCCTTCCATGGCTTTAAAGGTGCCCTCGCTGGTGAAGGTGCCGCAATGCACTTCATAAATAACATATTGATCGATCGGAGGGTTGCTCCATTGCTGGTCTGTCCACTTGAACTGACCTGTGTCGACCGCCTCGGAATGCTTATGCACGCCCTCGGGTTGGAAAAGCGAGCACGGGTCTGGACGTTCTTTTTCCTCGTCAATCAGAAAACTATAGCGGTCGCCCGCCTGGAGCGAAGCGGACGGCAAGTGCCAGTAGCCAAAATCCTCTTTTTCCAGCTTCTGTTTTGTGCCGTCTTTTTCAAGAATAAGTTCGAGCGATTTGGCAAGCGGAGCCCAGACGGTTACTGTAGCTCCCTTGCCGCCTTCCGAAAAATATACGCCAATTTCGCGCTGACTAGGATTGACTCGCTTCATCGTTTACTTCAAAAATTGGATTCTTTAATACAACAACGGATCGTCCACTGACGGTGACTGTATCCTCGGCCTGGTATTCCTTACCAACTTTATCGGGCTCGGCAGTATCAATAAAGCGTTTCCACGTCTGTCCGTATTCCGGTGAAGGTAAGCGATAATCCAGTGGCTGGTCGTGCGCATTAAAGATCACATAAAAACTGTCGTCCAGTATTTTTTCGTTCTTTTCACCCAAAGAAGGGATGCCATAGCCGTTCAGAAACACAGCTAACGACTTGGCAAAGTCGTGGCTCCAGTTTTCTTCGGTCATCTGATCTCCCTCGGGAAGAAACCAGCTGATGTCCGGGAGCGACATTCCGTTGATTTTGGTTCCTGAAAACCATTTTCTGCGGCAGAACACATCGTGTTTTCGGCGGATAGCGATCAGTTTTTTTGCAAACCTAAGCAGGTCGTGATCAACCTTGTCCCAATGCAGCCAGGATATCTCGTTGTCCTGACAATAGGCATTGTTGTTGCCTTGCTGGGTGCGACTGAATTCGTCGCCCGCAACGAGCATCGGAACTCCCTGCGACAGAAAGAGGGTTGTCAGGAAGTTGCGTTTCTGCTGGTCGCGAAGTTTATTAACTTCCGGATCGTCGGTTGGTCCTTCAACACCACAATTCCAGGAACGGTTATGGCTTTCGCCGTCGTTATTGTCTTCCAGGTTTTTTTCGTTGTGTTTTTCGTTGTAGGACACCAGGTCGTGCAAAGTAAAGCCATCATGTGCGGTGATAAAGTTGACGCTTGCGGTCGGCCTTCTGTAGTCGTCCCGGTACAGGTCGCTGCTTCCTGTGAATCGTTCAGCAAACTCCGCCAGCATACTGTCAGCGCCCCTCCAATAATCGCGCATGCAGTCGCGGTACTTGCCATTCCACTCGACCCATCCCGGCGGGAAATTTCCAATCTGGTAGCCACCTTCTCCGAGATCCCAGGGTTCGGCGATCAGCTTGACCTGCGAGATGACCGGGTCCTGGTATATAATGTCGAAGAACCCGCTCAACCGGTCTACTTCATGCAGTTCCCGTGCAAGGGTGGAAGCCAGGTCGAAGCGGAAACCGTCGATATGCATTTCGAGAATCCAGTAGCGCAAACTATCCATAATGATCCGGAGAACATTGGGCAGTGAAGCGTTCAACGTATTCCCCGTGCCGGTATAATCCATGTAGTACCGCTTATCGTCCTCCACCATACGGTAGTAGGATGCATTGTCGATCCCCTTAAACGATAGTGTGGGGCCCATTTGATTTCCTTCGGCCGTATGGTTATATACAACATCAAGAATCACTTCTATACCGGCCGCGTGAAGGTTTTTAACCATCTGCTTAAACTCAATTACTTGCTGACCATGTGCCCCGGAGCTTGAATACCGGGCGTCGGGCGCAAAAAAGCCAATGGTGTTATATCCCCAATAGTTACTAAGCCCTTTATCCGACAAATTGCTGTCGTTGATAAAATGATGGACGGGCATCAATTCCACAGCCGTAATGCCCAGTTCCTGTAAATATTGGATGGTGGCCGGGTGCCCGATCGCGGCATAGGTGCCTTTGATTTCATCAGGGATATCTGGATGCAACATCGTGAATCCCCTGACATGCATTTCGTAGATGATTGATTTGTGATAGGGTATTTTCAGCGCCTTGTCTTCTTCCCAATCAAAGTTGCTTTCAATGACCACCGATTTTGGGAGGTGCGGTGCACTATCGGTTTCACTGAAGCTCAGGTCTTCATCCTCATGACCCATTTCATATCCGAACATGGACGGGTCTAAATCGATGACGCCAGATATAGCTTTGGCATAGGGGTCGATGAGTAATTTATTGGGGTTAAACCGGTGCCCGTTCTCCGGTTCGTACGGACCGTGCACACGGTAGCCGTAAAGTTGGCCAGGCGCTAATTCTGGAATATATACATGCCAGATTTGGTGACTTCGTTCTGGAAGTGTGATCCTGGCGGTTTCCCGAGTGTGATCATTGCCGTCGTAAAGGCATAGTTCTACCTTCGTGGCATTTTCGGAAAAGAGCGCAAAGTTCACCCCTTTGCCGTCGTAAGTTGCGCCTAAAGGGTAAGGTTTCCCGGCATAAGTTATTAAATTCATACGTTTTATTTGTTTTAGATTAGCACCCAAACACCAGTAAGGGTAGCTTTGTAAAGCTGGGTTCTTTCTTTTGTGCCGATTTAAACAATCGCTGGTAAACCGCGTGTTTCTTGCTGGCGAAAGCGATTAAATTTGGATGGGTCTGTTTAACGATCTCTTCTATATCCTCAATGATATCAGCCGCCTTTACATTCAGGAAGTTGATTCGGGAATACTTCAGCATAGGAATCAAATCGGACTCCACCAATGATCGCGCAGTGTCATCGTCCATTTTAGGGAGCCCGCTGGCTGACAGATTCACAAGGGTAATTTCGGTGTTAAAAGGGCGAAATAATTCGATCATGGATTTTAAAGCACTTAGATCGCAATAGCGTATATCAGTGATATAAAGAGCTTTATCGATGGAATCGAGTTTCTCGCCCTCAGGAAGATAAAGCACTTTGCATCCTGAATCTTTGAAAGGGTTTAAAGCATCCACGAGGTAATTTTCATAAGCCTCTGCATTCTTCGCAGATGGTGCTATCACCAGGTCGATATCGTTTTCGCTAAATTCCGGCGCTTGGTTTACCGCTTTCAAATCGCGAAGGGAAGGATTATTGTTGCCGTCATGTTGTAGCTGACTGATGAATTCTTTCGCTGAATACGATTTTGGGCGTCTTTTCTTAGCAGTTGGGTTGCCTTGTTTGGCCTTGTCGGCGGCAAGGTTCAATAAAAGAAGATTTGCATGGATCTTATCGGCAAATCCAACGGCCTTCATAGCAAGGTGTTTCCCGGTAGGGGAGAATGGCATCACGGCCAGAATTTTTTTGTCAGCGAAATAATTATTCATAATGGTAAAGGTGAAGGTAGTGTGCTCAAATAAACCTATTTTCCTCCAAAAAGTTTGGCGTTTAAATACGATTAAATCGGATACAATTACTGGAATTGACCGCGTTAAAGTACGCACATCACCCAAGTCGTCGATTGGCAGTTATTGCAATGCTCGACTGTGCAGAACTATGTATAGGATTGTAGTGCGAATGAAAACTTCGAGGAGGAATTCCGTCGGAACATCGCCAACGAATATCCTGTACCAGTCGTTCAGTTTGATCTGATCTTTCTTCATAGATTAAATTTCTTGATGGTATTTTGTTTACTACACAGCATCCGGCATAGGGACCGTATGCTTACGGAACAGAATTTCAGTTTTTTGATTCAATGCTCTGACGTGCATGGAGCCTCCGATAGGCAGTGTAAGTTGAGGTACCGTGTGGCCAAAATCGACGTTTGCGATTACCGGTAAGGTTTCTAATTCTTCCTTCGATTTGATAAGCTTCGTAAGTAATTCCCGACTAACTCCAGATTCTTCCCTGAAACGACCAATAACCAAGGCCTTCACGTTCCGGAAATTGGGTTGGAGCATCAGCGACTGAAGCTGGTTTTGTATATTGTTCACGCTTTCGGCTCCATTATCCTCGAGTATATATATCATTTCCTTATCATCCACGGTGAACTCTGTTCCCTGGATAAAATTGAACGTCAGGAAATTTCCGCCAACAATGATGCCTTCGGCTTCTCCTTCGTTGATGATCCAGTGACCTGAATTGTCTTGTCGCTCGTCGGACCATTGCGTATTGTAAAAATAACTCGCAGGCACTACGTCGATCTCTTTATCGTCCATCATGCACTTAACCAGGTAGGTGAGGGTGTAGTCAGGTTTCCTGCTTGCGGCAATGGACATAAAATGCGGTCCATAGAAGGTCACTAGTCCTGTTTTTGTGTAGATCGCATTTACTAAAGCAGTGGTATCGGATAATCCGCAAATAAACTTCGGATTTTTCTTTATCAGCTCGTAATCGATGTATTTAATAAGTTGGTTGCTGCTGGAACCTCCTGATAGTGTCAGTATTCCTGCCACAGAAGGGTCCGCAAAGGCCTCGTGCAGATCTTGAAGTCTGTGTTCAATGGAGGTCGACTTAAACTCGTCGACCTCTCTGACATGCTTCCCGAAGCTCACCTCCAAGCCCATGTGGTTCAAACGATCGATCCCGCGCTGAATGATCTTTTCTTCTATATCGGGTTGAATGCTGTCGGCAGGAGCTATCACCCGAATGCGATCACCTTTTATTAATTTTTTTGGAACCATATGACGAGAATTAAGCTTTTGAATGAAGCGTTTGATAGTGAGTACGGAGCGAAGCACGGGTTGTGAAAACGCCAGCAAACAAGGCCACTATTCCCATCGCGACATGGAAGAGGTAGGTCTCGTCACTGAAATTAAGCAACCAGGGGGAAGCAATGAAAAATAGTCCTAACAGAACGTCGGCCATCAGGTGGATTTTCATTGGAATCAATTTCACAAGCGAAGCTTCGTAATTGGTCATCAATGACATCCCAATAATCAGAATGGCGGCGATTATGCATAGGGTTCTGGCAGCGGGTACGTCCGCAAAGTTAAAGATCCAGGGAGCAATAAATAACAGAACGGCTGATCCGTAATCAAGCATGGCGTGTGTTTTTCTACTAAGTTTCATGGTCGTAATTTTGAGGTTATAAAATGTAAGTGTTATATCATTTAATTGCTTAAGCAACAATGTTATTATAGACTGCAATCGCAAAAGGCCGGCTTTTGTTTAGCGGGAGATATAAAAAAAGGTATTATAATGATCAGAATAAGTATAAGTGGAACAGTCACATGTGGTAACTCGCATCTTATTCGTATTTTTTCGCCTTCGTTTTTAGTGCGGCACGCAGGCTTTTTACAGGCTAAATTTTCCCGGCAAGTAAAAAATCCCTAAACTTGAACAGAATTTAAATCACGTAACAAAATGTTCCAAAAATTTCATGTCAGACTGAATTGGAAACCAGTCTTATTATTACTGATACTTTTCCCCACATTTTCCTACGCTCAAAAAAACGGCTCCGATGCAGAACGCCCGAAGTTGGTGGTTGGACTAATGGTCGATCAGATGCGCTGGGATTATCTCCATCGATATTCATCCCGATACGGGGAAGGCGGTTTTAAACGTCTATTGCGGGAAGGATTCTCTTGCGACAATACATACATCAATTATGTTCCGACCTACACGGCTGTTGGTCATACCACTGTATATACGGGCAGCGTACCGGCTATTCATGGAATAACGGGAAACGACTGGGTGGTTAGAGCAACGGGCAAAGGAACCTATTGTACCTCCGACGATCATGTACACGGCGTTGGAACGGATAACGACAGCGGGAAACAGTCGCCCCGAAATATGCTGGTAACAACAGTCACCGACGAACTTCGCCTGGCAACCAACTTCCGGTCGAAAGTTATAGGAATTGCATTGAAAGATCGTTCGTCGATCCTGCCCGCAGGGCATTTTGCCAACGCCGCTTATTGGTACGACGGAGAAACGGGGAATTTTGTGACCAGTACTTACTACGCGAACGACCTTCCTGCCTGGGTGAAGGCTTTTAACGATGAAAAACAGCCCGAGAAAATTCTTAAACAGGGCTGGAGCACGCTTTATCCGGCCGGCACGTATCTTCAAAGTATCGAAGACGATAATCCCTATGAAAGCAAATTTAAAGGCACGGACGCTCCGGTACTTCCCGTGAACACCCAAATGATTCTAAAAGAGAACGGATTGGGCCTGCTGCGCTCCACGCCTTTCGGAAACACGGTCAGCCTGAACTTTGCGAAGGAGGCTATCAAAAACGAAAAGCTGGGTAAAAACGAAGCGGATGCGACCGACTTTCTTGCGCTTAGCTTGTCGTCGCCTGACTATATCGGCCATCAGTTTGCTATTAACGGTTTGGAGATAGAAGATAACTATCTCCGACTGGACAAAGACCTTGCTGACTTTTTTACCTTCCTTGATAATGAAGTAGGCGAGGGAAATTATACGGTATTTTTGACTGCCGATCATGGTGCGGCACATAACCCGCAATTTTTAATTGACCGGAAAGGAAGTGCTGGTTATTTTGATTCACGCGGAACGCAAAAAAGGCTGAATGCGCTTTTGGAAACGGAGTTTGGTGTGTCTGATATAGTATTTAGCATGTCGAATTATCAGGTTCATTTTGACAACGCAAAGATCGCAACAGCGAAAATCGACCGCGAAGAACTAAATCGCGTAGCGATCGACTTCCTTAGGACGGTCGAAGGAGTGGCCTTTGTTACTGATTTGAACAAGGCTGGTCAGGCAACCATCCCCCAACTGGTACGTGAACGCATTGTCAACGGCTATAACTTCAAACGAAGTGGTGATATTCAGATCATCCTCGAACCGCAACTCTTTAGCGGCAGCCCCGGAGGAAAGGGTACAACCCACGGCAACTGGCATCCTTACGATTCGCACATTCCGTTGATTTGGATGGGCTGGGGAATAGAGCCGGGGAAAACAAATCGAGTTGTTAATATGACCGACATCGCGCCCACCGTGTCAGCGTTACTGCATATTCAAGAGCCCAACGGCAATGTTGGTGCCCCCATTACAGAGGTGCTTAACGACTAAAGCTTGTGATATCGAAACCCGGTTTAAGCCGGGTTTTTTTATGTGCTGGATCCTGTTTTTTGCAAACAAACGGAAATGGGCAATGTTGCTTTTATAGACAGCCCAACCCGCTCCCTCGTACGACAGCCAGATATTTTAATTTATTTTTATATCTTGAATAACATTTTTGAATGTAACAGCGATCAAAATGCAGAATGGGAACTTAGGAAGCCTTTTAAAGGTGGTGCAGTACGCTGAAACTCCGGTTTATGCTGAAACAATTCGTGCGGTTTTGGAAAGCAGCGGTCAGCCTCTCGAGGTTTATCAGTTCTATCAGCAAGCAGATCTTCTTGATTACCTGCATCAGCATTCGGCCGACCTGATCATCGCCCAACATACGCTACCTTCAGTTGAGCTTACGGCGATTCTTGACCTCCTTAGTCAGCGCCCAGATACGATCCCATACATTCTTGTCACAGACGATATTTCAGAACAAGATGCCGTCGATCTCTTCCAAAATGGGCTGGAAGACTATGTGTTAAGTGATCGACTTTTCAGACTGCCTTTGATTTTACGAAAAATCAGCGAAAAACGTCGTCTCTATGAGGAGAAGCGCGACTTGGAGCATCAGATTAAAATTAACGAGAAGCGATTTCGAGCTATTATCGAGTATGGTGCTGATATTGTGATGATTATTGACGCAGATAGGAAGATTAGATATATGTCGCCGTCGATCAAGCGGGTGCAAGATTATATACATACTGAAGCAACGGATTTCAACCGGGAAACAATTTTTCACCCTGATGATATTGATCAGTTCGAGTCACATTTCAGACACAGCCTTGGTTCTCCGGGAGAAGTCATCGGACCATTTGAAATTCGTGTTATAGATAAGGAGGCAGAATACAGATGGTTTCATACGACCTTTAATAACCTTCTGCATCTGCCGGAGGTGAACGGAATCGTCTTCTATCTTCAGGATATAAACGCGCAAAAGGAGGTTGAAAAAGCAAATTTAATGACTAGCCTGATACTCGAGGATGAGCGTGGCAGATTCAATGAACTCTTATCGCATGCGCCGGCTGGGATGGGGATTCTGAATGGACCCAACCATGTCTTTAAAATGATCAATCCCTTCTATTTCGAAATGATCGGGAGGAAAGATGTCGTCGGATTACCCCTTGCCGAGGCGCTTCCTTATCTTCGTGAGCAAGGATTTATTGCAATGCTCGATGAGGTTTTCAGGACTGGAAAAACCCTCACGGGGAATGAAATGAAGGCCACCGTGTCGGACCCTCACACGGGTGCCCCCAGGGATATTTATATCAATTTTATCTTCCAGGCTCACCGTGATATGCAAGGCGAAATCGAAGGAACATTCTTTTTTATTAACGATGTTACTGAGCAAGTACTTTCCCGCAGGGTAGTGGAGGAGAGTGAACGTCGTTATAAGCAAATTGTTGAGACTGCTCAGGAGGGTATATGGCTAACCGATGAGTACGGTAGAACGGTATTCGTAAACAAAAAACTTTGTGAAATACTAGGATACGAGGAAGCTGAAATATTAGGGAAGCATTATGCTACATTTCTTGCTCGAGGATATTCTGAAAAGAAAATGATTGCATGGGAGCGAAGTGACAGCCGGCAAATTGATATGCAGTTTTTTTCTAAGATGGGTGCATCGGTGTGGACGAACGTGTCGTCAAATAGCATGTACGACGAGCAGGGCAATTATTTGGGGACTCTTGCCATGCTCTCCGACATTACAGAAAAGAAGAAGCTGGAAGAGTTATTAGACAAGGCTACGACATTAGCGAGAATCGGAAGTTTCGAAGTGGATATGTTTTCCAATAAATTGTTTTGGTCAAAAATTACCCGGGAGATACATGAAGTGGAGCATGATGCTGAATTTGATTTTAATTCAGCTACTAACTTTTTCAAGGAAGGCTTGAACCGTGAGCAGGTGCAGAACTCTTTTCTGGAAATGTATACAAAGGGGATTCCGCTCGACCTCGAAGTCCAGATCATTACTGCAAAAGGGAACGAACGGTGGGTTCGAGTTATTGCAGAGGCTGAGTTTATCAACGGGGAGTGCTCTAAGATGTTCGGCAGTATTCAAGATATCGATGCGCAGAAGAAGGTCGAAATTGAATTGTTAAGGACCATCGACGAAAAGGAAGATATTCTGGAGAGTATCGGGGACGGATTTATTACGCTTGACCGCGAATGGAGAGTGACTTACTGGAATAAAATGGCGGAAGTTTTTGCAAAAGTGGAGAGATCTGAGATTTTAGGAAAGGTTATGTGGGATGTTGTTCCGCAACTTATAGAATCCCCCCTCTATGTTCCTTTCCATAAGGCGATGTCGACAGGCACAGTCCAACAGGTTGAGGCGCTGTACAAATTGACCAATCGCTGGTACGACAATACCGTCTTTCCTTCGCCCACGGGTCTCACCATCTACTTCAGAGATATAACTGAGCGGAAAGAATCCGACCTCAAGCTAATGGAGCTGAACGAAGAACTTCGCAGGTATACGAGCGAGCTTATTATCGCCAACAAGGAGCTCGAACAGTTTTCGTACATCATATCTCATAATCTCCGGGCTCCGGTTGCCAATATTAAAGGCCTGCTCGATGCTATGAACGATGTATCCAATCCGGAAGAAGTGAAGGCCACTCTTCGGGAGTTACTCTCATCGTCAGTCCACGCCCTCGACGATGTTATTACGGATCTGAACAGCATATTAAAGGTTAAAACGGAGCTGAACGAACGGAAGGAGCGGGTAGTGTTTGAAGAATTGATAGCGACGATAAAGACTAGTATCCATAATCGAATCCGCGAAGAGGATGTTACGATTATCACTGACTTTGCCGAGATAGACGCTCTCTTCACTTTGAAGAGCTATTTGCATAGTATTTTTTATAACTTAATATTGAACAGTATCAAGTATCGGCAGCCTGATCAATCTCCGGTAATTCGTATCAGAAGCGCGATAGAAGGTGATCACCTCGTTTTATATTTTTCCGATAACGGCATGGGAATTGATTTGACAAAAGGCAGCAACGAGATCTTTGGCCTCTATAAAAGATTTCATACCCATAAGGAAGGAAAAGGACTTGGCCTGTTTATGGTGAAGTCGCAGATGACAACGCTGGGTGGTTCAATTAAGGTCAAGAGTAAAGTGAATTCCGGAACTGAGTTTAAGTTGTTATTTCCTTCAAAGAGGTAAAGTGTAGGAGCTATTTATGAATTTACCATACGAATTCCTTGTGGTCGACGACGATGCTATCAGTAATCTGATCAGCGAGCTGACGATTCGCCGTACCTGGAAAGAGGCTCGCGTACGTCTTTTTACCGAGCCCGAAAAGGCGCTCGATTATATTGATGACGCAGATATACCTTGGGGGAGCGAAGTAGCCTTATTTCTGGATATCAATATGCCTACCATGACCGGGTGGGAATTCTTGGAAAGATTAGCTCGGAAGCCCATCTCCGTTACCAACAACATCAAAATTTTTATTTTATCTTCTTCCATTGACGACCGTGACAGGCAGAGGGCATTATCCAACCCATTGGTTGCAGGCTTCCTGAGCAAGCCCCTCACAACAGCTGTTACAAGTAATTTATTTGAATAAAAGCCTGTAATCTTCTAATATATTCCTTGCAATCTTTTAATCTTGTTTACCTTTGCATATGCTTACGCCAAAAAAGAACGTACTCCTTACAGATGATGACGCCGCAGTGTTGGATGTAATGACCATCATTCTGGAAGAAGCTGGCTATTCAGTTAGCCAGGCGCGAAATGGAGAAGATGTTCTTTCAAAGGAAAAACATCAGCCCGACTTAATCCTCCTGGATCTTGCTATGGCAGGAATGAATGGTAGCGTCGTATGCGAACATCTAAAAAGTCAACCTTCTACGCAGCACATCCCGGTGATCATCGTTTCAGCTAATAACGACATCAAAGAGATTTCAGAACGAGTGGGTGCCGATGGTTACCTGTCAAAACCATTTGACATGGACGATCTGGTAAGCACCGTCGAAAAATATATTGGTTAGAAAAAACATCCCATGCCTGATTCTCCCTCTACGGTAGTAGGTCTCTTCAAGGACCGAAAGCGTACGAATATTCTTAGTGTTCCCGAACAACAGTTAATTTCCTTTTTCGTGCAAAAGCTTCCGCCGTGGCTTAGTCCCGATCACTTGACAGCCATCGGAATGTTGGGTTCAGCTATGGTGCTCCTCAGCTTTGTCCTCGCTTATTATGGGAGTCAGTTATTCTTGCTTTTGGCTATTTTTGGTCTCTTTATAAACTGGTTTGGAGACTCGCTCGACGGGAGGGTAGCATATTACCGGGGAATTCCCCGCAAGTGGTATGGTTTTTCACTAGATATTATTATGGACTGGATCGGTACTGTTTTGATCGGTCTTGGTTATTTCTTCTATGCCAAGGACGGCTACGAAGTCGTTGCATTTGCACTTGTCGTTCTGTACGGCTGGGCGATGATCATCTCCCAGCTTCGTTACAAAATTACCGATAAATATACCATTGATGCCGGGATCGTTGGGCCGACTGAAATACGCGTGGTGGTATCGGGCATTATATTAATCGAAATGTTCTTCTTCAATACCATACACTTTTTTGTGATAGCCATTTGTGCGATTTTGTTTATTATAAATGTAATAGATACTAAGAAGCTACTCAAATTGGGCGATCTGCGCGACAATGAGGAGCGTTTGGCTAAACAGAAAGACATGTAATTGTTATTGCTTTGAAGAAGAAATTTTCGCTTCTGGTGTTTCTAAAGGCACAGGCCTCGGCCTTTATCGGTGGTTTGGCCGATTATACCATTATGATTGCCTGTACCGAGCTTCTTCATATTCATTACACTGTCTCAATTTTAATCAGCGGCATCCTCGGCGCTGTTGTTAATTTTGTGATTAACCGGAAATGGACGTATAATGCTGAGAACGCGCCTGTCGGCGCACAGATTTACAAATTTATGCTAGTCGTCCTCGGTAGCATCCTGTTGAAATCTGGAGGTACGTATCTGCTGACCAACTGGCTGAATCTGGATTACAAATTTAGCCGTATTCTTACCGATCTGCTGGTTTCCTTTGGCTTTAACTATACGCTTCAAACTTATTGGGTATTTAGGTCCGGAAGGCATTCAGAAAAATTGACTTGACACGGATTTACCACTTAGGTGCATCATCGGTATTAGCGGGCAATTCTTCACGCTCTGCCTCACTCAAGGTAAGGGAAAGAAGGAAGGTCGACTCCTCCTTGGCATAGACGCTATGCGGAATCTTTTTGTGAAGCGCCAGCATTTGTCCTGCGGCAAGCTCAATGGTGCGCTGAGGCGTAGTGAACTCGATAAACCCTTCCAGTACTTGTACGCTGATGGTGCCGGGAGCTGTATGTGTTTTCATTTCCGCACCCTGATGTAAGGCAATCAGAATAATCCGAAGCTGGTCCGATTTGAATAGCGTAATGGCGTTTCGTTCGCCCTCAATGAACGCTTTTTCTTCTTTGATTTGTTTCTTGAACGACTCAAGATCCATAAGCACCATGTCGGCATCCAATAGTCGGTCGCCTTCGGGTCTTTGTGGTGTGGAAGAGTTGTGTTTTATTTCAGTCATTTCGGTTTGTTGTGAGTATTTTACGCATAAATGCATATAGGGTGTAACAAATTTCTCTATGGAAAGTTTGCTATACCCTAATCACAACCTGACAGCGGATTCTATGGTGCGCGGTCTTAAAGATGTTTCAATACTTTTGCTTCGTGAGAGAAGATAATCTCCTCTGCTATATTGGTGATTTGATCGCCAACACGTTCCAGTTTCCGGATAATGGAAAGAAAGTTTAGTCCCTGCTCAATTTTGCTGAGATCTGTCCCGATGTACTCAGCAATGTTCCCGGTAGCCTGCATATTAATTTCATTCAGTACCTCATCTTTTTTGAAGATGGTTCTCGCTAGTTTGGTATCCTCGTTTATATATGCCTGCAGTACATCGCGCATAATAACGGTGGCTGCCTCGTACATTTCATGTATCCCTGTAATGTTCAGAAGTTCCTTGTCAAAAGCTTCGTTCTCGCTGATGATGTGTTTGCAGATTCCTTCAGCCAGATCGCCTATCCGCTCCAGGTTGGTGTTTATCTTAAGGGTCGCCAGTACGGTGCGAAGATCGCTGGCAACGGGACTGTAAAGAGCAAAGAGATCCTCGCAGTCGCTATCGATTCGGAGCTCCATAGCATTGACTCTTTTCTCGTTGGCAATAACTTCCCTTGCCAGGTCCTTGTCGTTGGTAATAAGCGCCTGATACGCTTTTTCAATCTGCGACTGTACCAGTACCCACATATTGGTGGTCGTCTTTTTAAGCTGTTCAAGCTGTTTATCTAAATGTATCATGTGGCTTATAGTGGTTAAATGCTATCCAAAGCGTCCGGTAATATAATTTTCAGTTTCAACTTTCGACGGATTGGTGAATATTTTCTCCGTCAGGTCGTATTCGATGAGTTGACCCATGTAAAAATAGGCTGTTTTGTCGCTGATACGTGCCGCTTGCTGCATATTGTGCGTAACAATAACAATTGTGAAGTTGTTCTTTAAATCGTGAATAAGTTCTTCAATCTTCGTCGTCGAAATTGGATCCAAAGCCGAAGCAGGCTCATCCATTAACAATACCGAAGGCTTTACAGCAATGGCTCGTGCAATACACAGGCGTTGCTGTTGCCCCCCAGACAGGGCCATGGCCGATTTGTGAAGATTGTCTTTAACTTCATCCCATAAGGCCGCGTGCTTCAGGGCGTATTCCACCGTTTCATCAAGTACAGCTTTGTTTTTTTCGCCGTTAATTCTGAGTCCGAACGCGACATTCTCATAAATGGTTTTCGGAAAAGGGTTTGGTTTCTGAAAGACCATGCCCACTTTCTTCCGATATTCAAAAATGTCAATTTCGTTTTTATAGATGTCGACGTTGTCGATAAGTACTTCTCCTTGGATTGTAACGCCCTCGATTAAGTCGTTCATCCGGTTAAAACAGCGCAGAAAAGTAGATTTGCCACAACCTGAAGGACCAATAAAGGCAGTAACCGTGTTTGCCGACATGGTGATCGAAACGTCGCGCAGGGCTTGTTTCTGGCCATAAAACAAATTCAGATTTCTGCTTTCTAATTTGTATTCAGGGTTTAATTCTAGTGACTTGTTTTTTTGTACCATTTGTTTCTGAGATAGATGGCTACTCCATTTAAAATAAATGTAAATAATAATAAGACAATAATACCAGCAGCTGCATTCATCACGAAACCATGCTGCGGTCTCGATGTCCAATTAAAAATTTGGATCGGCAAGGACGTGTATTGGTCTAGTGGACCCTCCGGAATAAAGGGGACATAAGCTAATGCGCCGACGACAATCAGAGGAGCCGTTTCGCCGATAGCCCGTGAGGTCGACAGGATGATACCCGTCATGATTCCTCCGAAAGAAGCCGGAAGAACCACCCGGCGGATGGTTTGCCATTTCGTTGCTCCCAGTCCGTATGCCGCCTGACGTAAGGAATCAGGAACTGCTTTAATTGCTTCGCGGGTCGACACGATAATGATGGGCATGATCAAAAGTGAGAGAGTAAGTGATCCGGCCAGAATGCTGTTTCCCAGATTCATCATTCTCACAAATACCTGCAAACCCAGGATGCCATAAATTACCGAGGGAACACCCGCCAGGTTGGATATGTTGATTTCGACAAACCTGGCCAGTCGATTTTTCTTCCCATATTCCTGCAGGTAAATTCCAGCCAGAATACCGATTGGAAGTGCTACCAGTAAAGTGAAAACCAAGAGGCTGATCATTCCGGCCAGGGCCGTATAGATTCCTGACATTTCCGGATGGCGTGATGGCAAACTGGTAAAGAAAGACCAATCCAGCCGCGTAGCACCTTTGATGGTAATATCAATCAGTAGAACCGCCAGCGTTAGCAGGGCAAAGGCGGTACAACCGATGGCGAACACCTGAAAGATCTTGTCTTTCATTCGCGAAGAGATAAAAGGCTTCTTAGTCATACCGGTTTTGATATTTTTTTTGAATCCAGAATGAAATATTATTCAAGATGAAGGTAAAGGCAAACAAGGTGATACCAGCCGCAAAGATGGTACGATACTCCAGTGAATCCTGAGGGACGTCGCCCATGCTCACTTGTACGATATAGGTTGTAATCGTCTCCACCGACTCCAGCGGGTTGAGTGTTAAGTTTGGTTGTTGTCCGGCCGCTATTGCCACAATCATGGTTTCTCCAAGCGCTCTCGAAATCGCCAGAATAATCGATACGATAATGCCCGAACTTGCAGCAGGAACCATCACCCGGAACGCTGTTTGCAGTTTATTAGCCCCCAGCCCGTAAGACGCTTCCCTTAACGAACTCGGAACGGCTCTCAAAGCATCCTCGCTCAGTGAAGTGATGTAAGGTATGATCATAATACCCATCACGATGCCCGGGGAAAGTGCATTGAAACCCGCCAGATTTGGAATAAAGGTTTGAAGCAGGGGAGTCACGAATTGTAATGCAAAGAACCCGTAAACTACCGTCGGCACTGCAGCCAGAATCTCCAGGATAGGTTTCGCGGCTGCCGTAAACTTTCTGGATGCATATTCGTTCAGGTACACGGCAATGCTCACACCCACCGGCACAGCAATCAGAGTGGCAATCAACGTCGTCAGAACCGTTCCCGAAAGGAGGGGAAGAATTCCAAAGTGTTTATCAGCAAAAAGGGGAGTCCATTCCGTGTCGGTGATAAAGTCAAGAAATGAAACTTCTGCGAAAAACTTGATAGTATCAATGGATAAAACAAGAATGATCCCTACGGTGGTAAGCACCGATATCAGGCTGCACAATACCATCAACAGCTCAATAAATTTTTCCGATTTAGCAGATGATCTGGCCATTATTCAGCTTCGTTTTTAAGTAGTTCCAGGAGATTTGCACCTACGACAGATTTATTTTCAAAAACCGACCCGGTTTCACCCTTCAGAAATTTCTCGTACGACAAGCGATACACTTCATCGGGCAGGGCTACATAACCCACTTCGCGCGCAAGCGACCCTGCATTTTCCATATAGAACTTGATATACTCCTGAACTACGGGCGCTTTAGCGGACACCGAGTTAACATAAATAAATTCCGGGCGACTAAGCGGCTGATATTTGCCGCTCTGTACCGATTCGTCTGTTGGCAATACGGCCTCGCTTTGTGGATCCACTTTTATGGGAACAAGCTTAAGTTTATCTTTATTTTCAGAGAAATATGCAAGCCCGAAGTACCCGAGGCCATTTCTGTCCGTAGATACTCCTTGCACCAGCACGTTGTCGTCCTCACTGGCCGTATAGTCACCTCTCGATGCCTTTGCTTCTCCATTCACAGCCTCCGTGAAATAGTCGTACGTTCCTGAACTTGTACCAGCACCATAGAGGTTAAGCGGTCTGTCGGGCCATTCGGGTCTGATTTGATTCCATCGGGTTATTTTGCCCTGACTTTCTGGTGCCCACATCCTATGCAACTCCTGGACCGTTAAGTAGTCAACAAAATCATTCAAAGGGCTTACCACGACGGCAAGTCCGTCGTACGAGACAGGGATCTCTATAAATGCTATCCCTGCCGCCTGGGCTTGTTTGATTTCACTTGCGCTGATGGGTCTTGACGCGTTACTGATGTCAATTTCATTCCTCATGAATTTTTTAAATCCTCCACCTGTTCCCGACACGCCAACCGTAACACGAATGTCCGGCTTTATCTTCCGGAATTCTTCTGAAACTGCCTCAGTCAGAGGATAAACCGTGCTTGACCCGTCAATGTTTATTTTGCCTTCATACGATTTGAAGCAGGAACTGAACCATATCAGAAAAAAAAACGCGATCTGATAAAGTAAGGGTTTTCGGTTTGTCATAACTACTGCAAAGGTATTAAGGAAATATATACTCAGTATTACGGCTATGTTAAGTTAATGTTAACACGTTTTCTAAAATAATGTTAGTTGATTTCGAATACTTTATGGTATTTTTGCGATATATAATAGTTATTTTCTTATAAATAACTAATTATAAATATTTAACTTGCCATTTGTTACACGGGCTGACGATTTGATGAAACTTTTACTAACGTTTTTGGTGTGGATCCTCTCCCTGACTGCCGGATTCGCTACTCCCAATTCCCGGGAGATTAAAAAACTGTATCAGGAAGGGTTCAAGCTTATCAATCAGGACATGGCAAAGGCCGATTCCCTGATCAGCTTTGCGTGGTCCGAATCAGTCCGCACCGGAGATGCATCCGGCATTGCTGACGGTTACTTCTATAAAGGATGTCTCTTCGACCGGCAAATGAAGATAGATTCCGCAATCCTCTACTTAAACAAAGCCAATTCCCTGTATACCTTGATGGACGAATGGGACAATGTTCCCGACAGTTATGGAAGGCTGGGTTTACTCCTGATCAAGAAGAATCAGCGACAGGAAGGTTTAAAACATCTCCTTGAAGCGCTTAAACTGGCGGAAGAGCAGGGCAATGAGGAAGCCTTTGTGCGAAACACCATCGTGCTTGCCATGCATCATAACGATTATACAGGCTCTTACGACGAGGCAATCGAATATCTTACTCAGGCTGAAGTTTCGGCTAAGAAGCTTAAAGACCGGAACCTCTTGGGTCAGATCTATCTGCAATTGAGCATCAGTTACCGGAGCAAAGGCGATTATGGTGCTGCCATCGATCATAGTCTGAAATCGCTCAGTGAATTTGAAGCCATAAAAAGCACCTACAACCAAATGCGGGCTCTCTTCACCCTCGCCCAGGTTTACGAACAAACGCAACGCACCGATGAGGTGCTGAAAGTGCTGGAACGAGTAGAACCTTTGCTGAGGGAGAATACAGACGACCTGATGGAAGCAAACTATTACAAGTTGTTGGCCGAAGCGCTCTATCAAAACGAACAGTACGAGCAGGCGCTGGTATTCGCTCAGCGCGCTTCAGATTTGTTAAGCAATGGCGGTCAAAGTTTGGGAGTTAATCATATGGAGGAAATGCTTTTCCGACTGAATTATCTTCTGGGCAATCGGGTTGTTGGCGACAGCCTGTACAATAAATTCATGGCCACCAACGATAGCATCTTTTCAATTGAATCGGCTGCAATTGATGCCGAAATACGTCAGAGGTATGCACTTGAGAAGCGAAATCAGGAAGTAGCTTATAAGGATCTGGAATTGAAGAATGGAAAGTATATGCGTCAAGGCTTGATAGGTTTTCTCGTTTTTGCTGTTTTACTTTGCGTTGTTATTTACGGACGTCTTCGCGAGAAGGCGAAGAATGAACGACTGCTTGGCCTGAAGAACGAAAAAATCGAAAGGCAATACGTTTCCTTACGGCAAATGAATGAGTACAATGAAACTTTGCTGCGGGAAATACATCACCGGGTGAAGAACAACTTGCAAATCATCAGCAGTTTGTTCAGCATACAAGCCCGTAACATCCAACACCCGGAGGTTTTGAATCTTATTGAAAAAAGCAAGAGCCGGCTCAAAACCATTTCCATTATCCACAATACCCTGTACAGTCAGAAGAGCTTGAGTAAAATTAAAATCAGCGATTTTATCAAAGAAATTGGTGAGTCGCTTTTCGATATTTATAATGTTGAAACCACCTTTCTGGACACCTTGAATCTCAATATCTCGGGAGAGAGCATTTACCTGAATGCTGACACATCTCTTCCTATTGGTCTAGTCGTGAACGAACTCATTACCAATTCGCTTAAATACGCTTTCGTAGAAAGCAGTATTGTCGCCCGGGCAGAATCTGGTTCCCGTTATGGCGATGTTATTGAGGAGAGTCGCGTGCACAGTATTGACGTATCGGTAAACCGCGTCTCTTCCAGTCAGTATGCACTTACCTATACCGACAGCGGCCGGGGAATTCCGGACGACATCGATATTCAAACCAGCAAAACCACCGGATTACGTTTAATTCGCGGCTTGCTTCAGCAGCTGGGAGGTTCTATTGAATATAAGAAAGACGAAACAAGCCACGGCTTCGTCATCTATTTTTCGGAAGCCGATTAGTCCCCTCGCGTCGAGCTACGCATAACGCTATGGCTCTATTCCAGCCCTCCGCATTCTATTACTCACACATTCTTTCTTCAGCTAGAACAGCTTCAGTCAGGCTGGATACCCTTGTACATAAAATTGTGCATCGACTGTGTTGTTGCTTTTAGATCAGTCGACAAATACCAAATGCTATCAACGCGTATTCCCCGGCTCATTTTATCACTTGGGAAACGCGCGTGTTCAATCGAGCGAGTATCTGCCTGTAATAAGTTATTTCCGATTGCAAATAACTTGGCAAAATCCAGATTCGTTTCAATATTCGGATAGATGTCTTTGATAAGTATCGGTAAAATTTCCTTCCCCTTTTCACCAAACCGCGCTGCTACCGCATTCATTACCGTCTTCTGTCTTTCAATACGGTCGTAATCGCCCCGACCGACACCTCTTATACGCGTGTAAGCAACCGTCTGCTTTCCGTCCAAAAGCTGCAAGCCAGCGCTTGCGACAAACTTCGCCGGAATTTTATCTATTCCTGCGATCTCACCCAGATAATTATTCATAAACTCCACTTCAGCAGGTTTTACGTCAATTTCGACGCCTCCAAGGGCCTGGATGATTTTCGCCGAACCAAAAAAGTCCACGCTCACGTAGTCCTTTATATCCAGGTCAAAGTTCTCATTAAGCGTTCTGATCGCCAATTTGGGCCCTCCTTCCAGATAAGCTGCATTAATTTTGTTCTTTCCCCGGGCATATATTTTAACATAAGTGTCGCGCATCACCGACGACAGGCTCACCCGGTGGTTCTCCAAGTCGACCGAAGCAATCATGATCAGATCTGAGTTCCCAAAGTCACTCGTCGTCCGCCGGTCCACTCCGAAGAAAGCAATGTTGACATGTTTCAGGGAAGCGGTATCCATAGCAGCAAGTTTTTCCTCCGATATGCCAAGATCTACCAAATTGCTTTTAATATTTGCCTGACTGATGGTTGTGCTGGTAAAACCCAGTGTTGATAGAATAAATAGAATTACAAATGTCTTTTTCATTAAATTAGATTGTACTTTTTAACTGCCGGTAAAAGTCGGCAGCAGACACTGAAAAATCATAACCACTATTGGGTAAAAAACCAACTGGAATCGATACAAAATAACCATCATTGGTTAGTGAAGTGTTCTGATTTGTCTGTTTCTTTGTTCTTATGTTTATTAACTTCACTAGCCACATATAAACCCAATTAATTACCCGATGCCTTTGATCGAACGTATTTCCGGAAGTTCGTCTTCCTATAGTCTGAAGCATCGGGTTTTCAATACGTTTCTGTTTTTCGGAATTTTAATCGGCATCCTGGACTGGTCGCTTTCGAGTCTGGTCATATTGAAGAACCCGGTATTGCTCCACGCTATCACGGTCGTTTTTTTGCTCATCTGCTACTACCTGAGTCGCGAAAGACGGATTTTTAACCCTGCTTTTATTATTATCGTCGCTACGGGCATTATAAGTGTTTTGGGCGCCGCTTTGCTGCTGAATTCAGGGAGCGAAAGTAAATCGTTACCTGCGCTCCTTTGCAGTGTCGCAATATTTTTCCTCTGTACCGAAAGTACGCTCACGCTGATTGTTACGGTATTGCACGTCGTCGGTTTGACACTATTTCTATCGCTTAAATTCTTCTATCCGGAATGGATTATCAATCATTATAATGGCACGCAGCGTTTCGCCGACAATCTTATTTTCCTCGTCATGCTAATTGCCCTTCTCTTCCTGGTCTTGAGCATTATCCGCGAGTCGGTCAATCAGGAGCGGCGAAGCCTGCGAACGAAGGATACATATCTGAATCAGCAAAATCTCCTTATACAGGATCTGCTTAAGGAACTCAATCATCGGGTCAAGAACAATCTTCAGGTCGTTTCGGCTTTGCTGAGTCTCCAGGCCTACCGTGCGCAAAACCCCGAGGCCATCATGGCGCTTAACGAAGGGCGAAGTCGTTTGGAGTCAATGGCCTTACTCCACAAAAAGCTCTACCAGGACAACTTCTTTAACCAAATTGCTCTCGCCGAATACATCGACGATCTGGTTGTCCATGTATTGGGGGATAACAATGTCTGTGTAAAACGAAGTGTGGAAGATATTATGCTTACCGCAGACCAAGCCATTCCGCTGGGGTTAATCATTAACGAGATATTTACGAATATAAAGAAGGGACTAACAGACCAAGACCCCGACTCCCTGATTCTGATTAAAACCAAAGTCGACAGCAAAAACGTGAGGATCTGTATCAAGGACAATTCAAAACATAATATACAAGACTTTTTAGATGTAGAAAAACCGAACGTTGGGAAGGAGCTGATTGAGATGTTGGTAAGACAACTTGATGGAAACTGTAAAATAAAGATTAATAAACAAGGAGAGTTAGAGATTCGAATAAAATTTAAACTGATATATTAATACAGAAGCATGGAAAAAATAATGATTATCGAAGATGAGTTTGTTGTAGCCCAAAGTATGTCCTTCTTCCTGGAAAGTAAAGGCTTTGAAGTATGCGCCATCGCCGATCGCTACGAATCAGCTGTCCGCAGTTTCATTAGTTACAAACCCAATCTGATATTATGCGATATCCGTTTGAAAGGGGAGAAGTCAGGAATCGATGTCATTAAGGAGCTCCGTAAAAATCAAATGTTCCGGCTCATCTATGTAACCGCCCATGGCGACGAACAATTGCTTAAGGAGGCGCTCAGCACACACCCCAATGCCTTCCTGCTAAAACCTTATACCGACCAGCAATTACTGGTCAGTGTACAAATGGCTTTCAAAACAAAAGAGGCCACTTCAGGAAACTTTTCTCATCACCTCGCCGCCTTCCAAAGTCTATCCAAAAGCGAGCTTCGCATCGTCGCACTCATGGTCGAAGGTAAGTCTTCGACCGAGATTGCTGACGAATTATTCATTAGTAAACATACGGTCGACGTACATCGGAAGAATATACTACGTAAAACGGATTTTAAGAACACCGTTCAGCTGATTGTTTTTGCTTTGGAGCATCGCTTGCTTGATGTTTAAATCGCTGAAAATCAGCGTACTTTGTTCTTTATTATTTTTTTATTAGCCTCTACTTCCAAAATACCCAGTTATGGTTATACGCAGGCGATTTTAGTTCCGGTTCTTTGTATAGTAAGTTCGAAATAACTAAAATCTCAGTGAATAACATTATGAAAAACACATTACTGGTAGTAGATGGTGAGCCCTCAATCTTAGAATTACTTCACTTTATTTTTGGCAAGGAATACAAGATTGTTTTAACCAGCTCCTGCTACGAAGCGCTCATCTGGTTGGAAGAGAATGAAAGCCCAGACCTGATCATCCTGGATTTTGCAATCAAAGGATTCGGTGGAAAAGACTTCCTCAGAACCATCAAGGTGAGTGGCCTCTATCGTAAAATCCCGGTAATCATTCTGTCGGAATCGGGCGACTTTGATCCTATCGCCGCCGAGGTGGCTTACGGTGTTGATCGCTTCTTCCCAAAGCCCTTCAACCCGATCGAGCTTAAACATTCCGTTTCTGAAATCATAGCAAGCAAAAAGGCAAATGGATTGGCACGTATCTATAACTGAAACCCAATCATTCCGGAACCTGGTCTATTATAGCGGCAAACGGTTCGAGAAAGATATAGCCCGGGGGTTGGATGAGTTTTTCAATCTCCAGGCTTTCCAGAACCTCCTTGAACTTGAAATTCACCTCAATCAGCTAAATATCCTTTCCGTTCCTGAAATACTGATTCTTGAAATTGACCAGGAAGGGAAGGTGTTTGAATTGGTGCAGCGATTAAAATACAGTTCCTTAACCTGCGGACTGATCATTGTTCTCTTAGCGCAAAAGACAGACGAGAATAACCGTAGGAAAGCTAAAGAACTGAAAGTAGCTGATTATTACGAGTATCCATTTGACGTGGAGCAGCTAAATGAAAGACTACAGTTTTTAAGGAAGTTCAAGATGGTAAGGTCGGATGTGCAGGGGCTTAAATTATCATTAGCCAAACCTTATAAAATGCCCTTTTCAAAAAGGTTCTTTGATATTGTCTTTGCTCTCACTGCGCTGGTTTGTCTTTCTCCGTTTCTTCTAATAATTGCTCTGCTTATCAAACTGGACTCTAAGGGGCCAGTCTTCTACACCAGTCAGCGCGCAGGAACCGGCTACAAAATCTTTAACTTCTATAAATTCCGCAGCATGAAAATAAATGCCGACAAGGAACTGGAGTTGCTGCGAAGCAAGGGCCTTAACCAATACACGAATGGGCATAAAGGCTCAGTCCCCGCTGCATTTGTAAAACTGAAACAAGACCCAAGAATAACCCGTTTTGGGGAGTTCCTAAGAAATACTAGTATCGACGAGCTTCCGCAACTTTTTAACGTTCTAAAGGGGGACATGTCAATCGTCGGAAACCGACCGCTACCACTTTATGAAGCCAAGATGCTAACATCCAATGAATGGTGCCAGCGATTTCTTGGACCCGCCGGAATTACCGGCTTATGGCAGGTCACCAAACGCGGGCGAAGTGATATGTCAGATCAGGAAAGGAGAGAACTCGACAATTACTATGTGCAGCATGCTTCACTATTTTTCGACTTAAGAATCATAGGATCGACATTACCAGCACTATTGCAGAAGGAAAAAGTATAAATATCCAAAAACTAAATAAACTGAAATGAAACAAATTTTTATCATACTGGCAGTTACTCTTTTTGTCGGAGTTTTCAATGTAAAAGCTCAGGAAGTCATTACAGACGAAATCAATTACAGTACTATGGAGAGGCTGATTCAACTAGCGAAGGAACATTATCCGCAGCGTAAGGTCATAGGCGAACAGGAGAATATCGCTAAAAATAATGTTGCGGTCGCGAACCTATCTTACTTAGAACCATTCAATGCCAACTACTTTTGGAGGCCTGATGAGCAAGAGACCCTCAACCCACAAAATCCATACGTCACGAATGGATTTCAATTCGGAATCAACGTCAATCCTAGTAGTCTTTTCGCGAAACCTTTTCAGGTAAAGACTGCAAAATCAAATCACAAGATCGCACAATATCAAAAGGAAGCTTACGATGTCGAACTTGAAAAGCAAGTTAAAACTCGATATTATAACTATGTCTTGCAGTTAAAAGAGTTTAAACTCAAAACAATGGCGGCTCAAACTGCTAAAGGTTCCTTTCTTGATATTTCAAATAGTTATCAACGAGGAGAGATTACAGCAGAAGAATATTCTGAGGCTCGCGACTTAATCGCGGAGTCGGATTATTCTAAACTTGAGGCAGAGATTGCTTATCTCAGCGCGCGTGACGATCTAGAAGAAATCATCGGGATGAAATTAACCGATCTAAAACTATAGCTTTTATGGACATCCAACGGTTTTTAAAACTATTGCTACGTTATTGGTGGATATTGATTCTAACACCGATCGTTACCGCGGCGCTTACCTACTACCTTGCACAGGATCTGCCAAAAGAGTATAAATCGGAAGCTTTAATTTCGACCGGTTTGGCTGATCATTCCCAACAGTCGATTACAGGTGGCAGCCAGATGGATTATTTTGCCTTAAATCAGCAATTCACGAATATCATCGAGTTTTTAGAGATGAAGAAAAATCTCAATACCATCTCTTATAAACTCATCCTTCATGATTTGGAAAACGCAACAGACGCATTTCATACACTGCCAGAGGGGTTGTCTTCGCTAGATAGTACAAAGCGGAACGAAATCATCAGCGAGTATAAAAAGTTCCTTGCTGAAAAGCGGATAATAACACCCGATGATAACGGTAAGTATGCATTGTACGATTACCTGCAGCTAATGGGCTATGGTGAAGGCAATATCAAGCAACAGCTTGAAATAACCCGAAAGGACAATAGCGATTTTATTCAGGTTGAATTCGTATCAGACAACCCTTATCTCTCCGCTTATGTTGTCAACACCGTCGCGCACGATTTTATACACTCTTTTAAGGAGCGGGCGATACAAAACAAAAATAATTCGAAAGAAGTCCTGGATTCACTTGTACGCGGAAAAGAAAGTTCCATGAACGCGATCAATTCACAAATCCGAGATTTTCAAGTAAAGAATAGTGTAATCGACTTGGGAAATCAGGCTGAACAGACCTTTGAGCAGATCGGAGAAAAGGATGCCTTGCGAGCAAAGACAGTAAGTGAGATCCAATCGCTGGAGGGAGCCATTCGCGGTATTGAAGAAAAACTTAAAAGCAGCAATGCGGGACTCATGTCGGCCAGTGCAAACGAAAACAAACAAGCACAGGCCATACGCGCTCAATTACAAAAAGCGAACGAGAGGTATGTGGCGAACAATTTTAAACCGGAAGATGCACGAGTAATTGATTCGCTTCAAATGGCCTTGTCGAGGTTGAACGCTAGCAATCCGGTTAGCGCTAATACTGGAACAGATCCTAAGTTGTTGCGTCAAACCTTAAATCAACAGAAGCTTTTGATGGAAGTAGAGCTTGATAAAGCAAAAAGTAGTTTGGCTTTTATTCTCAGTGATTTAGCACAATTGCGCGCGAAATTTGAAAGGATGGTACCTAATAATGCCGGAATGAAGAATTATGAACGCGAAGCAGAAGTTGCGACAAAAGAATATCTAAGCGCTTTAGAACTGTACAACCAAAACAATGTGGTCAACAGCACGGGTATCAATCCCCAATTAGCCCAGGAAGGGGTTATAAATCCCGCCGAACCTTCCAAGAAAATTATATATACCGGTCTTGCAGGGGTCGGTTCGTTTGGCACCTGTATTTTTATATTTGCAATCGCATTCCTGCTTGATGGAAAAGTCCGGACTTCTGAGCAACTCGCTTCGACAACGAGAACTAGGATAATCGGTCAAATTAATACCATCGTTCCTAATGATACTGATTTAAAAACGGTTTGGGAGGAAGGTAAATCTACTACCGACTATTCGCTCTATAAAGATTTGATTCGCTCGCTTCGTTTCGAGATCGACGCATCTCTAAAAGAAGATGGAAAGCAAATCTTCGGAGTAACCGGACTTTACAATAACTCAGGGTCTTCGTTCATATCGTCCAGCCTGGCCTATTCGTTTGCAATGACTAAAAAGAAGGTGTTGCTGATAGGAGGGGACTACGTTCTCGATAGATCAAAAGTAAAGGAAATCAAAGAGGGTCAGTTTTTTGATTCCTATATCGTTAAGCGAGAAATCAAAACCGACGAATTCATTACCAAATTGAATACCAATGCAAAAAATGAGTCATTATTAGAGGTATACAATGAAGACACTTTGAAGAAAGGATTTGATGAACTCAAAAAAGAGTTTGACATCATCATCGTGGACGTTCAAAGTCTTCAGAAAGTTCATCGTGCTAAAGAATGGTTGATGTTCGTTGATAAAAGTGTGGCTGTGTTTCCCGCAGGCGCAAAAGTAGGATCTTATGAAAAGGAACTGATTACATTCATGAATAAGCAAGATGGTTTCATCGGCTGGATATTGAATAAGACAAAGGCGAGTGATCTAGGCCTAATGAAAATGATTGCATCAAATTGATTATGCTAAGCTTCGATTATCAAAATAAAAGTGTGCTTTTAGCGTTGGGCCTGGCTACTTCGACTCTGATTGCATATCTAACCGTGAACTTTGGTTTTTTTGCCCCAATGGTAGCAATGACGTTAGCAGCGGTAGCGGTCTTTTTGGTAATCGTTTTTAAAAACCCAATAATCGGGCTCATCACAACACTTATCTACTGTTTTGTCATTGGCTTTTTGGCGAGGGAATTGCCTGCCGGCATACCTTTCGGTTATCTTGTAGAGGGCTTGTATGCTGTCGTTTGGGCAGCGATAATATTTAAGACTCAAAAAGGAAATTGGAGCCGGATTAACAATGACCTTTGTTTGTTGTTTGTGCTCTGGTTTATCATAAGTATACTTCAGCTCATGAATCCAAATGCAAGTGCCAGAGGCTGGTTGAGCGAGGTAAGATCATCTGGTTTAGATTCTTTCCTTCTGATACCCGCCGGGTTTCTGATCTTCCGAAATAATAAACATTTGAATATTTTTTTGGGCGTCATTTTGTTTTTTTCGCTGGTAGCGACTCTCAACGGTATGAAACAACTTCATATTGGATTATTTCCGGGCGAGCAAGCATTTCTGGCTGCAAATCCTACCCATATGATATGGGGGCAGTTAAGAGTTTTTTCATTCTATAGAGACGCCGGTCAGTTTGGTGCGTCGCAAGCTCATCTTTCACTTATCGCGGGAATCTTAGCACTTGGCCCGTTTAAAATCTGGAAGCGATTAGTTTTTCTTAGCCTATCGGTTTTGCTGTTTTACGGAATGTTAATTTCAGGGACTCGAGGGTCATTTTTCGTACTGATTCCAGGAGCACTGCTCGCTATATTTCTTTTTAAGAATGCAAAGATCCTTATACTAGGGCTTCTGTCTTTGATTAGTTTCGTAGCTGTTTTAAAGTATACATATATCGGAAGCGGTTTCTCCTATGTTCACCGACTTAGAACTGCCTTGAATCCTGAGGACGCATCTCTTAATGCCAGATTTGACACTCAAGAAATCCTCACGGAATATCTGAAGGATTATCCCTTCGGGGGCGGCCTTGGCACATTAGGTTACGCTGGGGAACAATATAATCCGGGTACATTTCTCTCAACAATACCACCCGATAGTTATTGGGTCAAAGTTTGGGCGATGTATGGTATTGTCGGTTTTACATTCTGGTTTTGTATGATGATGTATATTCTTGGGAAATGCTGCGGGATCGTCTGGAATATCAAAGACGAAAAGTTGAGAATTAAGCTAATCGCTCTGACAGCTGGATTTTGTGGAATCTTTGTTTCAAGCTATGGAAATGAAGTGATTAATACTTTGCCCTCGTCCGTCATTGTATATTTATCTCTAGCCCTGATATTCATGGGTCCCGAATTAGACAAAAGGCAGATGAACAAACAGGAGCTAACTACATAAATTCTTACTATGCCATTTGAAATTTTTGTTCTTCCGGGAATTATTTGCGGACTTCTGGGATTCTTTTTAGGGATGCGAAGTTCGAGCCAAGATAAGATTTGATAACATGGATACTATTTGGATTATATTTCAGGTAATCATCGGTTTTAACTTTGTTTTTCCGCTCTCCCTTATTTTGCTTTCACAACTTTTAAGGCGAAACGATGGAATGACGGTTAAAAATAAACGTTTACCTGATTATGCAATTATTGTAACTGCCTTCGAACAGACCATCATGCTCGAATCTGTTATTCAATCGATTCTCAAATTAAATTATGATCATTATCACATCTATGTGGTTGCTGATAACTGTGACGTTTCGGAGCTACAGTTTACGCACAAGAACGTGTCTGTGTTACGTCCACCAGAAATTCTTGCGAATAATGTAAAATCTCATTTTTACGCAATTGATCGTTTTATCAGATCTCATGATGCGTTAACCATCGTCGATAGTGATAATTTAGTACATAAGGAATATTTGAAAGAATTGAATAAGCTATTTGACCTTGGCTTCATTGCTATACAAGGAAAGAGGGAACCCAAAAATTTAGATACAAACCTTGCTTGTCTCGACGCTGCCCGAGATAAGTATTACGACCATTATGATGGGAAGTTGCTCTTTCAATTAGGGTCGTCAGCGACCCTATCTGGTTCAGGGATGGCTTTTACCACAGAAATCTATAGAAAGTCGTTGCAAAATGTAAAAATTGAAGGAGCTGGTTTTGACAAGGTTTTACAAGCGAGGCTTTTGAAGCGAAATGTACGAATTGCCCATGCTCCTGCTGCCATTGTGTACGACCAGAAATCAAGTCAAACAGCGCAGTTGGTTTCTCAGCGCTCTAGATGGATTAATTCCTGGTTCAAATATGTTAAGTACGGGGCAGATCTAATAGCTAAGGGCATCTATAACCGCAGCTGGAATCAGTTTTTGTTCGGAATTGCACTGATGCGACCGCCATTATTCATGTTCTTATTACTTGGTTTGGCTTGCTGCGCAGTGAACTTGTTTTTTACTCCTATTGTGTCGGTCGTCTGGATCATTTTGCATGTACTTTTTTCAACTGCCTTTATGATTGCCTTAAGAGCACAAAAAGCAACGCCTGAAATATATAAAGCACTTATATCAATTCCAGGTTTCATTGCTCTCCAAGTTTTGTCTCTTCTTCATGTTCGTCGCGCAAACCGCCGATCCATCGCAACAAAACATGTTACGGTAAACGTTAATTCCACAATATGAAAGGGAGAGATATCATAATGGTTGGACAACAGGCTTGGGATACCGAGATTGGAAGTAATTGTCGAAATATTGCACTTGAATTCAGTAAGCAAAATAGGGTGCTATATGTGAACTCAGCTTTAGACCGGATTACAAAATTAAGGTATGCAAATGACTCGAAAGTGCAAAAGCGTCTTAAGGTCATTCAAGGAAAGCAGACTGGTTTAGAACGTGTTAGCGAGAATTTATGGGTGTACTATCCTGATCGAATAATTGAGTCAATAAACTGGATCAGACCGCATTGGTTGTTTCGGGTTTTAAATAGAAGGAATAACTTTCGATTTGCGTCATCCATTCAAACTGCAATTTCTGAATTAGGTCTCAAAGATTTTATTCTCTTTAATGACAGCGACATGTTTAGGAGTTTCTATCTAAAGGAATTACTAAAGCCCTCAACAACGCTGTACTATTCTCGTGATAATATGATGGCAACTGATTATTACAAACGCCATGGAAAGTACCTAGAGCCTGAGATTATTAAAAAGAGTGATTTATGTGTTGCGAATTCTGTGTATCTCCAGCAATACTGCAAAAGTTTCAATGAAAGATCGTTTTACGTAGGCCAAGGCTGTGAATTAGGTTTGTTTCAAGAGCCATCAATTCAAATGCCCAAGGAACTGGAGCGGATCCCTAGTCCAATAATAGGTTATGTGGGGGCACTTACATCTGCTCGACTGGACATAGCGCTTTTAGAATATTTGTCGACCTCTCTTCCTAAGCTCTCCTTTGTTTTGGTCGGGCCTGAAGATGAGCAATTTAAAAGAAGCCGACTTCACCGTCTGGAAAATGTATATTTCCTTGGTTCCAAGCCAACTGAGGATTTGCCACGTTACATCCAGGCCTTTGATGTCTGTATAAACCCGCAAACTTTGAACGATTTGACTATCGGAAATTATCCCCGCAAAATCGACGAGTATTTGGCGTTGGGAAAACCGGTAGTTGCCACCAGAACCGATACTATGGAGGCGTTTAGCGATTTTACATATTTGGCGACCACCAAAAAGGAGTTTTTTGAAAAAATTATGATTGCCCTCTCGGATAGTGATCCGGAAGCTCAATTCAAGCGAAAGGAGTTTGCCTTCTCGCATAGCTGGGACAATTCTGTCAATCTTATTATAGAAGAGATTGTGAAAGTAGAGGCCTTAAAATCTGTTGCTTTATGAAAGTCGCGCATTTAATTATGGCGTATAAATCTCCGAGCCAGCTAAAGATGTTGGTTGATCAACTCTGGCATCCTGATTCAAGGATTTTTATACATCTCGATAAAAAGGTCGCGATGAAGCAGTTTTCATTTATAGCAACCGAGGGGAAGGCAACCTTTATTTCAGATCGCCGAATCTGCAACTGGGGAGGGTTTAGTTTCGTACATGCCATAACAGGGTCTATAAAAGAGATCTTGGCAACTAAGCAAAACTATGATTTTATAAACTTAATGAGCGGACAAGATTATCCGATAAAGCCGATCAGTCAATTCCATGCTTTTCTTAGCACTAATTTAGGAAAATCATTTGTTTCTTTTGAAAAGGATAGTGATAGTGATTGGTGGAAACATGCTGTTACCCGATATCAGCATTATCACTTTACGGATTATAATATCAGAGGTAGATACCGGGTTCAGTCATTGGTAAATCGGTTGGCCCCGAAAAGGCAGTTTCCGCTAAACCTGAAATTATATGGGAGCGCTGTTTCTTCTTGGTGGACCATGAATACGGATTGTGCTAGATATATCACCGAATTTTTAGACAATAATCCCAAACTTCTAAAATTTATGAAGCTAACCTGGGCTGCTGATGAGTTTCTTTACGCAACTATCATTATGAACTCACCATTTAAAGATACCGTAATCAATAATAATCTGCGGCATATTGAATGGCTTGAAGGAAAGCCGAACCCAAAGATTCTGCTCGAATCAGATTTTTCAGCCTTGACTTGTTCTTCGAATTTTTTCGCAAGGAAGTTCGATATCAATCAAGACTCGACTATCATTACGATGCTCGACAATTATTTACTGTCATCGATCGCGGGCTGCGAGCCACCTATTCCAAAAACTTCAAACGAATTAAATTTATCCAAATCGTTAAATCTTTAAAATTCAATTAACTATTTCATCCAACATGAACGCGAAAGAAGCTATAACTTTAGTAATGGTGTGCGACAACCATTTGGCAGTGATGCTATCGGTACTACTTAAGTCACTGGAAAATACATACAAAGGTCAACAAGATGTGAACATCTTTATTGTAAACGATGGTTTAACTAAACGAAATATAGATAGAATCAATCGGACAATTAGTTCGGACAAGTTTAAAATTCATTGGAAGACAATGAAAGAAGCAGTTCCCGCAGAAATTGAATTGCCTAAAGATCGATCAACACTTCCCATCTGCGCCTATATTCGTATCTGTGCGCCTTATTTTCTCCCTAGGGAAATAAAAAAAGCGATCTATCTCGACGTAGATATGGTGATTATGCGAGACATCAGTGATCTTTGGAATATCGACATCGGGAACTATGTTATAGGCGCTGCTATTGACCGGGCAGATTTAGTGAGCACCCCTTGGGGAGGAATACCTAATTATAAAGCCTTAGGCATTCCCGCTGAAAGTAAATACTTCAATTCGGGTTTGCTTATTATGAACTTGGATAAATGGCGTGATATAGGAGCAACGCAGCAGGTTATCGATGTGATCCACCAAAACTATGAGTATGTCACATTTTCTGACCAATATGGCTTAAATGTAGTCTTTGCGAACAAATGGTATCAGTTGGATCCTAGTTGGAACAGGTACCCCCAGGAATCTCATAAAGATCCTTTTCTTATTCACTTTACAGGAATGAAGCCTATTTTTAAAAGCTACAATTTCAATGAAGAGTACAAGGAGATATTTTATTCGATTCTGCGTACAACACCTTGGTCGAACTTCAAACCAAAAAGCAATTACTTTCGGCTTGCAAAAAAAGCCTATAATGTAATGGTTAAGAAAGCCAGTGCTTTTTCTTGGACTTAAATACCTATAAATCGGTATTGATATCGGGTAAACTCTAGATTAAATTGCACTGTTAAATACCATTACGCTTAGAAAATGTATCTGTTTAAACAACCAGCCTGGATATCTTCTCATCAATATAATTTCGCTAAGTATGAGGAAATTCCACAATCCGTTTTCGACGAGATAAACGGGCGGCTCCAAAAAATAGTTCACCCAGAACCTCTTGTTTCGGTGATAATTGCGGCATGGAATGAAGAAATCAATATTTTGAACTGCATATCCAGTCTTTCCCAGATTAGTACAGATATACCATTTGAAATTATTGTCGTAAATAATAATTCGACTGATAATACGCAAAGAACAATTGACAGTCTTAATGTCCGAAGTTTATACGAACCGGTTCCGGGTTGTGGGCCTGCGCGCCAGCTGGGTCAGGAAAATGCGAGAGGAAAATACATACTCCTCGCAGATGCCGACTGTATCTATCCTACTTGTTGGATTGATGAAATGATGCAAAAGCTAAGTTTGAAGGGCGTTGTTTGTGTTTATGGAAGATATTCGTTTATCGAGGAAGTAGGTTATCCTCGATGGAAGCTTTTTATGTTGGAAAAGTTGAAAGACGTAATAGCCGAAATAAGACATTATAAAAGACCGTATCTGAATGCGTATGGAATAAGCATGGGTTATGTAAGAGAACATGGCTTAAGGGTAAAATATGTAAAGTACAAGATTTGGGGAGACGATGGAAGGCTATGCTTTGATCTGATGCAATTCGGGTCAGTAAAACAAGTCAAGTCGAATTCGGCAAGGGCATGGACTAATCCTCGAACACTTCAGCGAGACGGAAGCTTTGCAAATGCGCTCTGGTCAAGGATCAAAATTGAAATGAGCCGTCTTTTTTCCTTCTTTACCGTTCACCCTCCTCATAATACCAAAGTTTCAAGAAATGATTAATAACGACTTTTGCTTTCCTCAGGTTACATTGCTGATTACTCATTTCAACCGGAGCAGATCATTGCAAAATCTTTTGCTTTCTTTTAAGGAGTTGGGGTGTGAATTTGGTGGTATTGTGGTCTCAGATGACTGTAGCGATACCCTTCACGTGGAACAAATACGGAAGCTGCAGGAGTCGTATCCATTGACTTTGGTCACAAGTGAAAAAAATTGCGGATTGGGGCACAACATCAATAAAGGTCAAGATCGAGTTGAGACGCCCTACACGTTGTATGTTCAGGAAGATTTTACCCCCCTTGAAAATTTTCCAGCTAAACTAAAGAAATCTTTAGCACTAATGGAAGAAAATGAAGGTCTTGATATTGTACGTTATTGGTCTTATTTTCCATATCCCTATTTAAGAAACGAGAGAGATGGTTTTTACGAAATGTATATCAAGCCTTTTGCGCGCGATTACCACAAAATATACTGTTATGGAGATACTCCACATCTTCGTCGTACGACTTTCTTAACAAAGTTTGGCAGGTATCAGGAAGGGATCAGCGGTGACCGGACAGAATACAAGATGTGCATATCTTTCATCCAGAATAAGGGTAAGGGTTTGTTCTTCAAAGACTGCCGGTCTTTGTTTCTACACGAGAATACGGAGGAGGAGCCCAGCACAATGCACCGTGTTTCGTGGAAGCAAAGCAGCAGCTTCCCCATTAGAATTGCACGCAGTGTTTATCGACAGGTAAAGTATAACCTCGATATTCACTTCAAATTTGGTTAGATAATGCTATGACTCGCAGGAAAGCTCTTCTGATTATTATCGCGGTTTTTTTTCTCCCGATTACCTATCTGTTAATCAAACGGAGTACGCTGCATAGTAAATATTCTGCGAAGAATCTCGAGAGTTATCGACGCCTTATTTCGGAGATCGCAGACACTATTATTCCCAGAACTGACACTCCGGGAGCTAAAGAGGCCAACGTCGACAGTTTTATCATTAATGTCATGCAAAAATGTGAAAGCAAGAGGAGCCGTGCAACTTTTGTGCTGGGTTTGGAGAGCGTTGAGCGGGAAAGTAACATGCGATTTGGGATGTCGTTTTTATCATGTTCGGACAACGATAAGGAGTTCATTATGAGAGAGATCGAGAGCAGGCAGATCCCGCATCCATTCTTAAAAAAAGTCAAAACTAAATTGTTTGGGCCCTCATTCTTCGATCAAATAAAAGTGCTCACTGTGAAGGGTTATTGTATGTCGAAGGAGGGTGCCACTAAAGGTTTAGCATACGATCCGCTACCTAAAAGATACGTGCCTTGTACCTCGTATATCCAAAATCAAAAAGCCTGGGCAACCAGATAATTAAGTTATGAACTACATATCTAAGTCCGACACTTCATATGACGCCATTGTTATTGGCTCCGGAATTAGTGGTGGATGGGCGGCGATGGAGTTGTGTAAGAAAGGACTAAAAACGCTGCTTCTGGAACGAGGGAGAAATGTCCAACATATCAAAGATTATCCAACTACGGAGTATGATCCTTGGCATTTTGAGCATGGGATGGAAAATTCGGAGCAAGATAGGATAGACGATCCGGTTCATAGTCAGATTTATAATCCCGGCAACAAGCATTTTTTTGTCTCTGACAAAACTCACCCTTATATCCAGGAAAAGCCATTTAATTGGTTTCGAAGCTATCAAGTTGGTGGTAGGTCATTAGTTTGGGGACGCCAATGTTATCGCCTGAGCGATTTGGACTTTGAAGCACCCTCTCGGGATGGACATGGAATTGACTGGCCGATTAGATATGCAGATATAGAACCTTGGTATTCCTACGTAGAAAGGTTCATTGGGGTCAGCGGACAAGTAGAAAATTTACCTCATTTGCCTGACGGCGATTTTCTTCCAGCACTTGAATTGAATTGTGTTGAAAAGCATTTAGCTTCTTCGCTGAAGAGAAGTGAGGAGAGAAGGGTGCTTACCATTGCCAGAGTTGCCAACCTGACGAAAGGCTGGAATCACAGAGGTCCATGTCAGAGCCGAAATCTGTGTACGAGAGGATGTCCTTATGGCGGTTACTTTAGTAGCAACAGTTCGACGATTCCGGCAGCGGCGGCGACTGGAAATCTTACGCTCCGACCATATTCCATAGTTACTGAGATAGTTTACGATGATACGACGGAAAGGGCAAGTGGTGTTCGAATAATTGATGCTATCTCAAATGAAGATTTTGAGTTTCACGCTAAGATCATTTTCCTTAATGCATCGACTATCTCGACTGCCGCTTTGCTTTTAAATTCAATATCACCACGTTTTCCAGACGGCCTCGGGAACGATAGCGGCCAGTTAGGGCATAACCTAATGGATCACCATTCCTCTGCAGGTGCATATGGCGTATTTGATGGTTTCGAGGATAAATATTATAAAGGAAGGAGACCCTGTGGGTTTATAATACCGCGTTACCGGAATTTATCTGCCGATTCTTCGCTGGACTTTCGCAGGGGTTATAATATTCAAGGACATGGAGAACGACAGAATTGGGAAGATAGGGTGAATCAATTGCCTGGGTTCGGTGCAGACTTTAAGAGTAAATTAACGACGCCTGGTCCATGGTCGGTTTGGATGGCCGGGTGGGGTGAATGTCTTCCTTATTATAATAATAAGATCGAACTGGACGCAGATAAGGTTGATCAATGGGGCTTGCCTTTAATTAAAGTTGATTTTTCATTTGGCGACAATGAAAAGCGCATGATGAAGGACATCGAAAGTACTTCCGCAGAGATGTTAGAAGAAGCCGGATTTAAGCATGTTTATCCCTTTAATTACGGTCGACCAGGTGGTTCGACAGTGCATGAAATGGGATCAGCAAGAATGGGTCACGATCCAGATACTTCTGTACTAAATAAATACAATCAGGTTCACGCGGTTAGAAATCTGTTTATCACAGATGGCAGCTGTATGACTACCTCTGCTTGCCAAAACCCCTCCCTGACCTATATGGCATTGACAGCGAGGGCCTGCAACACTGTTGTTGAAAAAATGAAAAAAAACGAGATCTAAAATATCCTATATGAAGATAGATGAAACTAATGAGATAACTTTGGTCACCGTTTGTGATAATAACTTTATCATGCTACTTGCGGTCCTCTTGAAGTCGATTGAAGAGAACCATTTTAGTTCTGAACATATTGTTGTTTACATCGTAGAGAACGGAATAACGAAAGAGAATCGATTAAAGTTAGAACATTCCCTTACTGGAACATCAATGTCTCTGAAATGGCTAAAGTTAACCGATGTCCTTCCGAAGCATAAAGTTCCGTTTGATAATACGACGTATCCGTTGAATATATATGTCAGGTTATTTATCCCACATTTTCTGCCGTTAAACCTTAAAAGAGCAATTTATCTCGACGTCGATATGGTTGTCGTCACTGATATATCAAAACTTTGGAATGTTGATTTGGGAAATAAAACGATAGCTGTCGCCCCGGAACCGAATGGATATATTGGGGAAAATATTAAGAATTTTAAAGACCTGGGACTGCCAGCGAAAAACCAATACTTTAATAGTGGTTTAATAGTATTTGACCTCGAAAGATGGCGAGAAAAAAATGCCACAGAAGTTGTACTTGATAGCATTAAAAACAATCGGAATTTTATTACATATCCAGATCAATATGGGCTAAATGTATCATTGGCAGACGATTGGTATGCCTTAGATCGGCGTTGGAATACTTTTTCTAATTTTCAAGAAGCAGATCCTTTAATTATCCATTACATTGGGTATAAACCTATTTATACCGATTACGTAGGTGAGAAGCGATATCTGGAAATTTTCAACGCGTATCTTGCAAAAACTCTCTGGAGCGAATTTAAAGTTCAAAGTAAATATAAGCGATATATTGTAAAGCTATTTACGAAGATCAAAAAAATCTATTTTTATAGACTGAACGTAAATACAAATTAAAGGAGGCTGAAAAGCCAGCCTCCTCAATTCTTTCTATTTTCTTGCTCCGACACCTGTGAGTTTCGACTTAAACGTTTTCAAATCCGAAACAGCATCTGCTGCTTTTTTCCGGTATACGTTATTTGTGTTTTTAGTTATCTTGGTCACACGCGCGTCTGACATATTATTAACTAAAACATCGTCATATAAGTCAAAGGAGAGGTTATTGTAAATTTCTACGTTACCAAATGTTTGATACAAATCCAGTAGTCTGCCTTCAAAATACTTCGGCAAGCCAGTATTTAATTTCCCAATGGTGTTGTTATAAACCTTCGCATTAGCCGGTTTAAAAACAGAGAGGTTTTCAATCGATGGAGTTACTTGAAGTTCGAAAGCCCCATATCTGCTAGAATTATAAACAATATTGTCGAATATTTCGACCATAGCATTAGGCTTATCTATGCTAAATAACCAGGCTCTTATCAGGTTTCCCTGATGATTCGTAACCTTATTTCCGAAAACTTTTCCGTTACCCTGCGCAAAGAAAATCCCGTTGTGATTATTGTTTTTCGAATTGACATAATCTACAACGTTGTTCGAAAATTCGTAATCTTCTCCTAAGCTTAGGTAAACTCCGTTTGATAGGTGAGGAGAGTTCTTGATGGTACTGTTAGTCAGCTTGAAGCCTTTAATCAGACCATAGAAACCGTCTTGATGAATGCCGCCAGCACTGCCAAAAAGCATACCGGTATTTTCGGCATAAATATTCACAAGATGGATATTTTCACTGTAAGAAGCCGGAGAACCGTCGAACTTTTTATCCTTCCCAAATGAGATTACGGTGTTGCCGATGTTCTTAAAACGAATATCTTTTAAAGTCAAGTTGTTTGCATCGTCTTTTATTCGAACGGCAGTTTGGTTGTAATTTTCAAAGTTAATTCCCTTAATTTCAAGTTTATTGATATTGCTTATTTTCATATCTCCTCCTGAAATGACTACAACACTTTTACCATCGATAGTTGAGTTTTTGACGTTCTCAATCGTGATGTTCCAGTAGGTACCAGGTTTAACAACAAAGTTTTTTTCTGACGCGTCTTTAATAATAAGTTGTCCCGATCCGTTTCCAACTTCAACCTTCTCTCTTTCATCCTTTTCGTTACTAGTGTCCTTGCCTGGTCTGTCAAATTCTGTCGAGTCTACTGCTGGTTTTTCTTCAGGTGCAGGAACAGGTTCGCTTGGCTTGATTTGTTCAACATCGCAGGATAGAAGAAATACAATTAATAGAAAGCTCAAATTTTTAAATTTCATGATTTTTTAATTTTTTTAAGGTGTTTATTTTCAAGGTGTTAATTTAAAATCGGGACAAATGTAAGATATTTTATTTGCGAAAGATAAAAATTTTCGTTTGTATATGAAAAGTTTACAATAATGAAATGGGGAACAGGTTTTGTTAACCAAAAAGGCTATTTAGATCGTAACACGAAATATTTTGTCGGTTTTGTCCGCACAAATGAACGATAACAACCCAAAATAGGCTGTTTGGTGAAGAGAATCACATACAATTTGCAGGAATCAGACTAGGAAATATTGTTTGTACTAATGGGGGAATATATTGAAACTAGGACATTAAGGCTATGCCATTATTTTTGGAACACCGGGTGCTATCAACTTAGCAATCATCAACCCTCTCTAGTGTGTTCTAGTAACAAATTGCTTTACAAGAGCAATCTAAATTGAATACCTTAATCTTTAAAGGAGGGGACAACTACCGATACAAGGTTTTGTAATATCTCATCAACGAAATCTACTTCTTTGGCATTAGCAGGCACTTTACGCAAATCGATAAAGCGGAGGTTAGGTCATTTTTTGTAAAGATCTCACTACTTATATAATGTAGGTTATAGATTAGTAGGCTGAACGAACGATGGGTTAATTCGATCAATGGTATCAGTCAGCTTCTGTATGCGGAGCGACGTTAATTTGTCTTCGCTCAGCCTTTTCCCAAATGGCACTTTGTTCTTTTCTTGCAAATTTAAGTATTCCTGCAATCACCGAATAATTCATAACACAGAAATAGTAAGGTATAAAAGCTGCTTTAATCTTGATCTCTTGGGTCTCAAGCAGGTATCCGAGGAAAGCAAGAAAGTAGAAAATTAGTTGGCAGTACCAGATGACGTTATAATGTATCTCGTTTTGCGTGAAATAAAGCATTGAATTTATTCCAAAAAGAAGGATAATCAGGAATGGGGTGACCGTCCAGCGAAGTACCCGGTGACTAATATATTGGAAACTTAAAAGTGGATGACGAGTTACATTAAATAAGCTTTTTAGAACGATAATCGATTGGATTCCCCCCGCCGCTATTCTAATTTTTCTTTTCAGTTCTTCTTTCATATTCGAGGATGACGTTTCTACAGCATAGGCATCCGGCTCATAGACAATGCGAAATCCACGTTGCGCGATTTTCATTGAGATGATAAAGTCGTCCAGGATTATCGATTCTGAAATTGGTTCGAATAGTTCACATCTAATACTAAACAACTCACCGGCAGCGCCTATCGCTGAATTAAACTCGGAGTCCCAGCATTTTAAAGTTGATTCATATTTCCAGTACAAGCCTTCTCCAGCAGCAGTAGCATCAGCCGTTTTTTCGGAAATTATTCTCTTTTCGCCTGCTACGCCGCCTACGTTCGGGTCGCGATAATGCCTGCAGATCATCTCTAAGGCATTGGTGTTTAATTGAGTGTTTGCATCCGAAAAAACAACAACTTCTGTTTTAACATAAAGCATAGCTCGGTTCATTGCGTGTACCTTTCCTTTTCTTGCCTCGTTGTATAACAATTGTACATTTGGAAATTCGTTGATTATATCAACCGTTTGATCAGTAGACCCGTCAGCGACAATCAAAATTTCCAGTTGGTCAGGCGGGTAATTCAAGGCGAGCGTATTAAGGATTTTATCTCTGATATAAGCTTCCTCATTGAACGCAGCTATTATAACGGTACAACTGGGTTGATAAGGAAGAGTGGTTTCTCTATTTCCACAGAACAGAGCTTTACCTTTCACAAGGCAGTACATTAACAAGCCGTAGCCTATAAATGTATAAAAAATGACAATAAGACAAATCCAAAAAAGCAAACTCATATTTTAGCAGTTTTATATCCTAATACCGTGCTCTCCTTTGAGTGTGTAAAGTTCCAGACTATTGCTTTCACGATCCACGGAATTAAGTCCTTTCTCTTATTTAAATAGTGGTTAAGCATTGAGCGTGGTGTTGCAATTACCATATAATACAGACAGAACATCAGCGTATTAGCGAAACTAGTATTCTTCCTGACATAGAGCATACGGTTACGATGCATGAAATAGGTTTTCAATGGGCTTTCCTTTCCGACGCTTATCGACTCTTTATGATAAATTCTCGTCCGGCCGGTAAACCATATTTTTTTTCCAGCTTTTTTAAATTTCTCGCACCAGTCTAACTCTTCATAGTAGAGGAAATAATTTTCTTCCATTAAACCAACGTGCTCCAGATCACTTTTACGACACATCATAGCCGCTCCGTGAATAAATCCAGTTTCATAGCTGGTATTATATTGATTTTGATCTGTTTCTCTATTTCCAATACTTTTGTTCCTTGCAGTCAAGTAATTCATGTTTGAAAATCCGGCGTATTGAATGATTTTCTTGTCGTCGTGATAGAGGATAAGTGGTGATAGTAGGCCTATTTCGGGGTTACATTCAAATTCATTAATGAGCACATCAACCATATTAGGCGTCAACTCAGTGTCGTTGTTTAGAAACAAAATGTATTCGCCGGTTGCTTCAAGAATACCCAGATTATTTCCTCCTGCGAACCCCAAATTTTTCTCAGATCGTAAATATTTTAAATCCGCATAGTGCTGTTTAAACAGCTTTTCGTTGTTCTCGGAACTTCCGTTGTCAACCAGAATTAATTCAATTTGATGTATTGAGCTTGAATTTAATACTGAATCCAAGAACTCAACAGTGACTTGGGGCTGATTGTAATTTACGGAGATAATAGAGACAAGACTCATCGAGATTTATATTCTAAGTAAAGATGGAAACAAATTGAGTGTTATACATAACCTTCAATGGGTATTTTTAGGCATTACTTCCGTACGCTTTTTAACCGCCAAACCGCTTTTTGTAACTTATAAAAGATGTTAGGGCTGCACTTTAGTGTCAGGGCCATTATAGTAAAGGAGAAATTGCTTGCCTTGGGTAAACGTACTATGTCTGACATCTCAACGAAATTTTTAAGCGCCAACATGTCATTTTGTGTTTCTTTATAGTTATCAGAATGGAAAATACAGGCCGTTGCAATAGCTAGAACATTTCTATATGCAAACAGCTTACTGTTCCATTTTGTCGTTTGCGATTTCGTGTCAAAAGACTTAAACTTATGCAAGTGACCCAAGAAGCCATGAATATTCGTCGGTCTTAGATCAGTGATACTAGTTTTCGACGCACGCTGAACATAATAATATAATGAATCTTCAATTTGAACGATTTTTTTTGATTGCCTAATTAAGAAAGGAAGCGTGAGTAGATCCTCATTGTTGACCTTATTTGGAAACTCGACCGAGTCGAATATTGCTCGTCTGAACAGGCGACCCCAAGCTTCTGTGTTTACTTCGCCTTTAAAATAACTATTTAAATATTCATCCGAAGAGAAAGTACCTGCTTCTAAATTGTTAATGTCTGAATAAGTTCCACTATCTTCCCAAAATCGCGTGGCTCTGCACGACGCAATGTCTGCACCGCTCTCGGTAATTGCTTCGTGCAACAACGTAAGCATTAGTGGATGGATCCAATCATCCGAATCTATAAATAAGATAAATTGACCGGTAGAATTATCTAAGCCAATGTTCCTGGATGTCGACAATCCGGAGTTTGATGGGTTCTGGATGATCCTGTATTCAAGGTTCGTCTTTGACAACTTTTCTTTGCATATTTCGAGAGACCTGTCCGTTCCGCAATCGTCGATTATAATCAGCTCATAATCATCGTATTGTTGAGCAATAATAGACTCAAGACACTTAGAAATATAACGCTCTACGTTATACACAGGCAAAATAACACTGATAACTTTCATAAGTTTCATTACGGAAGATTTCGGATATTAAATCGGGTTCCCTGATTGTTGCAAATCAAGATGCCTTGTCGCTTGTACAAGTTCCTTAAGCTCATTTCCAGAAAAATATGTAAGCTTATGAATACTCTGTAGCGCAAATATCTCGAGGTAGTCGAGTTGTTCCTGGTGTTTAAAGATTTTGGACTGCAATAAGTGAGGCAATGTGTCATCGACTGCTTCAAACTTGTGGCTCTTCAAATGGTCCCTCATAAGCTCATGATACAATATCTGAAAAAAGAAGTAGTTTAGAATTTTGTCTTGTGTCTTCCAGTAATGGAGCAATAAGTGTAAAAGTGCTAACGTAATTGGCTCTCCCTTTGATCCGATAATAATGCTATTTAACATATTAACCTTAAATCTAGAGTCCCAACTCCAATAATATGGATGAAAGCTTTTCCAGGTAGCCTTATTATCTGCAACTTTACTTCTCTGAAAAGCGAAAAATGGCTTCGTTCTAAACCTGTAGGGTATTTCGTCCGAGAGTAAAACAGTGGCGTCCAGCCAAATCCCTCCATAGTTTTGAAGAAGTGCTACTCGAAGCAGGTCTGAAAAGAAAACAGTTTTGAATTCGGGATTATTTCTTTTTTCCCATACAAATTGTGGGAAGTCAATATAGTCCTTCAACGTATCGTCTGTAAGACGTATAACCCTATAGTCTCGCTTAAATCTGTCGATTGAAGCAAAACAGATCTTTACTACTTCAGGGAGCGTATCATCATTAAGACCCTGACCCCAGTACTGCCATATGATTTTTTGGTCGTCAAACCCGGTCTTTGGGAAAGCGTTATATTTTTCAGTTTTTTCCTCCTTATAGTTTCTAATAGCCGTTCGCCAATAACGCGCGACCGACTCATGCTTCCGAAATATAATCTGTTCGCGGATATTCACCCATATTTTTTTCACGAAAGGATTCTGCAAAAGCATGCTTGAGAAATACAGAGTAATCCGAGAATTTTTGACCATTGAAATAGAATGCTAAATGTTGGCGCCAGTTCAAAAAATTACTTTTCGTAAAGGTAATTTCCGTCTCCTGTCGTCACAATACCAATTAATATATTTTGAAAACCTTTTTAAAAGCTGTTTGAGAAATGATTTTCCAATCCATAACAATGTTTTTTAATCTGTCTGGAAAGAGCAGTACATGCAACGCCAAAATGAGATAAGCTGATGACTCTGTCCAACATATATAAGCTAATAATGTGACGGGGAGAACTACCTGATAAAAGTCAAGCAACAAAATTTGAGATGGCCTTTTATTGTTCAAAATAATAACAGCTTTGTAACCAAGGATCTTGTGTCGTAAATACGAAAGCAAACTGTAAAATAGTAAAGCAATCAGTAGCACTTTAATTGATAAAATTGATAAGATGGCACTCAGTGCGGCTAGTTCTACAATGAATATAAACCTCTCATGTCGCCTGAATTTTTGCGGTGTGGTACTCGTTGCAAAGGTAGTGGAACGTACTATTAAATCGTGCTTCCTATCTGAGAATTGATGCTCTAAAATTCCCCTGAGTCCGACTAGGAAAGACCAGACGCCTACGGCGGTTAGCCAGTGAACATCAACAGTTTGCCCTGAAACATAGGTGACGTGACTAACCATAAGCATGTTAATGAAAAGATGCGCACCGGTTGCATCCGCCACGACCCCCCAAACTCCGCGTTGTTTCAATCTTACCGGTTTGAACGAGTATAAAGTAAAAGAGATCCAGGGAAGTACATACAAGGTCGCTGAAAGTGTGTCAGGGAGATATAAATAAGTAAAGTAAGAGCCGAGTGCAGCAAAGAAACATGGAATCATCCAACGGTATCGGGCTGAAAGTTTGGCCATTCTGTTGTCCTTTCCACTATTAAGATCCTCCTCAATGTCAGTTATATCATTTATTGTACTTACATATATCGCGCCGACCACTATTGATAACAAAGCGAATAAGATGGAGGGCATGACCTGCTCTAAGCTTGCTCCTACCTTTATTGTTGTTGCATAACCTACGGCCAGGACTCCGGGGATTTTGTAAGCCCACCATTCCTGTGTGCGAAAAGTTTTGTAAAGGGTCCTTAACTTCATGATGAAACTATCTAAATTACCGTTTAACCTTGCAGAAAAATGCCTTTTATCTTGTTTTCCAGCCCTCCGAAAAGCACTTTAGGTATAGCCCAAAAAGTATATCTCTTACTGATTACACATGATCTTCGGAAAAGACTAATTGCTTGTTCAAAATTAAATTCCCGAATTATTTTGTGCTTTGAAAGTTCCACAAGTCCCACCATTTGTGTCCTTTCTAAAACTCGTTTCTCCTTGGTTGTCAATTTATCCTTATGCCTTTCAAGTATCCTGTTTAAGTCAGAAATGTATAACAAGCTCAAGACTTCAGACCTAACCCTTCCATCATAAATATTAATACCGTCAACTCTTTTGGTCCATAGCTTTTTTAGCGTGAACGACGCACGGCGGGGTTTTGACAGAATCATGTCCAAGTATAATGTCCAGTCGTCACCTATATTAATTTGCTCATCCCAGCCGGAGACGATCGCCGATTTCCTCATAACAAGTGATGAGGAGGGGGAAGGACAGGCTCTCAAGTAAAGATGCCTTAAGTCCTCCGCCTCTAGATCGATCCAGTTGTTTTTTAAACGGCGGAAATACGGTTTCAAAAAAGGATCGCCCTTCAGGAAGTCGTGGCTTGCCGCCATTTTGTATTCTTGTGTCCAATTAGCGAATACGAAGTCAAAATTATCACTAACGATCTTTTCAACGCATTCCCACAAGAATGTTGGCTCCCAAATATCATCAGAATCGAGGTTAGCAATTAGGTCACCTTTTGCATTTTTCAAACCGTTATTTCTCGCTGCAGCTTGTCCGGCATGTCGCTGTTGAATGAATTCAATCCCCGGGAATAACTTTATTAGATCAGAAGTCGAATCCGTTGAGCCGTCGTCTACGACTAAAAGCTGGACATTTTTATAGGTTTGGGCTATAACACTCCTGATCGCATCACAAACTTTATTTGCACGATTGTATGTAGGGATAATAACCGAAACTAAGGGCGTGTTTGTCACAATAACTCATTTAAAATGTTTGAAAAGTTTTTCTCCGGGTTCTCAGGTATATTTTGCCGAATAAATTCTGAAGCCTTAATTCCCATGGATTCCCATTCTGACCGGTTTTGCCAAGCTCTTTCCAGCGTCTCGTCAAGCGCCTGTCTACTTGCTTCTCCGACGAATCCTGTAATTCCATCTTCTATAAGTTCCGCATTCCCACCTGCATTTGTAGTGATTATCATTCGGCCGACAGCCATAGCTTCAACAATGGTTAGCGGTAAGCCCTCGCTTCGCGAAGGTAAAACCAATGCGTGGTGGTCCAGCCATATCTTTTCGATATTTTCATCATGAGGTTTGATCAGAATATTTGTTAATTCGTAAAGTTTAATCATTTCCTCTATATTGATTAAATCAGGTCCACTTCCAAAAAGTGTGACAGAGATCGGTCGATCCCGCCATTTTTGTTTTGAGAGAACTGCAATTAAGACGTCTTGTCCTTTGTCTATCAGAAAAAAGCGACCTAAACATGCTAGACGAACCCCTTTATCCATAGACGGATATTCAATTACCTGACGTTTTATTTTTACAGGATTAAATATTACCCGACTGTTTTTTAATCTTAATCCAAACTGCTCTTCGGTAAGTCGTAAGTTATGTTTGGAAACAAAAAAGCACAGCAGGGCATGTACTAAAGTTTCCCGCATATATCCTTTTTCCTGGACAGATGGCCAGTAAAAGTCGACCGCTTTATGTGAAATAATTACATATGGGATCCTTAGTTTCAAACATTGATAAGCGAATTGTAATCCATCGAAATTAATTCCTTGAGAAATCACGACCAGATCGGGTTTATCCTCAAAGAGATATTTTTTAAAGTTTTGAACCGCATAGTATTTTTCATCCACAAAAAAAAGCGGATCGCGAAGTCTGTTCCAAAAAAAGCTAAGTTTTCTAACTAGTCTTCTCCCGATGAATAGAGATGGCCTAATTTCTTTTAATGTTATTTTTTGTACCGTAAGATTCTTAACTGATGAATGATTTTGATTGAACTTGTTTTTATAAACTGTTATGGAGTTTCCTGCGGCCAGCAAGTGTGGTACACTACGCGACCAAAGTTCCTCCGAGCCTCCCCAATCGTCGACAATGGTCGTTAGGACGGCAATCTTTTTTCCTTCCATGAGTAACTTAAAGCCTAGAATTTTAAGGGTTCTGCGACACTGACGCTTCCGAACAAATTCGCATAGTCGCCTTCCTGATTTAATAGTTCTTCATCAGTGCCGGATTGACTGATTCTGCCTCCTGAAAGAACGTAAATGTGGTCTGCATTTTTTACAGCAGAGTGACGGTGACTTATAATGATTGCTGCACGATTGCCAATATGCTTACGGAAGTCATCGAAAAATTCTTTTTCCGCCTGTGCGTCTAAGGCACTAGTAGCTTCATCGAATATCAATAATCGTGCGTCGCTATATAGGCACCTCGCATTAGCCAGTTTCTGCCATTGACCGATGCTCACTTCGTGTCCATTATCAAAGAGTCTACCCATCATATTATCGTATTTGGCAGGAAACTTTTCGATAAATGTATTTGCGCCTGATTTTATGGCGGCTGTTTGAATGTCTGCGAGATTGACTTCCTTATCAAGATTGCCAAATCGGATATTATCCGCAGCAGTCACCTGATACTTTGCAAAATCCTGGAATACCATACCAATCTGTTTCCGATATTCCCTCGTTTTATAGCTTTTAATGTTGTTATCGTCCATTAATATCTCTCCCTCTTCAACATCATAAAATCGGCAGAGTAGTTTAATTAAAGTTGTCTTTCCAGCTCCGTTCATTCCTACTATCGCAATAATTTGACGGGAATTTACCTGGAAGGATACATCCTGTAAAACCAGTTTGCTGGTATTAGGGTATCTGAAACTTACATTGTTGAAATTGAACGATACGGGTGATTCGTTATCAATCAGCTTAGGCTCTTCCGGGTCCTTCAATGTTGGCTTCAATTCAAACAGCTCGAAGATACTATTGATGTAAATATTATGGTGATATAAATTGGTAATGCTGAATGAAATTCCTTGTAATATGTTGAAAGACTGTGGGAAGATTACGAGAAACAATGTGATGTCACCGATACTACTTGTCTGCGGGCCTAAAATAATGTAGGCGATGCAAGCAAAAAAGCCGATGCTTGATATTGTAGAGGTGGCAATTTCATTCTTCGTTCGCGTCTTACTAATTTTCAGTTTTTCTCCTAGTAACACCATTCGTATCTTCATATAGGCATCTTTGAAATACGATCCCAAATTATAGATACGGATCTCTTTAGCATGTTGCTCGGTAGTAATAAGTGTACTGTAATATTCGGACTGTCGTTCGAGTGGAGTCTGACGTACTCGCCACTCATTGAATTTGTCTGCAAAGTTAATACGAACTAGAAATGTAGGGATAACAAAAAGAGCTAAAATGGGAAGTAAGAGCCAGTCGATCGTGATTAAAATTGATCCAAAGGCAATAAGAGACATAGAGTTTTTGATAATTTCAAAAAGTGTATTGATGACAACTGTAGGTCTGTCGCTCCCGGCATTCAATGCCCGATTAAGAATATCAAAATAATCGGGACTTTCATAGAATGCCAGGTCCAGGCCAATAGTTGTGCTATGAATCTTATCGCTCATGTGTTCTGCGATTGTCGCAGCTTGAACCTCAGCGATATAAGTCGAAATCGATTTGAACGCTAGATAGGCAATTCCACTAATAGCGGCAAGAATAATCGAGTTGATTACTTCCGGATTGTCTAACGGACTCAGGGTATTCGAACCCACCGCGTCGATTAGTAATTTAATGGAATAGAGAGAGAGAAAGAATAGCCCTGTTTCCAATGCGATCATGATCAGTGAAACAACGGTCATTCTCGGGGAAACCTTCCATATAAAACGAAGTATATGGGTAATGTTTAGGTTTGACTTCAGGTTTTTAATGCGTTTTGATGCAGCGTGAATCATTGTATATAAGTTTGAGTTATGATTGCCATTTTAGAAATTCCACATTGGTAACGCTCGTCGGATAAGCCAGGCTCCCGACTATGTCATAATGGGGTTTGAAACTTATTAAATTTATATCTGATTTAATCTTTAGCTTTTTGTTTACAGAGCTATGAAGACCGTCCATACTAGGAATGACAGTCAGATCGTCTATGATCCCCTGTCCTGTATATTTCAACAACGCTTCTTTTCGGGTCCATTGAAGAAAGAATCGCTCTTTTAAACTCTCTGTTTCATGACCAATATTGGCAATTTCGACTTGTGAGAAGCAAGCGCTAAGAATGTCCTGCAAGTCGAAATCACTTTTAACCTGCTCAATGTCAATTCCCATTTCGCACAGTCCGAAAGAAATAAAGATATGACCTTCAGTGTAAGACAGATTGAACTTTAGAGGACTTCCTGAAAGACACAGCTTCCCATTGTGAGAGTTGAAGGTAATTTCCTCAGGGCTGCAAGCGAGATATCTTCCTAAAAGAATACGTAGAACAATTCGTCCTGATAGATACCGCTTGAAATCATTTGCCCAGTAGAGTTTCTTTGCTTTATCGTATTCTTCGGGGCTTATCAGATTTCGGAACCTTTTGAATAATTCTTGGAAATGATCATGAAACTCAATACTCCAAACATGAATGTTGAATGAGTCTAACTCAGGCGGACATCCATTATCGTTTGTATGATTTCGCAGATTTATCTTAGGCAACGTTACTGAACGGATAGTCGGTGTCATTATTCATGTTAATTATTATTTTGTAAAGGTATCGGCTTAACAAGCACTCAACAATACCAACAAATAGGTATAATAATAATCAGGGCGTTCTTAACGACATTGATTATCTTACGGTTATACCGATTTGTAGGTATTCACATTTTGAAAAAAAACATTCAATTTTGAGCGATTCAATTAATAGAAGGATTTAAGATATGCACACGACGACCCACGTAACTACTAGAAAGGGTGGCCCCTATGATGACTTTTATGCTCCGCTGTACGATGAACTGTGGAGTAATAATCCGGTATGGCAAGCCGAAGTAAGGTTTCATACACAAACTATTGGCGAGCTGTTAAAGAAAGGCCGTAATTGGCTCGATGTCGGGTGTGGAACTGGTTATTTGCTGAGTCAATATTCCAATATCGATCGTACAGGCTTAGACTTCTCCTCGTCGATGATAAAAGAGGCTGTTAAAAACAATCCCGGAGTCAATTTTATAGAGCAGAGCATGTTAGAGCAAAATCCATCATTGGACGGCGTCTATGATTTAGTAACTTGTACAGGCCAGCCGTGGTCATATTTATCAAATTTTGAAGAAATCGAAAGATCTGTTCAAAACTTAGCAAGTTGGACTTCAAGGGATGGAATCTGTATGCTTACACCGATCGATATGTCAGATATGGTTGAAATGCAACTTCCCAGGGTGTATGATTTGACACAAGTACCCAATCAAACGTCTCTCATAAGAGGGATATGGTGGACTTATAAAGAGCTCGACACAGTCTACCATAATTGTTTACTTCCGAACATTGATGAGTGGGTTCGCTGGTTCTCTATTTACTTTAAAAAAGTAGAGATATTGTATTGGCCGCACGAACCTGCAGAAATGATTCAGCCCAAAAGAGCGGTGATATGTAGCCAGAAAAGGGAGGTAGGCGATACCAGTCCTGTCGAAATTGTTGAACACCCACGTCCGCCTAAACCGGGACCGTTCGTTTCTCCCTTAAATTATGTTCCAAGTAAGTATTTATTAATGGAAGTTTTAGGGCGGTTAAAATCCGGACGTTTTGCAAAAGCTGTATTCGATAAATTGTTGACAGGAAAATAGCGGACAAGTGCCGCCGCACGGGTAAAGCATCGAAAGTTTTTCGGTGCTTTACCCGTGGATCTATAAGTAATAAAGATTTATTCGCGCTAAGTATTCTTAATTCGAGTCGAAGCATTTCCTAAGGACTGCTTCGACTCGTTACACTATATTCAAAGTAGCATAGCGAGATTTGAAAAGTCTTCGATAGCCTCTGTTTCAAAGGCCAGAACCCGTTCTGTCTTACTAATTGGATCTGCTTTGAATGTTCTAGCGAGGGATAAATCTATTCTACGTAACGGTGTGCCTGATTTATTATTCGTTGAAATGTTACCGCAAACTCTTTCTCATGCGGGTGAGTTATAAAGGTATTGTGGTTACCATTAAGCGTATAAGTCTCGATACCTTCTAGTGCAAATTTACGCCATCCGTAAGTATAAGGATCGTCTAAATAGTAACCTCGGTCTCTTGCTTTAAACAATAGAACTCTTATGTTCATGGGTTTCACTTTATAAGCCATAAAAGCATTGTGATAGGCTTCATTTACATTTGCTTCATAATTTGATATTTCATCCTTACGCTCTAGGATCGGGAATGATTTGTACGCTTTCGATTTGAAGTATCTAAAGGAAAGTTTTGGTTTCTTCCAGATGTTTGTTGAATAAAACAACGCTTTTTTAAAGTAGCGAACTATAGAAGCGCCTTTACTGTAATTGAAGTTTTCGGAGTCCAGGAGCGCTAACATTGATACCTCTTTACCTCGTTCTCGAAGTTGCCGTGCCATTTCGTAAGCTATTATTCCGCCGGAACAATAGCCGCCCAGCGCGTAGGGACCGACCGGGTCGTTTTCTAAAACCTCGGAGATGTAATAGGAAGCTATCTCTTCAATGGAAGAAACAGGCTTAGTTCCGTCAATCAAACCTAATCCCTGCAAAGCATAAATTGGTTGTTCAGGGTCCATATGTTTACTAAACGGTTCGAAAGTTAGGACATTGAACCCTCCACCGTGTACTAAGTAAACCGGCACTTTCGAGCCGCTTGTCTTGATGGGCACTAGTGATTGCCATTTTGATCCTTTTTGTTCACCAGTTATAAGTCTTGAGAGCTTTTCAATCGTGGAATTCTCAAAGAGGATGCTAATCGGTAATTTAATGCCAAAGCGCTTTTCAATAGCAAGCATAACGCGCACCGCAGTGAGCGAATGTCCTCCTAACTCAAAGAAATTGCTGTTTGCACTTACTATTGGTATCCCAAGATATTCGGTCCAAATCTCGGCGATTGCTATTTCTTCCTCAGTCCTCGGTGCTACAAAGTTGTTATTATCGTCTTCTGGGTTTTTCACGGTAGTTGCCGGAAGGCTCTTTCGATCGATTTTTCCATTCCTTGTTATCGGTAATTGCGTTAATCCGATAAAGATGCTGGGAATCATATGTTCAGGCAGTAGCGATTTTAGGGAGGATTTCCAACTCTCAACCTGCTGTTGAGAAATCTCTAAAACTTCAACCTTTGATACTTCTTGTGAAAAGTACTCATCTTCGGATTTAAAACGTATTTGAGATGGTTGGTTCGGTATAAAAGCGTTCTTGTTACTAGGAAGAAAAACAACTTCTATCTGTCCATCAGCGCCATCGTTAGCCCACCGCACATGGGCATTGTAGCCGTGTTCCTGGCCTAATTTCCACAAGTCAGTCGGATTTATGCTTGAAGCTCGGTGATTCCGACTGATGTGCGTTTTTAAATAGTCGACGTGCATATCATCGCTTAGTGTCCTAATTCCATTAACGATCGCGAGGTCATGGTCGATGCGCTGATTGTTTATTCGATTAATTTGAATGACCCGGTCGCGATTAGTTTGCAGGATGTTGCTAAGGTTTTCAATCGTGTTTATTTCCTCCCATTCCCGGATAATCTCGCTTTCTAAGATCCGGGGCGCATTGCTTCCTTTGTACAACCATACATCGTAATGACTCTTCGTCGTCTCGTTTAGGTGATCTCCGCTTCGGATTTGTATGTCAACCGCGGTGATTGAGGGTATGAGTGTTGGTAGAAAATAGAAAAAACCGGGATCTACAGATAGCTCATTTTGTTGCTGGATTCTAAAATCTATGATTTTCTTAAAGTCGGAGATTGTGGCTTTCTCATTCACATACTTCAATTGTTCGCTAGCGATATGCATATAGGCTGATTCGTCTGTTTGTGAATCGCCTATAAAGATGCAGCCACCGTCGTTCAATACATCTATGGATTTCTGTATAACATCAAAGAGGTATCGCAGATTTGGAAAATATTGGATTACGCTGTGCAGCAAAACCAAATCAAACCCCGGATCTATCTTACTGAAGTCGTCGGCCGATGCTGGAAAAGCCTCGACATGTCCCCATTTGTCCCTATCAAGGGAAAGCTTTTCATTTAGCTTGTTAATTGCAACTTCAGAATAGTCAGTTGCGACGTATTTTGACACGGATGGCGCCAAGCCAAACATGATGTGGCCACCTCCAGACCCTAACTCTAAAATTGAATTCGATTCTAGTGCTTTCAATCGTTTCAACGACTCGCTCTTCCACTCGGCACCGTGTATCACACCATCCACCTCATCGTTAGTAACAATTGCAATGTCAAGGTCCTGGTCTTCAATTGCAATGTTTTTTTCCTTTTCAATTCCCTGAGTATAAATTTCATCCCAAAGGTGGTGCCATTCTGCTAATTTTCCTTCAGAAGGGACGATATATGCGACTAAACGCTGATCGTCGCTCTTTTGTTGGACGGTCACCACAGCTTCTTTTATATCGTCTTGTCGTGAAAGTGCAAATTCAATTTCGCTTAACTCGATTCTTTGCCCCCTAATTTTTACTTGTTCGTCAGAACGCCCTAAGCACACGAAGTCTCCATTGTTGAGCTGGTAACCGAGATCACCAGTTTTATAGACATTTTCAATATTGCCATTGAACGTGAAAGTGACGAATTTCTCAGACGTTAGGCTCGGGAGGTTTAGGTAGCCACGTGCTAGACCTTCGCCAGCGATACAAATTTCACCAGTCGTTCCGTGCTTGACCGGTTTAAGACTTTCGTCTAGGATGAATATTTTCGTGTTGTTTAAAGGCCGACCTATTGTGATTTGCTCGTCAATCTCACTCAATTGTTTGAGCGTGGACCAAATTGTAGTCTCAGTCGGACCATAGCCGTTCCAGACCTCAGTTCCGCGAGTTTGCAGGTCTTTTGCCAGATCTTTTGGAAATGCCTCCCCTGTACAGATTATTTTTAACGGCAACTTTTTTTCCCATCCAGCAGCGATCATCATTCGCCAGGTCGTTGGGGTTGCCTGCATGATGGTTATGTTTTTTTTCTCGACGAGCTTGAGTAGTTCCCGGCCATCTTTTGCTGAATTGAAATCGACTAAATTAATCGAGGCGCCCGTGAATAGCGGTAGCAGTAGTTCCGTTCCGGCAATATCAAAAGATATAGTTGCTATTGCGAGAATTGTGTCTGAAACAGTCATTCCTGGTTGCTTTTCTACACTGAGGAGAAAATTAGTCAAGCTATGATGCTCAATTTGAACCCCTTTAGGCCTGCCGGTCGAACCAGAGGTATATAATATGTATGCAAGGTCACTTCCAGCCATATTCAAGACTGGTTTGTCACTTGAATAATTGTTTAAAGAAGGATACACCTGTTCTATAACTGTCGAAATGCATCTGGTTGAGAAAGGAGAGTGCGCCTCCGAGATAATTAAGTGAGTGGTTCCCGAATCTTCAAGCATGTATGTAAGCCTGCCTTCCGGATAATGAGGATCAAGCGGTAGATAGGCTGCTCCTGATTTGATAATCGCAAGTAAGCTAATTATCATATTGAACGATCTATCAACCATGAGACCTACGATATCTCCTTTTTTTACTCCTTTTTGGATAAGGAAATGGGCTAGTTGATTCGACGTCTTCTCTAACTCATGGTAGCTCAATTCTGCGTCTTGAAAATATACGGCGGTTTTAGAGGGATACCGTTCAGCACTTGTAGTTATAAATTCAGTTACAATCTTATCTTTTGGATAGTTGGTTTTGGTAGAATTATTCAATAATTCGATTCGTTTAAGTTTATCATTAGTTGGGTCGATAATTTTATTCGAACTCACCACAATCTCTCTTATCTCGATGCCCGGATGAGCGACAATTTGTTCTAAAAGACTTTTGAAATCATTCATCATACGTGTGATTGTTTCTTCTTTAAACAGAAGAGTATTGTACGACCACTCAAAGACGAGGTTTTCTTTTGTACCGGTGATATTTAAAAAGATCTCGAAGTTCTCGAATGATCGAGGATCGCTTGAAAGCGAATGATCCAAATCAGCAAACGAAACGTTTGCATCCATTCCCATATCTAAATTAAGAACCACTGGAACTAATGGAATTCTGGAACTATCCCGCGCGATCGGAAGCTTTTTGAGTAAAGAACCAAAAGTGAAATTTTGGTGGTCGTAATCATCGAGTATTTGAGATTTTCGCAAACGAAGGTGTTCGTTGAAAGGTGTTGCACTTGCAATTCTGCTTCTTAATGGTAGCATACTAACGCAATGTCCCACCAACTCATGCTGTCCGGTTGCAGACTGTCCTGCTGCGGGTATTCCTAAGACGATATCTTTCTGACCTGTCAGCAAATGTAAATAGGATTCGAATGATACGATAAGGGTACTAACCAGGCTGGCGCCCGATTTAGCGCCTACTTTTCTAACTTCGTCGATGAACGATTTTGACACTGGAAAATCAAGTCGCTGACTATTGAAGGTACGGACCGGGGGGCGCTGATGATCGGTGGGAAGGTCAAGTACCGGGACTTCGTTTGCGTACTGATTTAGCCAGTATCTTTCGATGTCTAGGTAATCATCACTTTTCATGTATGTTGACAATTCAACGGCATATTGTCCGAAAGAGACAACCGGGCCGAGGTTAAGTTGGTCGTTTCGCTTTCGGGATGAATAGATAGCACTCAGGTTCTCCAGTATAATACCAAACGACCAGCCGTCGCAAATAATATGGTGGGCGCTAAGCTTAAGAAAATAGGTGGTCGTCGATAATTTTACCAGTGCGACTTTAAACAATGGACCCCGTTCGAGGTCGAACACAATGTTAGCAGTGGCATGGTGAATCTTAGTGAGCTGTTCTTTTCTCTCCGCTTCGCTAAGCGCTGAAAAATCTTGATAGTCGAGACTAAGCGGTAAGCTCTCATAAACGCAGATGGATTTTCCATCGGGACTCATGGTTGACCGAAGAAGTTCATGTCGGTTGATAACTTCATGTAATGAATCGATTAGAGTTTCTCTCTCTAGCGGCCCTTCAAGTATTAAGGATACTGATTCATTATACGCTTTATTAGCATCCTCTCCTCCAATTACGCAGGAGAGCCAGATCTCAAGTTGCGGTTCTGTGGTAGGGATAGCTTTTATTAATTTCGGACCCGCGAACGGGTCGAAATCAACGGTTTTAAAATTTGATTCTTTTGTATAGTGTTTTAAGGCTACAGACATGGTGGTGTGTTGAGGTCGTTAATTGATTTGCAGGTATTTTCCGGGGATATTGTCGTCCGGTAGGAACCAGGCCGGGTTCCCCTCGGCATCCTTTCCCAGTAGTGCGCCGGGAACGGGGGGAGCGAAGATCTTGCTTGCTTCCTCTGGATAGTGAAGTTTTAAAGGTTCACTTGTAGGGATAAAATCGTGGTCCAACAGCTCTATAATACTGTCTTCAAATTTTTGAACTACAAAGTCTAGATCCTCTTTGGTATGCGACTCCACCAAGAAACATGGAAAGCCATCCCAGATATGAATTCCTTTCTTTCGCATCAGCGCAAAGACGAGTTCACTGTAGGGATATTCTTCTGTGAATTTTATCTTCCATAAGGAACCGAAGCGGACCACGAAGAAAGGAACTTTGTATTTTTCACAAATCGCCTGAAGATCGGACGTGAATAATTGAGTTTTATGGTTTAGGTCTTCTTGCAATTTTGGGCCTTTTTCTTTCATGTATAGTAAGATCGCCTTCGCTGCCGACAGGGTCAGAGGATGTCTTACAAAAGTGCCTGCGAAGTAGGTAACACCGATTTCGGGGATAGAAGCGTCGCCATATTGCCAGAAACCGCCATCTAAAGCATCCATGTACAATCGGCTACCGGCAATAACTCCGATGGGCATTCCTCCGCCAACTACTTTGCCGTACGTTGCGATATCGGCTTTAATATCAAATAATGCTTGAGCTCCGCCGGGATGCATCCTGAATCCGGTGATAACTTCATCGAATACTAGCGCGATGCTCTTCTCTTCAGTTAATGACCTTAAGGTTTTCAGGAATTCAATCGGTTGAAATTCCGGACGCCTGCTTTGGACAGGCTCCACCAAAACCGCTGCTATTTCGTCGGCTCTGTCATGGATTATAGAAAGGCTCTCGTCTGTTCCGTATTCCAGAATTAACATATTTTGCACGTTGTCCGATAGTATTCCTGATGCGGCCGGGAACGTTTTCAATTTCTTAGTACCGCGGACAAGCACTTCGTCCATAATCCCATGGTAGGATCCGCTGAAGGCGACTATTAAGTTTTTCCCAGTTACGGTTCTAGCCACTCTCATCGCTCCCAGCACGGCTTCCGATCCTGTATTGCATAATGCTGCACGTTCATGCTTCGTGAATTCGCAGATTAGTCTGCTGACCTCACCAGCTAGTTCATGCTGGGGGCCAATCTCGAAACCTTTTTCGATCTGCTCGTGTAGCGCTTTTTTAATGAAGTCTGGTTGGTAGCCAAGCATGGTCGAGCCAAATCCGTTAAGCATATCGATGTATTTATTGCCATCAATATCCCATAGGTACGACCCTTCTGATTTTTTAACCACCAATTGATATACTAGTTCTTTTGTGTTCGGTCTGAATCCTGATACAACCCGCGGATCAGCCATGCAAGAGCGGTAATCCTGCGTATATGCCTTGCTGCCTTTCGTCTTCTCGTTGTATCTGGCAACCAGACTATCCAAATAATTTCGCTGCCGTGGACTGAGTTCCTGACTTTGCCGTTCTATTTTTGCAGTCGCGCCAAAAGGTTTTTTAAGTTCTATGGCCTCTTCAGGGGTTATATCACTCTCCGATGAAACTATTGTTTGTGAACCATACGCCGTATCCTCTGAAGTAATCTCCTTGATGGTTACACCATTCTGCAGGATCGCTATTTGTTGTGCCAACAACTGGATTTGCTGGGATATCTGATTGATAGATGATTCAGAATCCATGTTTTGTGAACCATTTTTGTTAGTGTTCACAAAAGCATGTTGGTTTAACTGAACGGGTGAAGAGGCGGGAGTGTCCTTTTTCAAATTAGCATCCAAATATTCAGCAAGTAAATCCAAACTGTTATACTCCTCCGTCAGCTTCCTAAACGTGATAGGTAAATTAAATTCCTTTTTAAGCGTTAAAGCAAGCTGCGTCAATAGTAGGGAGTCGAGTCCGATCTCAAGAAAGTTTGCCTTGGGATCTACACCGTCGGTCTCAATTCCTGCTGCATTTTCGAGAATCTCTTTAAGCTTTTCGATAAGGGGGGGCTTTCTCATATAGTTATTATCAGTTTGTGGTATATCCAGATCAGCCGCACTATTTGTCGAAATCGGGTTAATAGTATGGCTATGTATAGTAGCTGCCAGAAGGGGAGGCTCTGTCCAGCAAATAGTTCTTTCGAAACTATAATTAGGTAGATCATTTATCTTGTTGCGACTTTGTCCCGAATAGAGTTGTTTCCATTCTAATTCAGCTCCGTTGATCCAAAGCTTGCCGGCTGCCTTCAAGAAGGAAATACGTTCGTTCTGGCCGGGCAAAGGATCGAGGGAAGGGAAGACATTGACTTGATCTTTATTCGTCTGCTGGCGTATGAACAGCGTGGAACTGCTCTTTGGTCCGCACTCAAGTGCTAATATGCGTTTATTTCCTGCGACCAAAGTATCGATAGCTTTTGAAAACTGTACGGTCTGCCGTAAGTGGTGCGCCCAATAAAGCGGAGTAGTTGCTTCCTGATCCTGCATCCAGGTACCGGTTAATGTAGAAACGATCGGAGTGGAAGGCGGATTGAGCCGGATTTCACTTACAATGTTCTCGAAGGGCGACACGATCGGCGCCATCATGGAAGAGTGGAAGGCGTGGCTGGTATTAAGTGCCTTTGCAGCGATATTCTTCGATGCCAACAACCGCGCAAATTGCGCGATTTCGCTTTCGGCACCTGCGACAACAGTCATCATCGGAGAATTGACTGCTGCAATTGAAAGGGTATCCGGAAGCAAATCGCAAAGTTTCTCCTGATTTAGCCTGACAGCTAACATATTTCCCTTAGGCAAGCTTCTCATTAATTTAGCTCTGTTTCCAATCAGATAAAGAGCATCTTTCAAACTGAAAACGCCTGCAAGATGGGCAGCTACGAATTCTCCAATGCTGTGTCCAACCATCACATCCGGCTTAATTCCCCAGCTCAACCAAAGTCTAGCCAAAGCATATCCGGTTATGAAAAGAGACGGTTGGGTATAGTAGGTGTCGTTCAGCTTTTGCTTATTGTTATCCTGTGAATTAGCCGTCGAAAATAGGATATCGCGAATATCTTCGTTAATCACGAGTTTTAATAATGCAGCGCATTCATCAACCGCTTCACGGTATACCGGTTCAGTCAAATATAGGTCATAGCCCATTTTTAGATATTGAGCTCCCTGCCCTGGAAATACGAACACAATTTGATCATATTTTTCGTCAAGCTTATTGTCGCCTCTGCAATCGGCTGGTCCGCCGATAAGGGTTTGCCCTGATTCCATGTTACTTGTTACAACAAAACTTCTGTATTTAAACTCCGCTCTGCTCGTCTGCAGGGTATACGACAAGTCCGCTAAATTAACGTCAGGATTCTTATCGACATATCGATTCAGCTCATTCCCAAACTGCAGCATGCTGTTTTCACTTTTTGCAGACCAGGTAAGCAACTGAATGGGCGACGCTTCTGAAGATTCAGTTCGACCTTCACCATTCTCTTCAAGTATCATATGAACGTTCGTCCCTCCGACGCCGAAAGAACTAACACCCGCTCTTCGGATTCCATCGGTAACCCAATCCGAAAGTTCTCTATTAACATAAAACGGACTTTCCTCAAGGTTTAAGAGTGGGTTCGCATTTTTAAAATTGATTGATGCTGGTATTTGCTTATGATAGAGGGACAGGCAAGTCTTGATGAAACCAGCAGCCCCCGCGGCATGTATTAAGTGGCCCATATTGCTTTTAATCGAACCAATTGCACAGTATTGCTTCCGAACCTGTTCTCCGAAAGCCATCTTCAAACCTTCAATTTCGATCGGATCTCCGATAGGCGTTGCCGTTCCATGAGCCTCCACGTAGGAAATCGTCGCGGGATCAACATTTGCGTCTTCGATGGCAGTTCGTATTGCGGCTGCCTGACCCTTGGCGCTTGGTGCCGTAAAACTTCCCTTGTTTCCACCGTCATTACTCACGCCCACACCTTTTATCAAGGCATAAATAGTGTCTCCGTCGGCTATAGCCTGAGTTCTGTCTTTAAGTAAAACGGCAGCGGCTCCGTCACAAAAGACCGTGCCTTGCGCATCCGAATCGAATGTCCGAGAATGGCCATCGTTACTTAAAATTGCTCCTTCTTCATATAAGTGGCCAACTTTATTGGGAGTTTGAATCGTTATCCCTCCCGCAATTGCCATGTCACATTGCCCCGACCGGATGCTTTCAACTGCTTGGGCAATAGCCAGAAGGGAAGTTGAGCATGCAGATTGAACGGTGACGGCCGGCCCTTTCAAATCCAGAGCGTACGCAACTCTAGTTGCCAGGAAATCTTTATCGCTTAATGTTTGCAAGTTAAAATCACCGATTTCGTCAACCAGACCTTTATTCGGATAGATGTTGTTGTTGAAATAGGTGTTCGCCCCACAACCGGCAAAGACACCGATGCGATGGTTCGCGCAAGCCTTCACGTATCCGGCTGATTCCAGTGCTTCCCACCCAACCTCTAAAAATTTTCGCTGTTGCGGATCCATAACTTTAGCCATCTTCCTGTTAATAGAAAAGAACGTATGGTCAAATTCGTTTACCCCTGAAATGATGCCGCGTGCTTTTACGTAGTTGCAATTCGTCTTGGTTTCCAAGGAAATACTTGGATCTAAATCGTCGTCTGTAAAGAAATCGATGGTCTCTTTACCTGCTTTTAAATTCTTCCACAACTGATCGATGGTTTCCGCCCCAGGGAATCGCCCTGACATCGCGATAACAGCGATTTCCTTCGATTTCTTGTTTTTGATATTATCTATTTTCTTTTCTTCTTTACCCGGATTCAGGAAAGACTCGAGTAAAGATGCTGTCGGATACTGGTAGATTGCGGTTACGGGAATCAAGATACCTTGATACGAAATTGCCGTAACCGAGCTTTGAGCAAGTAATGAGTTCCCTCCCAGTTCAAAGAAATTATCGTTTATTCCGATCTTGCTTAATTTCAAAACTTTTTTCCACGCCTCTATGATGATCTCTTGTACCTTGCTTTTTGGAGCTACATAAACTGTGTTCACCAATTCTGATGCTTTTGGTTCTGGAAGACTTTTCTTATTGATTTTTCCATTCGAGGTAAGCGGGACCTCGTTGATCGGAATCATGAACTGAGGGATCATATAGTTCGGAACTCTCGATCCAAGAAAGTTCATAATCTCATCCTTTCTAAAAGTTGCTTTTGAAACGATGTAGGCTATTAACCGCTTGTTTCCGAATTCATCGTCTCTTGCAAGAACAACTGCTTGTTGTATATCGTCATTTTCTAAAAGAACATTTTCGATCTCACGCAATTCAATTCGAAATCCTCTGATCTTTACCTGATCATCTATCCGACTTATATACTCAAGTCGATCATTTTTATCCATGATCACCAAATCACCTGTTTGGTAGACAACGTCGTGTGGATCGTTGCTGAGGGGACTTTGAATGAATCGCTGTGTTGTCAGTTCCGGCATATTAAGATAGCCTCTGGCTAGCCCCGGTCCACCCACGTGTAATTCGCCTTCCTCTCCAGGCGCTACGTGTTCCAGTTTTTCATTTAAGACGTATGCCCTGTAATTGGGGAAGGGTTTTCCAATTGGACTCGAACTGCTTTTACAATCTGACAGTCCTATCGGCTGAAAGGTAGTAACAATAGCTGTTTCGGTAATACCGTATAAGTTTACCAAATCGCAAGATGGAAAAGTAGATTTCCACTGCATCAACTTAGTTGGATTAAGAGACTCGCCTCCCAAAAAAACATAGCGCAGGTAACTTGTATTTGTTTTTTCAAGGAGGTTCTCCTGAATAAGATAGAAAGCGGAGGGCGTTTGGTTGAGAATGGTTACCCTTTTGTCAACGAGTAATTCAGCGTACGCACGACTGTCTTTTATTAGATATGGAGGAATTACTATTAATTTTCCTCCGGACAAAAGTGCTCCATACATCTCCCAGACTGAGAAATCGAAGCAGAAAGAATGAAACATTGTCCATACATCCCTATCTGTAAAACAAAAAGGGAAACCCTTATCGGCGAATAGTTGTACAAGGTTTCTATGCTCGATCATCACGCCTTTTGGTCTTCCGGTCGACCCGGAAGTATAAATCACATAGGCCAGGTGATGGGGCTGAAGCACTTTTAGTGGCGATTCTGTAGATTCTTTAAGAATTGAATCGCGCGTCAAATCTAAAAACAGAATCGGGTTATTACAGGTTTCCTGCGTCAGGGGTCCCCTTGACTCTGCGATGATGACTTTCCCATTGGTGTCGTTAAGCGTATATTCAATGCGATCCATCGGATATTCCGGATCGACGGGCACATAGGCTCCTCCGGCTTTTAACACGCCAAGGGTCGCAATGATCATGTCAAGCGAACGACTAAGGCAAATTGGGACGAGGGAGTCTGCGACCACACCCCAAGAAATGAGGTGATGCGCCAATTGATTCGCCCGGGCATTCAGTTCCCGGTAACTCAACGATTCTCCCTCGAATTCTACCGCTATATTTTCAGGAGTGCGCAACGCCTGCTCCTCAAAAAGGTCAACGAGCGTTTTGTCTTGGGGGAAGTAGGTGGAAGTATCCATTGCTAGTCAATTTAACAAAGTGACCAGGGCCAATAAAAGCGAACCCTAGAACATACCTTTGATTTTTTGATAAAGGTATCTTGCTAGGGTTTCGGTATCAATACCGACAAATAGGTATTTATATTAGAAGCTACATCGCTTTATTGTTAACTGACTGAATGATAAGCTTCCAACCCTTTCTCCAGACAAACCAAGGCTTTCCTCAGATCGTCTTGATTGAGCACATAGGCCAGCCGTACTTCGTTTTTTCCTGCGCCTCCTGTGCTGTAGAAGCCGGTGGCAGGGGCCATCATGACGGTTTCATTTTCATGGTCGAATTCTTCGAGCATCCATTGGCAGAACTTGTCGGCGTCATCGATCGGGAGTTGCGCAACAATGTAGAAGGCACCGCCAGGTACCGGGCATTTTACGCCGGGTATGGCGTTCAGGCCGTTGGCTAAAACATCGCGACGTTGCGTATATTCCTCCCGTACCTGAAGAAAATATTCATCCGGTGTATCAACGGCGGCTTCACCCGCTATTTGGGCGACGGCCGGCGGACTCAGGCGTGCCTGAGCGAATTTCAGCGCTGTGTCGTAAACCGATTTGTTTTTAGTAATCAGGCAACCTAGCCGTGCTCCGCAGGCGCTGTAGCGTTTTGAAACCGTATCGAGAACAATCACATGTTCTTCCAGACCTTCCAGGTGCATAGGCGAAATGAATTCCCGGCCGTCGTAGCAAAACTCGCGGTAGGCTTCATCCGAAAACAGGAACAGGTTGTACTTCAGGCATAGCTCGCGCAACGATTCAAGCTCCTGCCGTGAATAGAGATAGCCGGTAGGGTTATTAGGATTGCAGATAAAAATCGCTTTAGTCTTCTCGGTGATAAGCGCTTCGAAAGCTGAGATCTCCGGAAGTGCAAACCCGTCATCGATAGAAGAAAGAATAGGTCTAACAACAATGTCGGCCATGCAGGCAAAACCATTGTAATTCGCGTAGAACGGCTCGGGAATAATAATCTCGTCACCGGTGTTCAGGCAGCTTTGCATGGCAATGGTGATGGCTTCCGAACCGCCGTTAGTGACCAGGATCTGGTTGGCGGCAACGTTATAGTTCAATTTGTTGTAATACTCGCTGAGCTTGTTTCGGTAAGACGCTGTCCCCTCCGAAGGGGTATAGGCCCACACTTTGAAGTCGATGTTCTTAATGGCATTGAGCATGATTTCGGGAGTCTCGATATCGGGCTGACCAATGTTCAGATGATAGATTTTCTTTCCGTTCTTTTTGGCAAGGTCGGCAAAGGGTGTTAATTTTCTAATCGGCGAGGCGGGCATGTCGCTGCCCTTTTGCGAGATTTCAGGCATGTGTTCTTTTAGTAATCGTTGGTAAAATAAAAAAGGCTGAATGAATGGGATCAGACAGCCTTTGTATGGATAGTTCTTGTTTATTTTTTAATAACGACACCTTTAATATAAAGGGCTTTTACAGGAGTCTTCGAGTTGGACCGGATGGTTACCATTTTTGAAAAAGGAGCCGATGCCGCCGCGTCGAAGGTTACTTTAATGGTTCCCGTGGCTCCCGGATTTACGGGCGTTTTGGGAAATTCAGGAACCGTACATCCGCAGGTGGATTCTACCTTGCTGATAATAAGGGGTTCGCTTCCTACATTGGTAAACTTAAATTCATAACTGACCGGGGTACCCTGTGGAATTTTTCCAAAATCGTGGGTTTCCTGTTCGAACTTAAATTCTGCCTTGTTCGGCTGAGCAACCATGGATGCTAAGGTAAAGAAGGATACTGCCAGAAGAAAAACTAATCGTATTGCTTTCATTTTATTTCTTTTTGTGAACAATTTATGTGTTTTAACTGCTTGTTTACATACTAAGGCATCTGACACTGAATTGTTTTATGAATCAAAAGTACGAAAATAAATGGAAATTAGTCGTATTGGGAAAACAGGTGGCTATTACACAATTTTGTGGGTACAACTTCTGTTTTAACTGCGATATGCTTACCATATACTTCGCTTATATCTCGGTTAAGATAAACGTAGCTTTAACCCAGTCCAAACCCAGTCTAAACCCAGTCTAAACCGAATGGGCGACGGTGTTCAATCTCTTCCTAAGCTATGCGAAACGATGGCGAAGGTTAGGCTTATTATAACCGAGTCCAGAGGGAGCCTTAAACATGTCTTAAACACGTCAGATTCGAAGTCTAAACAAAAGCCGAATTAAATATTTACGCGGGAAGTAAGGTTATGGTGAATTAAAGCGCACACGTTCTCGGGTTCCGGAGTAAAATAATGTTTTGAGTATTATATTTAAATCAAAGTTATATTTGGTCAAACTTGCTCCGATCATCCTTTGTTATATTTTTTTTATCTTTGATTTTTCACTGATAATATTGAGTCTTAATCCAGCAACGTTATGTCAGAAGCCACAGACCTATACTCAAAGTCCGCATTGAATTACGATGAATTCAAAGCGATGCTTATTGCAGATTATAAGCTAGCCTTCGAAAGCAGGCAGATAAGTATCTTAGGGAGGAGAGAGGTGTTGACGGGAAAGGCAAAGTTTGGAATCTTTGGGGATGGTAAGGAGCTTGCGCAGATTGCCATGGCTAAGGTGTTTCGGGATGGCGACTGGCGGGCGGGTTATTACCGGGATCAGACCTTTGCATTTGCATCGGGTATTACCGACTATTATAAATTTTTCGCGCAGTTGTATGCGCATCCTGATTTGGACGCCGATCCGGCTTCGGCTGGCCGACAGATGAACTGTCATTTTTCAACCATGTCAATCGATCAGGACGGCAACTGGTTGAATCATACCGAACAAAAGAATTCTTCCTCTGATGTTTCCACCACGGGCGGGCAAATGCCGCGACTATTAGGACTTGCCATGGCATCGAAGATTTATCGTCAGCGGAGAGACTTGGATCATATGAGTGCCTTTTCTAAGAGAGGCAGCGAGGTTGCTTTCGGTACCATCGGTAATGCGTCTACCTCTGAAGGTGTTTTCTTCGAAGCGGTGAATGCAGCCGGCGTTATGCAGGTACCGATGGCGATATCGGTCTGGGATGATGGTTATGGAATTTCCGTTCCTAATAGCTATCAAACTACAAAGGAAGATATATCCGAAGTGTTGAGGGGGCTCCAGCGCGATGAAAAAGGCGAGGGTTACGAAATATTTAAAGTACGTGGCTGGGACTACCCGGCACTGGTAGCAACCTACGAGCGCGCTATACAAATATGCCGTGAAAAGCACATTCCGGTGATGATTCATGTTACCGAAATGACACAGCCCCAGGGACATTCCACGTCTGGCTCACACGAGCGATATAAATCGGAGGAGCGCCTGGCCTGGGAGCAGGAATTCGACTGCATTACTAAAATGCGAAGTTGGATGATTGATACAGCGATTTGTACGGAGGAAGAGCTGGAAGAGCTGGAAAAGGAGTCGAAGGCTCTGGTGCGAAATGTTCAGAAGCAGGCCTGGAACAATTATCTGGCAGTATTTGAACGAGAAAAAGAGGAGGCGGTTGGACAGCTGGCGTCTTTCCAGCAAATGGAAATAAAGGAGCTGGCCGAAGCACTGAAGCTAAAACCGGAAGCAAATCTTCGTGATATCTACGAAACCGTGCGCAAAGCCTTGCGCCTGAGCCGGAATGAGTCGTCTGAAATGCGGGAGCGTTTGCTGCGCTGGTTTCAACAGAATCAGGGGCTTAACGACGATCGATTCCATTCGAAATTATTTACTGACGGGGCACATGCGGCCAGGCATATCAAGCGTCTTGACCCTGAATTCTCGGACGGAGCGAAGCTCGTCGACGGCCGCGAAGTACTCAATGCCTGTTTTGCTGCAAACTTTGAACGCGACGCGACCATCCTGGCATTCGGAGAGGATGTCGGGGCTATTGGTGATGTGAATCAGGGATTTGCAGGCCTCCAGCAGCGGTTTGGCGAGGAACGGATTTTCGATACCGGGATTCGTGAAAATACCATCATCGGACAGGGGATCGGTCTTGCGATGCGGGGCCTTCGGCCCATAGCAGAAATTCAGTATCTGGACTATTTGCTCTATGCGATCACAAGCCTGAGCGACGATCTGGCAACGTTAAGCTATCGTACCAAGGGCGGTCAGAAGGCTCCTCTTATTGTGCGTACACGAGGGCATCGACTTGAAGGAATATGGCATTCCGGATCGCCCATGGCGATGATTCTCGATAGCTTGCGGGGGATGCATATCTGTGTGCCACGCAACATGACTCAGGCGGCCGGAATGTATAATACCCTGCTTCGCTCAGACGAACCTGCCCTGGTGATTGAATGCCTGAATGGCTATCGCTTAAAAGAGCGTTTACCCGACAATGTAGGTGAATTTACCGTACCGCTTGGGGAAGCTGAAATCTTGAAAGAAGGAACAGACATCACCATTGTGTCTTATGGTTCTACCTTAAGGGTGGTTCAGGAAGCCGTTGAGGAACTTGATGGGATGGGTATTTCGGTTGAAATTGTCGATCCTCAAACACTGCAGCCTTTTGACATTCATGGAATTTGCGGTCAGTCTCTAAGTAAGACGAACCGTTTGCTGGTAGTCGACGAAGATATGCCGGGAGGAGCTTCTGCCTTTATATTGCAACATGTTTTGGAAGAGCAGAAAGGCTATTTTCACCTCGACGGTCAGCCACGCACGCTAACGGCGAAGGCACACAGACCTCCCTATGGATCGGATGGCGACTATTTTACGAAGCCTTCGGTTGATGACGTCATAGAGACTGTATATGCCATGATGCACGAAGCCAAACCCGACAAATATCCACGGATTTATTAAGCGCATCATTCATAACAAATCTTAAATAGAAATCATGAATACATATAGAATAGGCGACTTTGTTCGCCTGGTTGAAGAAGACGCGGAGGGTTACGTGACGTCCATTTTAAAAGATGGAATGATTGCGGTGACGGGCCAGGATGGCTTTGAAATTCCAGTAATGTCTTCGAAAGTAACCTTTGTTCATGGTAAAATGGATACGGAAGAGGATCGTGCAGAACAGAAGCAGGAAATTCCGCAGGCAGAATTTGTGGCTGAAGGAATTTATCTGGCCGTTACGGGCGACTCCAAGCAGGGGATTGCAGAATTCTACCTCGTGAATGAAACTTCCTACACCTTACTGACGTCGATGAACAGTATAAAGTCGGCCAAAGCGAAGGGCGAGTTCGCAGGCGAGATTCCCGCCAAACGTGCTGTCAAAATATACACTGCCAATGTGGTGTCGGTGGGTACCTGGCCGGAGTTCAATTTCCAGATCCTTTTTTTTAGTAATAACCTGCGCGATATTCGTAAACCTTTGGTTGTCGACCGCAAGATCCGGCCGGCCGACTTGTCTACGCAAAAGAAGGAGAATGCTACGCTTGGAACGAAGTCGTGGCTGTTCCGATTGGATGAAAAGGTGGGGTCTTTGGATACCGCGAAATTGCAGGAGCAGTTTATGTCTCACCGACCGAAAAAGAAATGATCGCTTTTCCGAATGCAAAGATTAACATCGGGCTCCAAATTTTAAACAAACGTTCCGATGGATATCATAACCTGGAAACTGTATTTTATCCGATAAAGCTGTTCGATGTGCTTGAAATTGTCGAAGCGCAGGCGACCAGCCTGCATCTGTCGGGCCTCCCGCTGCCTGACCACGACGATAACAGTAATCTCTGCATGAAGGCTTACCGATTGTTGCAAAAGGACTTTGCACTACCAGCCTTCGAAATCCATCTTCATAAGCGGATACCGGCTGGCGGGGGATTGGGAGGTGGTTCTTCGGATGCGGCTTTCCTGATAAAACTGATTGACGGCTATTGCGGACTGCAGCTAAGCAAGGATACGATGAAGGGCTATGCGGCCCAGTTGGGCGCCGATTGTGCTTTCTTTATCGAGAACAGTGCACAGTTTGCCGAAGGTGTGGGAGAGCGAATGACTGCGGTCAATCTTGATTTATCTGCATACCATTTTGTCGTGGTGACCCCTCCGGTGCATATCTCTACCGCACAGGCTTTCTCCGGCGTACAAGCCCATGCCGAAGGACGGCAGCTGAAGAGAAATATATCGACACCAGTTGCGCTTTGGAAGGATACCATTTTCAATGATTTTGAATATTCTGTGTTTCCTGCTTTCCCTGAAATCGAACAGCTTAAGCATGCGCTTTATGCGCAAGGTGCCATTTACGCGGCAATGAGCGGAAGCGGATCTTCGGTTTTTGGTATATTTGACCAAGTGCCCCAGTTGGGGCTTCTCGAAAAAAATAATCTGGTATTTTATTGTTAACGATATGAATTTTAAAGCAAAAAATAATCCCATCTGGGTAATGAGTTCAGCATTTGATCAGCTGAACCTTGATCAGCTGATTGAGAAAACCATTGAAGTGGGCGCACAGGGAATTGATCTCTGTGTGTTCAGAAAAGATGGAACCCGTCAGGATCATACGGCGACCCACCTGGAATACGAAAATTTTGGTGAGGAAGAAGCGAGTCGACTGATTGATCGATTCAATGAGGCCCGTCTGGGCCTGTCGCTCGGCGCTTTTGAGAATATGATTGGTGGGCCAGAGGCGGAACGGGTAAAAAACCAGAATCATCTCTTACGTCTGATCCGCATTGCCCATCTGCTGGGCGGCGACGAAAATAATGTGAAAGTGGGCACATTCGTTGGTTATAACCATGATTTGGGGAATCAGGAAAACGGTTTTCAAAAAAACCTGGATGAGTATAAACGGGTATTCGGTCCGATCATCAAATATGCAGAGGATTTAGGTGTTACCGTCCTTTACGAAAACTGCCCGATGGAAGGCTGGCGGGATGCAGGTTATACCAATACTTTCAATAACCTGAGTGGTGTGTTGGCGGCGAGAAAGCTAATGTACGCACTGATACCGAGTAAAGCGCATGGAGAAATTTATGATCCCTCGCACGACATCTGGCAAAATACCGACCCGACCGATGTAATACGCCACAGCGATGTAAGTCGTGTTCAGCGCATTCACGTGAAAACGACACGCAACCTGTTTACCAAGGCTCGCATCGAATGGGGCGGTATGTATCCTATGCAGCTGGTTGACCGGGAACTGGCAACCAGGGCAGAGGTGAGCATTCCGCAAAACAGCTGGGACAGGCATCATTATGAGGCGATGTTGCCAGGTTTTGGAGGAACCGACCATATGGATTGGCGTGCATTTGTGGAGGTATTAGTCGAAAAGGGTTTTAACGGGCCTTTTGAGATTGAGAATGAAGCATTGAACTCCAAAGCAACGGCCAATATGGCCGCCATCACCCAGGGATATCAGGCCGCTATCGGTTATTTAAGTCCGATGCTCTGGGAATTGGGAAACAACGGCTATCAGTATACGTATAACACGCCTTTGAAACAGCTTAACCGCGCCAATGTACCTGAGACGGAAATAAAGGACCTGATATAGGGTTCGTCAAAAGAATTTCATTAAAAATCAAATTCTTAAAAACAAAGCGAGATTGCTCTTGTTAAACCCGTAACAATGATTTAGTTCACTAAATTATATAGTTATGGAAAACGAATTCACAAAATCATTCAAAATCAATAATAAGATGAGCAATAAAAATTCAAGTTTAATAGGATTTGCCTTAGCAGGCCTGGCTGCAGGAGCAGCAGCATGGTATTTGTTTGGTACCAAAGAAGGACGTGATACCCTGAATAAAGCGGTAGACGGATTTAATGAATTTTCGCACAACTTGAAAGATCGTGCAAACGACGGACTTGAATATGCTGCCAGCTATGCAGAGAAAGCAAAGCAAAAGTTTGAACAAGGTAAAAATCAGTTTTCGGACGCGACCGACGAGTTGAAAGATCGTGCCGGACAAAAGGTTAACCGTTTGAAAGACGAGGCTGAAGAATTGGGCCGTCAGGCAGGTCACAGCGCAGATAATTTGGTTGACGACGCCAATAAAAAAATAAATAGTTAATGTAAATTGTATCTTTGCCTGTAAATGAATTTTTGGACACAGGTAAGGTTTTTAATCTATAAGGAAATGCTGTTGGAGTGGCGATCGAAATACGCCCTCAACAGCATTTTGCTTTATGTGGTATCGACGGTCTTCGTGTGTTACCAGGCTTTTCGAAGCGTGGACGGTACCGTATGGAACGCGCTATTCTGGATCATTCTCTTGTTTGCCTCCATCAATGCCATCTCGAAGAGCTTCGTGCAGGAAAGCTCCGGTCGACAGTTATACTATTACACGCTGGTGAGTCCACAGGCGGTCATTCTTTCGAAGATTGTCTATAACGTTTTGTTGATGCTGGGTCTGTCGCTCCTGGCACTCACGGTTTATTTCGTAATTTTTCGGAACCCGATTGGCGACCCGCTCTATTATTTCATCTCGGTGGTTCTGGGAAGTATCAGCTTTGCCACCGTTTTCACCATGATATCCGGTATCAGTGCGAAAGCGAATAGCAGTGGAACCCTGATGGCTATTTTAGGCTTTCCAGTGATCATTCCTTTGCTCATTGTGTTGATAAAACTTTCAAAAAACGCTATGGACGGGCTTGACAGAAGCGTAAGTTTGGATGAGATTCTGGTGTTGCTGGCCATCAATGCTATTGTGATTGCCGTGTCGCTGCTTTTGTTTCCCTTCATCTGGCGCGATTAGTGATCGCTTCGCGTAAACTTCATGATTATTTTACGCTTTAACCGGTATATCCGGCCCTGAAAGGTCCGAAAGTTTGATGAAAATCGATACCTTTGAAAGCGTAAAATCTTACTTAATGAAAGCTAACTGGTGGAAAATTTTGGGTGCGGTTATCGTTGTTTACACGATTATAGCCGGTATTCTGGGTAGTGTGCCTGCATTACCCATCTTGCATGAAAGTATACGGGTGGTGTATTTCCACGTTCCCATGTGGTTCTCGATGCTTTTGCTATACCTCGTCTCGGTCATTTATAGTATAAAGTACCTGAGCTCGGGAAAAACAGAAGACGACTTTGTGGCTGTTGAAAGTGTTAATGTGGGACTGATATTCTGCCTTTTTGGTCTTCTCAGCGGTATGTTCTGGGCCAATATTACCTGGGGCGACTATTGGCCGAATGACCCCAAGCTGAATAGTTCTGCTATTGCGTCCCTGATGTATCTGGCTTATGTAGTCCTGCGAAACGCTATCAACGAAGAGCAGAAGCGTGCCAAGATTTCCGCGATCTATAATATCTTCGCTTTTCCGATTATGATTGTATTGCTTTTTATTCTTCCGCGACTGACCGATTCACTTCATCCCGGAAATGGTGGAAACCCAGGTTTCAGCGGGTACGATATGACCGGTACCATGCAATGGGTATTCCGCCCCGCTGTATTGGGTTGGATTTTGATCGGGATTTGGATTATGACGCTACGTTACCGGTTAAGGAAGCTTGAATACCAGGCAAACGAGCTTGACCAGTAAATCCCCCGGCTGACAATTCATATTTTAAAGTGCTGATTTTTAAAAATTAAGCAGTATTTGTTTCAAATCAATTGGTTCCTTTTAATAATAAAATAATTTTCTGATGAAAAAAGCATTTCTTTTAACCTTGTTGACTTGTTTAAACTTCTTGGTTACATTTGCTCAGTCGACAAACGGAGTTGAAATGGCCACAGGCTTACGAAGTTCCGGAAAGATATATGTCGTAGTGCTTGTTTTGTTGATTATTTTCCTCGGCTTCATCATTTATCTGTTTACGATAGACAGACGGATTGGCAAGTTGGAAAAGAAAAACAAGTTACAGGGCTAGATGCTTATCAATTTAATCGTTTAAACTATAAATTATGGCTAACGCAATAGCTTTTTCTGATCAGGAACCTCACTTCTTCAATGATGTTTGCGAGTTTTTTGATCAGGCGGCTCAATTTACAAATCATGATCAGGGATTGTTAAACCAGATAAAAGCGTGTAATAGTGTCTACCGGTTTCAGTTCCCGATAAAGCGAGAGAAAACCGGTAAGATTGAAGTCGTGGATGCCTGGCGGGTTCAGCACTCCCATCACAAGTCGCCCACCAAGGGAGGTATTCGCTACAGTGAAATGGTGAATGAGGACGAAGTGATGGCCCTGGCCGCATTGATGAGTTATAAATGTGCCATTGTAAATGTTCCCTTCGGAGGCGCCAAAGGAGGAATCAAAATCAACACCAGGGAATATACTGTCGGTGAACTTGAAAATATCACCAGGCGTTATACAGTTGAACTGATTAAAAAGAATTTTATCGGGCCTGCGGTGGACGTACCGGCGCCCGATTACGGTACCGGCGAACGAGAAATGAGCTGGATAGCTGATACCTATTTGACGATGAATCCGGGTCAGCTCGATGCCTTGGGCTGCGTGACCGGTAAACCGCTTTCGCTTCACGGTATTGATGGTCGCCGGGGTGCAACCGGTCGCGGAGTAGCCATAGCCATCAGAGAATGCGTGGACGTTGCTGAAGATATGAAAGCTTTAGGCTTAACCGCCGGGCTAAAGGACAAGAAGGTTATTATTCAGGGATTGGGGAATGTGGGTTATTTCTCTGCTAAGGTCCTGGAAGAATTTGGTGCTACCATTGTAGGTATTTGTGAATACGATGGAGCGGTTTATAACGAAGACGGCCTGGACACCGATGCCGTTTTCGCCTATCGGAAAAGCAATGGAGCCATTTTGGGGTTTCCGGGAGCGAAGCAGGAATTTGGTAATCCGGCCGAAGGATTGGAACAGGCTTGTGATATCTTGGTGCCTGCTGCTTTAGAAAATCAGATCACGGAAGAAAATATTCAACGTATCCAGGCGAAGATCATCGCAGAAGGAGCGAACGGGCCTACTACGCCAGGAGCAGCCAAAGCCTTTATCGACCGCGGCGGAATCATCATCCCCGACATGTATTGCAATGCCGGTGGAGTTACCGTTTCATACTTCGAATGGCTGAAGAATCTTTCCCACATTGCGTTTGGCCGAATGGACAGGCGATATACGGAAACAGCCAACCTGAACATTGTGAACATGGTGGAGGCGGTTACCGGATCGTTCTTGACACCTGAACAGCGCAGCATTATCGTCAAGGGCGCCTCTGAAGGAGAATTGGTAAATTCAGGACTGGAAGATACCATGATCCGTTCTTATCATGAAATTCGGGAGGTATACAAACGTCATCCGAAGATCAATAGTCTCCGGACTGCCGCTTTGGTTAGTTCGATCGACAAGATTGCAGTATCTTATTCAAATATGGGTATCTGGCCATAGGCACAATCTACCATAAAATTTATTTATACAAAAAATGGCTGCATCATGCAGCCATTTTTTGTATAAACGTATGTTTCGCGCGACTCAGTTAAGCGCTCGCGATTTGCTTCGGACTCAGGTCGAGCGGTTTTTTTACTTTCTCATCCAGTAGGGCAAGTTGGATGACTTCGTTCATTTCGCTTACGTAGTGAAAGTTGAGGTCTTTGATGTAGCTTTCCTTGATTTCCAAAATGTCTTTCCGGTTCGATTTTGAAAGGATGATGTCTTTGATATTAGCACGCTTGGCGGCCAGGATCTTCTCTTTGATACCACCCACCGGAAGAACTTTGCCGCGGAGGGTGATTTCCCCGGTCATGGCCAGGTTTTTCCGGACCTTGCGCTGGGTGAATACAGACGCCAGGGCGGTAAGCATTGTAATCCCGGCAGAAGGACCGTCCTTAGGCGTGGCGCCTGCCGGAACGTGGATGTGCACGTCCCACTGATCGAATACATGCGCATCGATACCAATCTCGCTGGAATGGGCTCTCAGGTAGGCCATGGCAATGGATGCTGATTCCTTCATTACATCACCGAGGTTTCCGGTGAGGGTCAGTTTACCTTTTCCCGGACTAAGGCTTGATTCGATAAATAGGATGTCGCCACCTACCTGCGTCCAGGCAAGACCGGTAACAACCCCGGCTACATCGTTATTTTCGTAAATATCTTTGTCGTAGATAGGGGCTCCCAAAATCGTCTCCACATCAGTGGTGTTGATGGAAGGACCGATAGGCTCTTCCATAACCAGGCGCGTGGCTACGCCACGAACGACTGATCCGATCTTCTTTTCAAGTCCACGGACGCCCGATTCCCGCGTGTAGTCCTCAATAATTTTCTCAATAACTGCCGGTTTCAGCGTCACCTCTTTGGTCTTGACCCCGTGCTGCTCCCGCTGTTTCGGTAACAGGTGGTTTTTAGCGATTTCAATTTTCTCCTCAATAGTATAGCCATTTACTTCGATAATTTCCATCCTGTCGAGAAGTGCCGGTTGTATCGTGCTCAGCGAGTTGGCTGTGGCGACAAACATCACGTTGGAAAGGTCGAAATCGACTTCCACATAATGATCGTAGAAAGCACTATTTTGTTCCGGATCGAGTACTTCCAGTAAAGCGGAAGAAGGGTCGCCGCGGAAATCGCTGCCCACCTTATCGATCTCATCGAGCACAAATACAGGATTGGCCGAATTCGCTTTTTTGAGTGATTGAATAATTCGGCCGGGCATTGCCCCGATATAGGTCTTGCGGTGACCGCGAATATCGGCCTCGTCGCGAACACCGCCGAGGGCAATCCGTACATATTTACGACCAAGGGCTGAAGCAATGGATTTTCCCAGGGAGGTTTTACCCACGCCCGGAGGGCCTACAAGGCAAAGGATAGGCGCTTTCATATTTTGCTTCAGCTTTAGCACTGCAAGGTATTCGATAATCCGTTGCTTTACCTTGTCCAGGCCGAAATGGTCCTTATCAAGAATTTTCTGGGCGCGTTTCAGATCGAAGTTGTCTTTCGTGAAAGCGTTCCAGGGGAGGTCGAGTAATACCTCCAGATAATTTAGTTGGATGGAGTAATCGGCCGCAGCGGGATTGATACGTGCGAGTTTTTCAAGTTCCTTCCTGAAATGTTTCGAAACCTGTTCGTTCCACTTCTTGCTTCTTCCGCGCTTCCGGAGTTCCTCTATTTCAAGGTCAGGGGTATTCCCTCCAAGCTCTTCCTGAATAGTTTTTAATTGCTGGTTCAGGAAGTACTCGCGTTGCTGCTTATCCAGATCGCCACGCACCTTGTTCTGGATCTGATTTTTAAGCTCCAAAAGCTGAAGTTCAACCATCAACTGTTCCAGCACTTTTTCTGCGCGGTCTTTAAGTTTTGGAATCTCCAGCAGGGATTGCTTGAATTTCAGATCAGCGTTCATATTGGATGAAATGAAGTTGATCAGAAACTCGGGGCTTTCAATGTTTTTTATGGCAATCCCGGCTTCGCTGGGTAGGTTAGGCGATAACTGGATAATCTCCAGGGCCATTTCCTTCACCGAAGCGAGCAATGCGTTAAGTTCTTTGTTAGACCGGTGTTTAACCTCTTTAAAGCGCTCGATGGTAGCTCGAAGGTAAGGCTCGGATTGTACCTGTTCTTTAAGTCGTATGCGTTGTTTTCCCTGAACGATAACCGTCGTGTTGCCGTCGGGCATCTGCAGAACCTTGATGATATTCGCAACGGTTCCCACCTTGTTGAGTTCATCAATCCGCGGGTCTTCCGTCTCAATGTGCTTTTGGGAAAACACCCCGATAATTTTCTCGCCTTTATAGGCGTCTTTAACGAGCTTGATGGATTTATCGCGCCCAACGGTGATCGGAATAACCACGCCGGGGAACAAGATGGTGTTTCGTAGGGGTAATATTGACAATACTTCGGGCATCTCTGCCGCACTCATTTCATCTTCGTCTTGCTGGGATAAGAGAGGAAAGAATTCGGTATCTTCGTCTATCATGGAAAACATTTGATTCAGATCAAAAGGATTGTTATTGCTCATGTATGGGTTTGTTACCTGGGTTGCGCCACTTTGACAGCCGAACAACCCGTTTGCGTTTATTTAATATCTTACAGCAAGTAACGCAAGGCCTATGCCAATATAGACCAGCGGGGTAGAAGCGACAAACTTTCTTGGTATCGTTTTTGCCATGACATGCAATAAAAAGTTGTAATTACAGTTTATTTATATTAAACAGGAATTACGTAACTTTACAACGGTTATTAGAAACAAGAAATTAATTTATGAGAGTCAACATGAGTCAGTTTCGCCAGTGGGCGAAGAAAGCAGTGGTAGTAGGGGTATTGGTATTCGCTGGAAATGCCGCCTCGGCCCAAAGTGCGGAAGCAAACAACAATCCCTATGTGAAGCTCGGTCAAAAGGCTGTGATCGACGGCGATTTCAAAGCAGCCGTTGCCAACCTGGAAAAAGCATTGCCTTCAGACCCTGACAACGCAATTGTTCTTTACATGCTGGGCTATTCGCAATATCAGTCGAACGACTATAAAGGTGCGATTAAGTCATTTACTTCCGTAATTAAGGTTGGCTCAAACGATGTCGTTTCGGCTTACTACTGGAGGGCAAAGGCACAAAATGTGCTTGCAGTTGATCCAGATTCGAAACTGAACGACAATCAACGCAGTAAATTGCTGGAAGCCAGCATTGCAGATTATAATGCGGCTATACAATTGGATAACGCCGATTTGAAAAATTATCAGAATCGCGCGATGGCTTATAGAGACCTCGGGAATCTGGTTGGAACCGCCACCTCTAAAAATTTTAATAAAGGGCTTGCAGCGGGTTACTATGATAACGCCATCAGGGATCTGCAGTTGGTATTAAAAAGAAATCCAGGCCGTAAGGATGTAAGTCAGGAATTGAAAAAGTTAAAGGTTTATAAAGAAAGTCTGTAAGCCAGATTGTTGCAATAAAAAGGGAAAGCTGTCTGCCTCAGACGACTTTCCCTTTTTTGTTGCCTTATTTTGCTAAGCTTCCTTCAATTTGGTACTCATTTTTCCCAATAAATCTGACGTCTTGCTTTTTGTGGATCCGGTAGAGCGAGTCTGGGTAATAGAAAAGTTCTTCTTCACTTTTATAAAGAGCGTTTTCCTCCTGATTCCGGATATAGATCATTCCAATAGAATCTTCCGATCCGCTTATTTGTATCAACTGTGTTCGCATGTCAGGATCGATGGCCCGGTACATTAGGGTATCGCCCTGCCGACTTGTTTCGTAGCTCGATACCCAGGCAGGCTTGTTAATATCGGAGTTCGAGAACAGGCTGAATTCTTTTTCCCAGTCGCCTATCTGCAATGTTTTCGTTTCACTTCTACCATTCTTGATAATGGTTTTGCGGATGGCGGCTTGTTTCCGAGCATAAGCTTCCCCTTGCGATTGGAAATACCCTGTCAGATCAAAATAGATTTTTTGACCTGATGCCGCATCTTTCTGCTGACTGGTGCACGACAGCAGAAAGAAGACAGAAAGGTAAGAAGTTCGTCTAAACCAGGACATCGCCGCTCATTCGTTCAGGAATAGGCACATTCATGATTTTTAAGATGGTTGGAGCAATATCGCCCAATTTGCCATCCCGAATTTCGCTGTAGTCGGGATCTATCAAGATGCAGGGAACCAGATTGGTGGTATGCGCTGTGTTCACCGATCCATCTTCATTGATCATAAACTCTGCATTGCCATGATCGGCAATGATGATAAAGGAATAACCATTTTCAAGTCCGCACTCAACCACCTGCCGGCTGCATGCGTCTACAGTTTCAACGGCCTTAACCACTGCCTCGAACACACCTGTGTGCCCTACCATGTCGGGATTGGCAAAATTCAGGCAAATGAAATCGGGCTTGTTTTTATTCATATCCTCGCAAATGGTATCTGCGATTTGAAAAGCGCTCATTTCCGGCCGTAGATCGTAGGTGGCCACTTTCGGGGAGGGAATAAGCAGACGGCGTTCGTTGATGAATTCCTTTTCGCGACCTCCTGAAAAGAAGAAGGTGACATGCGGGTACTTTTCGGTTTCAGCAATGCGGACCTGCGTTTTGCCGTTTACCTCCAGAATCTCGCCGAGAGTCTGCACAATATCGTCTTTAGTAAAAACCACATGCACATCTTTAAATGTTTCATCGTAGGTAGTCATGGTAACGTAGTACAAATCGAGCGGGTGCATACCGTGTTCCGGAATGGGCGATTGTGTCAGTGCTGTGGTGATTTCGCGGGCGCGATCGGTTCGGAAATTATAGCAAATAACCACATCGCCATCTTCGATGAGGGTACGTGGACTTCCATCCGGGTTTACCTTGTAAATGGGTTCAATAAACTCGTCGGTGATACCTTGGTTGTACGACTGCTGAACGGCAGCGGTAATGTCGTCGGTGGGCATCCCGACTCCTTTCACCAGCAGATCGTATGCCTTCCGCACGCGCTCCCAGCGGTTGTCGCGATCCATGGCGTAGTAACGACCAATGGCGGACACAACTTCACCGGTGCTGCCAGCAATTTGCTGGTCGAGCGTCTGAAGATAGGAGACTCCGGCATTAGGATCGGTGTCTCTGCCATCGAGAAAGGCATGAATAAATACTTTCTCTAATCCGGCATTGCTTGCTGCATCGCATAGGCCAACGAGGTGGTCGATATGCGAATGGACACCGCCATCGGAAAGCAGGCCTATAAAATGTAGCTTTTTGTCTTTTTCCCGCGCATAATTGAATGCGTTCACCAACGCTTCTGTGTCTTTCAGTTCATTGTCCTTAATCGACTTATTGATCCTTCCGAGTTCCTGGTAAACAACGCGGCCGGCACCAAGGTTCATATGGCCGACTTCAGAGTTTCCCATCTGACCCTCCGGTAAGCCTACTGCTTCGCCTGAGGCCTGCAGTCGGGAGTTCGGGTATTTCTGAAGTAGTGAGTTGATAAAGGGTGTATTGGAAGCCTCTACGGCGTTGCTTTGATCATGCTTGCCAAATCCCCATCCGTCGAGGATCATCAGCATTACTTTTTTGTCTGTTTGCATCAATGAGTTGTTAATCTAGTTTGAAATTGCCTCCGCGCGGGAAGACAGGTAGACAAATTTAAGAATATTACGAAGAAACAATAATTTATCATCAAGATAGCTTCTTGGCATATTTTTGGAGCACTTGCATGAAAACTTGACATTTGGTAATACCGTATACCTATACTTAAGCATGAAAAAAATTATACTGTCGTTGCTGCTGCTGCTGATAACGGTCTCCAGCTCTGTAGGAGCCGATTTGTTAGGGCAATTGTCGGCGTATTTCCGGGATGGCGATGCCAAAAAGATCTCGGGTTATTTTTCACCTACCGTAACCTTGTCCATATTAAACGATAATAATGTTTACTCGAATGTACAGGCGGAGATTATTCTGGAAACTTTTTTTAAAATGAACCGCCCCGTTAGTGTAAAAATCTTGCATCGCCTGGATAACAATCCAAACTACCAGCATGCTGTCATCCAACTGAAAACCACCAAAGGTGATTATCGTGTTTCATACTCTACCCGGGAGAATAATTCCAAGTCACAACTGGTAGAGCTTCGGATTGAAAAAATGAAAGAATAACGTCCTTCTTGCGAATAAAACAAACTTATTCACAGCAAATTCTTACTTTTGGGGTGAAATAACGGATATGGACGAAAAAGCAAAGAAAGAACTTTATCAATTTATAGAAGCCGCTCTGAATGAAGATATAGGTGATGGTGATCATACCTCCCTGTCGACGATCCCTCCCGGAGAACAAGGTAAAGCACATATTCTGATTAAAGATTCTGGCATACTCGCCGGTGTCCGTGTCGCCCTCGATATCTTTCAAAAAGTTGATTCTTCGTTACATGTGAATGTGCTGATGCAAGACGGGCAGCCAGTAAAATATGGTGATGTGGTGATGCAGATGGAAGGTAGCGTCCATAGCATCCTAAAAGGCGAACGTTTGGTTTTGAACGTGATGCAGCGGATGAGCGGCATTGCCACCATTACGAATAAAGTAGTTCAATTGTTGTCGGGCACGCGTACCCGGGTACTGGACACCCGAAAAACGACCCCTTTGCTTCGCTTTCTGGAAAAGGCGGCTGTCAAAATCGGAGGTGGAGTAAACCACCGTTTTGGTTTATACGATATGATTCTGATCAAAGACAATCATGTTGATTTTGCCGGAGGAATACGACAGGCGCTTGATGCATCCAATCGGTATCGTCAGCAGCTGCCTGATAAAATCCAAATTGAAATTGAGGTTCGATCCTTAAACGAACTCCGGGAAGCGCTGGAACACGGCGGACTGGATCGTATTTTGTTAGATAACTTCGACATACCGACTCTGAAGGAGGCGGTCGCCCTGGTTGATGGTCGTTTTGTAACCGAAGCGTCGGGTGGGATCACATTCGATAACGCCCTGGATTATGCTTCCTGCGGAGTTGATTTTATATCAATGGGTGCTCTCACTCATTCGGTAAAGAGCATGGATATTAGTTTGAAGAGCATTTAGCAAAGAAATAAAGCACGCGAATGATATCGGTTTCTTCTATTTTAGCACTGATTGTTGCCTATCTCTTCGGCTCTATACCAACTGCTGTTTGGTTGGGACAGTCCTTTTATGGTGTGGATGTACGTGAGTTCGGGAGCGGCAATGCGGGCGCTACGAACACCTTTCGCGTGTTGGGAAAGAAGGCGGGGATCGCAGTGATGCTCATCGACATCCTGAAGGGCTGGACAGCTACAAACCTGGCCTATTTCATCGGAATATCGGTAACCGGGCCGCAAAGTTCGATTCAATTTATTAACTATCAGCTTATTCTTGGGGTGATTGCCGTATTGGGGCACCTTTTTCCCGTATTCGCGGGCTTTCGGGGAGGAAAGGGCGTGGCGACTTTATTTGGTATGGTGCTGGCCATTCATTTCGAAGCGTCGATGGTGTGTGTGGCTGTATTTGTGGTGGTATTATTGCTCACCCATTATGTTTCTCTAAGTTCGATCTGTGCAGGTTTTGCCTTTCCGTTTAGCGTCTCGGTGATATTTCATACTTCTGTCCGGTCGATACTCCTGTACGGTATTTGCATTTGCGCCCTCATTCTGATTACCCATCAGAAGAATATTGAACGTTTGCTGAAAGGAAAGGAATCGCGGGTTTATCTCTTCAAGCGCAAAGAAGCATCCTAACGGTTCGTGGCATATAAATTGCTTTTTAGCAATTATAGTAAACGAACTACGCTCATGAAAAATCTACACAAAACAATAGCAGCCGTGTTGGTAACAGCTGTGCTTACAGCATGCTCTACGGTACCTTTCACCGGAAGAAAACAACTGAGTCTGATCGACGATTCGCAGTTGCAGCAAGAGGCAGCCTTAGCCTATAATCAATTTTTGAAAAGCCCTGAAACTACCGTAATCTCCGGAACTGCCGATGCCAATGAGGTTCAGCGTGTCGGACAGCGTATATCGCGAGCGATTACCACCTATTTCAATAATAACGGGATGGGGAAGGAGTATAATTTCGACTGGCGATTTACGCTGGTGAAAGACAAGAACATCAACGCCTGGTGTATGCCTGGCGGTAAAGTAGCCATTTTTTCGGGCATTCTACCGGTTACGGCCAATGAAAGCGGACTGGCAGCGGTAATGGGTCATGAGATTGCCCACGCCATTGCGAAGCACTCGGCCGAGCGGGCCTCGCAGATGACCTTAGCTCAGGGCGGGGGTGCATTGATCGGCGTTGCTTCATCGGGCAGCTCAGAAACCACTCAGACCATTCTTAATCAGCTTTATGGTGTTGGCGGGCAGCTTGCGTTGCTGAACTATTCACGTAACCAGGAATCGGAAGCCGACCGTATGGGGTTAATTTTCATGGCCATGGCGGGATATAACCCAAACGAAGCAGTGAATTTCTGGACGCGAATGATGAATGCGAAAGAAGGAGGTGGTGGAACGCCTGAATTTCTTAGCTCTCATCCGAGTGACCAAAGGCGAATTGCTTCAATCAAGAAGCTGATTCCGGAAGCGATGAAATATTACACCGGTAAATAACCGTTCTTGGGGAGTTGGCGGCATCTGTTGTCGGACTGGGATATTTTTTTGCAAAAAATCTCCCTAGGTCCTCTTCCAGACGCCCCAACTCTTTTGCCACCGGGCCAGCGGCATCTGTTGTCGCACTGGGATATTTTTATTGCAAAATCTTTCAGATCCTCTTTACAGATGATTCCATTTTTTTTAATGTTGAGTCAATGGTTCTGTAATTCGGTCAGGAAATTCTTGGAAATAAATTAATAGAGCTAAAAGTAATTCAATAGCGAGTATTTTCCAAAAGATGGAAATTTAACGTTTTGTAATGGCGCTTACTGCAAGTCCCCCGATGCTAAACAAACCCGGGTTTCTGTACTGTCAATTTTAACCAAATCCGCGAATCATGTTTCCATGAGGATAGTTTCAGCGTTTATATTCTCTTGTCTCTTATAAAAATCGTCCATGAAAGCACTCCCCCAGTTCTCCATTACATCAACAAGGGGCAAAAGAGATTCACCTATTTCAGTTAGAAAATATTCGACTTTAGGAGGGAGTACTGGATAAATAACTTTTCTAACCACACCATAAGCCTCCAACTCTTTTAGTTGTAAGTTCAAAACTCTTTTGCTGGCTAGCGGATGTTTCCTCGCAAGCTCACTAGGTCGTCGGATTCCTCGATTGATAGAATCAATTAAGCAGGGCTTCCATTTACCTCCAATAATCTCAAAAGTAATGCTGATGCCACAAGTAAAATCTTTCGGTATTTTTTTCTCGTACATTGCTGTTCTATTTTAGGAATAAATTTACGACATATTTCGTTTTCAGCACTATAGGGATAATATTATCCCTATAGTAATATTTTTTCACTTATATTTTTACGTGTATCGAGTCAGTACATTTGCTCATAATTAATCACTAAAATTTATAAAAATGGAATTAACAAATAGAGACAAAGCTGAAGCTATACAAAATAGCATTGAAACCGATACTTTGGCAGAGATAGGACTTATCAGTCCTACTTCCTATAAACAACACAATCCAAATGTGGCAACGGGCCTACAAGCAATTTTGGGCTTGCATGATCAAATGCCGATGGATAAGGTTTACACAAATGTTGTCCGTAAGTTTCAAGATGGAGATTATGGATTTGTTCATGTAGACTATTTTCTTTTTGAACCGACCATTGCTTTTGATATACACCGCTTTGAAAATGGAATAAGTGTTGAGCATTGGGATAATCTTCAAACAAATCCAAAAAAACTGAATAAAAGCGGAAGGTCAATGACCGACGGAAAGACCAAAGCAAAAGATCATCATAAAACCGATGTTAACAAGGCACTTGTTAAAGACTATGTCCAAAATGTTCTTATTAACGGCCAAATCGAATTAGTTTCAAATTATTTCAGGGGCGGCAAATTGATCCAACATAATCCACACATGGGTGATGGAGTACAAGAATTTTTAAATAGGTTGAATCAATGGCGGGAAGAAGGCAAACCTCAAATTTACAATAAAATACATAAAGTGCTTGGAGAGGGAAATTTTGTCCTGGTGTTAAGCGAAGGGTTTTTTAACGAGGAACAGGTTGCTTTCTATGACCTTTTTAGGGTGGAAGATGATACAATCGTAGAACACTGGGACGTCGTTGAAGCAATACCTGAGTCTGGAAAACGGAAAAATGATAATGGTAAATTCTAAGGAAAATAAATACTACAGACTGATTAGTACTTTTTTTGTGGTTCTGCCGACAACGTTTGTAATGTCAGTTTTATCAAGTGTTACTACAGAGGTTTTATCTGAGAATTGGATTGCTGAACTTTTCAGATCATGGTTTTATTCACTACCTATTGTTTACGCTTGCGTACTGCTCCTTCTGCCATTTGCGAATAAAATAACGAGTAAGATTTTAGATAAAATAGTATAAATATAGAGTGTTCCTGAAATTTGTTGTTTTGGGGATACTCTTTTTTAGAAACTAATATTATAAGGGGCCAATAAGGTCTGTCATAATTGCAAACCGTATCGTAGCATCGCGTTTAGGTTCAGAAACCGGTTGTTCGAACCCTTTTCAAAATAGCCAAACGCTTCAAAAGATTTGGACCTTAAGTATCGGGCGTCAGCACCCTTCTGATCGCTGAGGCTTTCAGCAAGCACTCCTGATATTCGTCCTCTTTGTTGGCCCGGGCGGTAACGGCACCGCCTACCTGATAGGAAAGCAGACGGGTTTTACGGCTATAAAACAGACTTCGGATCACTACATTGAAATCGAAGTTTCTGCTTTCGTCAAAATATCCCAGGCAGCCCGAATAGAGTCCACGCTTTCCTTTTTCGTATTGTTGAATCAACTCCATCGCCCGGATTTTAGGGGCGCCGGTCATCGAACCGGGAGGAAAGGTGTTTTGAAGAACCTGACTTATGGTTATGCCTTCCTGTAGGGTACAGCTGATGGTGGAAATCATCTGATGAAGCTGCTTAAAACTGTATATCCCCATTAGCTCGTCGACTTTGACACTACCAGGCTTTGCTGATCGCGTAAGGTCGTTTCTGACCAGGTCGACGATCATCACATTTTCACTGATTTCCTTCGGGTCGTTCTTTAAACTTTCCCTGACAAACGCATCGTCCTGATTCTCCTTTGCCCGCGCACGGGTTCCTTTAATGGGTTGTGATATGAGCCGTTGACCTTGCTTTTGAAGAAATCGCTCGGGTGAGGCCGATATTACGACTTCGTCGCCGTTCTTAAAATAACAGGAGAAGGGAGTGGGGGAGATGCGATTCAATGCTGTATATGCGGCAAAATCGTTCATAACAGCGTCCTCTGCATAGAATTCCTGACACAGGTTAACTTCGTAGATATCGCCCCGCATAATGTGATCTTGCAGCCCTTCAAAAGCAGAATTGTATTCCCCGCGCGACATGCGAGGCTTCAGGGTTCCCTGGAAGCCGATAGACTGCCCGATTGGTTCACAAGATTCAATGGCTTCAATGACTCGCCGAGGATGGTCGCTATAGATAACAACACTGTTGCCGTGAAAGGCGAGTCGATGTTGCGGCACAAAAAAGAAAGCATCTTCTTCGTAGCTCAAGTAGCCGGGAATAAAGATATTTGGATGGTTGTCGAGGAAGTTTTGCAGGTCGTGATAGCTGCCCGAGAGATTACCGGAGAATGCAGCTTTGCTGCCTACAGAAATCATCAGGGATATGCAGCCGTACGGATCGGGATAGTCGTTCGAGTTAAAAATGCATACGGTAGAAAAAGAAGAAGCCCACACCTGGGCTTTTTCTTTGAAAATATCAATTTCTGAAGGCTCGTAAATCACGACCTTTTATTTTAAGATCAAGGTTTGAACGCGATCCGGACCAACCGAGAGGTATTTGATAGGAACCTCCAGCTTTTCTTCAAGGTAGCTGATGTAATTTTGCAACGCCTGAGGAATATCGCTGGTTGAGGTGATCTGCGTGATATCTTCTTTCCATCCAGGAAGACTTTCCAATACCGGCTCGGGTTGAACGGAAATTATATCGTAGGGCATATAGTCGATTTTATCGCCATCGTGAACGTAGTGTGTGCAGACTTGTATTTCCTCAAAACCACTCAAAACGTCTGCCTTGGTCATCACCAGTTCGGTCACTCCGTTCAGCATAATCGCGTATTTCAAAGCCGGGATATCAATCCATCCGGTTCTTCGGGCGCGTCCGGTGGTTGCTCCGAACTCATGGCCAAGCTGGCGAATTTCTTCTCCCACTTCGTTGTCAAGCTCCGTAGGGAAAGGGCCTCCTCCTACGCGGGTGCAATAGGCTTTGAAAATTCCGATTACATTCCCGATCTTTTGAGGGGCAATTCCCAGCCCGGTACAGGCACCAGCCGAGGTGGTAGTCGAGGAGGTAACAAAGGGATAGGAACCGAAGTCGATATCGAGGAGGGTCCCCTGGGCACCCTCTGCCAACACACGTTGACCATCTTTCAGGGCGTTATTTACCAGATGTTCACTATCGACGTGAGGAATACTTTTCAGGTATTCAATTGCTTCAAAGAATTGTTGTTCTTTTTCGCTGAAGTCCGGGATTTCTCCGTAGTGCGACAGAATGGATTTATGCTTTTCGACCAATTTATCGTAACGTTCCTGGAAATCGGGCAGGGTGGTGTCGCCCACGCGCAATCCGTTACGGCCGGTTTTGTCCATATAGGTAGGGCCGATGCCTTTTAGGGTGGAGCCAATTTTGCCTTCGCCCATCTTCGATTCTGACGCAGCATCAAGCAATTGGTGCGTCGGCAGGATTAGATGTGCCTTACGGGCAATAACCAGTTTGCCGCTGGCTACGGGGTCAAACCCGCTTTTCTTCAAATTTTCGATTTCTCGCCGGAGGATAATCGGATCGATTACCACACCGTTACCGATCAGATTGAGAATCTTGTCGTTGAAGATGCCGGAAGGAATGGTGTTCAGGACATATTTCTGCTGATCAAATTCCAGCGTGTGTCCGGCATTCGGACCGCCTTGAAAACGTGCTATCAGGTCGTATTGCGGACAGAGAACGTCGACAATTTTACCCTTACCTTCATCGCCCCATTGCAGGCCCAAAAGTATATCAACTTGCATAATTTTATGTGTAGAAGTGAAATTATTATTTTATTCGTTCAAGGACCGGCTGCTCTTCTTTAATACGCTTGGACGCGCAGGAGCTGCATATGCCATAAAGGTTGAGTGAGTGATGCTTTATTTCAAAATTAAGGAGCTCACCAATCATGGACTGAATCTGATGGATGCGGGGATCGCAAAATTCGACGACTTTGCTGCACTCAATGCAGATAACATGATCGTGCTGTTTGAAGCCGTAAGATTTTTCAAACTGCGCCATGTTTTTCCCGAACTGGTGTTTTTTGACCAAATCACAGGACACAAGAAGCTCGAGGGTGTTATAAACGGTAGCGCGGCTTACACGGTATTTCTTGTTTTTCATGTGGATATACAAGGACTCCACATCAAAATGATCATTGCGTGAGTAAATTTCTTCCAGTATGGCAAAACGCTCGGGAGTCTTCCTTAACTGTTTATTCTCGAGATAGGCCTCGAAAATCTTTTTAACCACCTGAAATGAGTCTGCTGTAGTCATTTATATTTGTTAAGGAGACAAATTTACCCAAAAAAAATTGATTTGGGTAATTATCTCGGAATGATATTATACTTTGGGTTAGGAGGCGATCTCGGATTCGAAACGGTTCACCCCGGTAATGCCTTTGATCTGTTTCAGACGACGGATCAGGCTTTCAAGATGGTCGGTATTGTTGACGAAAATCATGATGTTGCCTTCAAAAATTCCTTCGTTGCTGGAAATGGTAATGGAGCGGATATTAATCCTGAAATCTTCAGAGATTACTTTAGTAATCCGGTTTACCAAGCCCACATCATCGATGCCCAGAATCGATAGCCCGGTGAGAAATGCGAGTTCCTTTTGGGAGGTCCATTTAGCTTTAACGATGCGATAGGCATAATTTGCCATCAGAGTCGCCGCATTGGGGCAGTTGTTACGATGGATTTTAATCCCGTCATTGACCGTTACAAAGCCGAAAACATCATCGCCGGGTATGGGATTGCAGCAAGGTGAAAGCGTATAGTCGATTTTCTGAAGATCGTCGCCTATGAGCAAAGTTTCCTGATCCTTCTTATTGATCTTTTTGATGAGTCCGTCAACATGTGAGTCAAATTGATTGTTATGGACACCCTCGGGCGAGCGCTCTGAAATGACAAATTCCCGGAGGTCCTGCAGATCGATCTTCCCTTTTGCCATGCTATAGAAAAGGTCCTGCGTGGAGGCGAACTTGAAAAAGGTCGCCAGCTTGTTAAGATTTTCCGTATTGTAAGTAATTTTGAGCGACTTCAGTTTTCGTTCCAGTATTTCCTTGCCATCTTCCGCTATTCGACGCTTTTCTTCCTTCAACGACGATTTGATCTTGGATTTCGCCTTTGCGGTCACCACGAAGTTTAACCAGTCTTCTTTAGGCGACTGTTTCGTGGAGGTGATGATCTCGACCTGGTCGCCATTTTGAAGAATATGCGAAATGGGCACCAGTTTATGGTTTACTTTCGCACCGATACAGCTCGCCCCAAGATCGGAATGGATTTCAAAAGCGAAATCGAGCGCAGTAGCCCCCTGCGGCAGCTGAATAAGCGATCCCTTGGGTGTGAAAATGAAAATTTCATCGGAGAAAAGATTCATTTTGAAATCGGCCACGAAATCGAGGGCATTGCTTTCGGGATTGCTCAGGATGTCGCGCACTTTCTGTATCCACTGATCCAGTCCGCTGTCAGAATTGGATTCCTTGTACTTCCAATGAGCGGCGAAACCTTTTTCTGCTATTTCATTCATGCGGCTGGTACGAATCTGCACTTCCACCCATTGCCCTTTGGGACCCATCACGGTGGTATGAAGCGATTCATAGCCGTTTCCTTTCGGCGAAGAGATCCAGTCGCGCAGCCGATCCGGATTCGGCCGGTAGAGGTCGGTCACAATGGAATAAGCCTTCCAGCAGTCGGCCTTTTCGAACTCAGGTTGGGAATCGATGATGATCCGGATGGCGAATAGATCATATACCTCCTCGAATGGAGTCGATTTTTTACGCATTTTGTTCCAGATGGAATGAATCGATTTGGAGCGGCCGAATACTTCGGCATCAATGCCCTGTTCAGTCAATATCTGTTTAATCGGTTTGACGAATTCCTGCACATAGCGTTCCCGCTCGGCTTTCTTTTCGTTTAGTTTCCGGGCGATAAATTTGTAAGTGTCAGGATCAGAATACTTCATCGAGAGGTCTTCCAGTTCGGATTTAATCGCATACAGACCCAGTCGGTGGGCAAGCGGGGCATACAGGTAGCTGGTTTCGGAAGCAATTTTCAGCTGCTTGTCGCGAGGCATAAACTCCATCGTCCGCATATTATGCAGCCGATCGGCCAGCTTGATGAGTATTACCCTGACATCATCGGCCAGGGTAAGCAGCATCTTTCTGAAATTTTCGGCCTGCATGGAACTGTTCGGGTCGAAGATTCCGGAAATTTTGGTGAGGCCATCGATGATTTTGCTTACTTTTTTTCCAAAGATAAGCTCGATATCGAGCAGGGAAACGTTGGTGTCTTCGACGACATCGTGCAGCAGGGCGCATACGATGGAAGTGGTTCCAAGTCCGATTTCTTCAGCAGCGATTTGTGCTACGGCGATAGGGTGGTAGATGTACGGTTCGCCAGACTTTCTCCGCATGTCTTTATGACTTTCCAGCGCCATGTCAAATGCCTTCCTGATCATCTGCTTGTCACCCTTTTGCATGGTGGGTTTACAGGCTCTCAGCAGTGCACGGTATCGTTTTAGAATCTCTTTTTTTTCAGCTTCTAAATCGATGATTATATCCTTCATACGTTCGTTCTCTCTTTCTTTTTGCGTAACCTACAAATATTGTATTTTGAAATATATTTTTGCTAACTTTATTGTAAGTATTCGCATAGCTAAATATATGAAATTTTTACCGTTTTATTTATTTCTCCCGCTGCTTTTTTTCGGAATGGGAGCAAGGGCTCAGGAGGCTGAACAGCGGTTTGAAATGGATCCGGTGCCGATCAACGTAGCCACAACCCTGGTCGACGGTGAGCGCATTCCCTGGATACCCTTACGGGAGGTGAATATTTATGCAAGGCGTATTTTCAAAACGGAAGCCGACCGGAAAGCGTACAATCGGCTCCGCTATAACGTATTGAAAGTATTGCCCTATGCAAAAATTGCGGAGGCGAAATATGATCAGCTATACCGCGATCTGGCCATGACGCCCAATAAGCGGGAAAAGAAAAGACTGATAAAGAAATGTGAACAGGACATCAAAGATATGTTCTATAAAGAAGTGAAAAACATGTCGGTTTCACAAGGCGCCATTCTGCTCAAGCTGATAGACCGGCAAACCGGTAATTCAAGCTACGAGCTGGTAAAGGAGCTGAAAGGCGGTGTCCCTGCATTTTTTTACCAGTCGCTTGCGAAAGTTTTTGGTCATAATTTAAAAGCAGAGTACGATCGGGATACCGATAGAGATATAGAGAACATAATCAGGGATGAAGATAGAAGACAAAGGTTTTATTATTGAGCCTAAGAAAGTTACCAAATTAGATTTATTAATTATTGCCGTACACCCTGATGATGCCGAACTAGGCTGTTCAGGGACCATTCTTAAAAGTATAGCCTCAGGAAGATCCGTAGGAATTGTTGATTTGACACAAGGCGAGCTGGGTACAAGGGGCACGCCTCAGACCCGTAGCGAGGAAGCAGCCGAAGCGAGCCGTTTGATGGGTATTTCGGTTCGTGAAAATTTAAAGATGCGCGATGGTTTTTTTCAGAACAACGAAGAAAATCAGCTCAAGATCATTGAAGTAATTCGCAAATACCAGCCAGAAATAATTATCTCCAATGCGCTTAGCGACCGTCATCCTGACCATGGGCGGGCCAGTACGCTTGTAAACGATGCTGTATTCCTTTCCGGGCTCAGGAAGATTGAAACCTCCTATCAGGGGAATTCGCAAAACCCTCACCGACCACGCTTGTTGCTTCAGTTTATTCAGGATCATTATATCAAACCTGATATCGTGGTAGACATATCTGACTTCTGGGAACAGAAAATAAAAGTTATACAGGCTTTCAAAACACAATTCTTTCATCCTGATTATCGGGCCGATGAGCCACAAACCTATATTTCCCGGCCTGAATTCCTTCAGGTAATAGAGAGTCGGGCTATTGAATTTGGGAAAGACATACAGGCGCGCTATGCAGAAGGCTTTACCTGTCGGCGACAGCTGGGCGTAGACGACGTATTTGATTTATTGTAAACTAGAGAACATGAGCTCCTTTTCGAAAATAAAAAGTGTGTTTAAACTGCTTAAGCAGATTGACTTCGATCAGTTGAATAAACTTTCCGAAAAGGTAGATCTTGGTGCCGCACTCAAAGGTTTTTCTAAGCTGGACGACCACCAACTGGCCGGTTTGATGAAGATGTTGCAGTCGGATAAAAAAGAGCGGGCTTTACCTACGATCAATAGCGATTTCTACGAGCTGCATCTTAGGCTCACACCCGAGCAGCGGGAAATCCAGCTGAAAGTCCGGGATTTTATGGAGACGGAAATTAAGCCGCTCGTCAACTCCTACTGGTTACGCGACGAGTTTCCCTTTGAAATACTTCCCAAGTTTGCAGCGCTGAATCTGTGTGGCGTTACTTACGAAGGATATGGATGCCCGAATCTTCCCTTCCTGATGGAAGGGGTAATTGCCATGGAGATGGCGAGGGTTGATTCTTCCATCGCAACCTTTTTTGGAGTGCAGAGCGGATTGGTCATGGGCTCGATTTATCTTTGCGGATCGGAAGAACAAAAGAATGAATGGCTGCCGCAACTTCAGCAGCTTACAAAAATAGGCGCTTTCGGGCTGACCGAGCCTGAGGTAGGTTCGGGCGCCGCGGGCGGACTCACCACGACGGCGCGTTTGACAGAGAGGGGGTGGGTGTTGAATGGTCAGAAAAAATGGATAGGCAATGCTCCCTTTGCTGATGTGGTTGTAGTGTGGGCGCGTGATTTGGATGATAATCAGGTCAAGGGCTTTCTAGTCAGGAAAGAAAACCCGGGGTTTCAGGTGGAAAAGATGAGGGGTAAGATGTCCTTACGAATTGTTCAGAACGGATTAATAACGCTTAGTGATTGTCTGGTGCCTGACTCCGATAGGATGCCAAAGGCGAATTCATTTAAGGATACGGCCAATGTACTCAGGATGACCCGGGCAGGTGTGGCCTGGATGGCTGTGGGTTGTTCGCGGGGAGCTTATGAAAATGCACTTGAATATACGCGAAAGAGAAAACAGTTCGGTAAACCGATTGCATCCTTCCAGCTTGTCCAGAATCATCTGGTGGAGATGTTGTCAAATTTAACAGCCATGCAAACGCTGGTATTTCGGCTGTCTGAACTTCAGGATGCCGACCAGCTATTGGATGAACATGCCTCTCTGGCCAAAGTTTTTTGTACGCTCCGCATGCGTGATATTGTGGGTCGGGCCCGTGAAGTGATGGGCGGAAACGGCATTCTGCTGGAATACGATGTGGCGCGGTTTGTTGCCGATGCTGAAGCAATTTACTCTTACGAGGGAACTAAGGAGATTAACTCTCTCATTGTTGGCAGAGCCATCACAGGCTTTAGTGCTTTTGTGTAGGTAGCCAGGTATCTGACTGTCCCGAAGCACGACAGCTACCATCGGTTCTATGGTTTAGAAAATTTTTACTCCTGGCTGGTTTTCCCCACAGCATTTTTCTGGAATACCCAGGTAGCCTTGTAACGTGCAGTATCGTAATGCGGGGCATCCAGGCGCAAGTTAGTCGGTGCTTCCCCTTCGAAGAAAAATATTTTGGTAGTCCCGTGCTCGGTATGGGGCATCGAGTTGCCATAGGCTTCATAATCGGCTACTGCCGGGCTATCCACTTTAACGGCATAAATACGTATCACCGGTCCGGAATTATTCTCGTTTCGGGAGAAGGCTGTTTCAGTAAAGCCTCCCCGGATTTTTTCTGCGTTCGTTAAAAAGGCAGAATCGCTAAAGATAATCACCAGCATGGCAACCAAAACGATTCCGAACCATATTAGGCGTTTTTTTGTAATATCAGTCATATTTTCTTTTTGTCTTCAAATTCATAAAGTTCAGGCAAGATTTTTTCCATCACCTCCAAGCCCTTGTCAATGTCTTCTTCCGTTATTATTAGCGCCGGCCTGAAGCGAATTGACCTGCCGCCACAACCCAGGAACATGACATTGTTCTTCATGCCCAATTCCACAAAGCGGTTTCGGGAGGCGGTGTCGGGTAGATCGAACGCAACCATGAGTCCTACACCGCGTACATTGGTCATCTGGTAGTCCGGTTCCTCAGCCATCTTTTGTAGCCTGCCCAGCAGATACTGTCCGACGCGACTGGCCTGATCAAGCAATCGATCTTCTTCAATGATTTGAAGAATTTTCGTCGACCTGACCATATCGCTCAAACTACCGCCCCAGGTAGAATTAATGCGCGAAGATACCCGAAATACATTGGTGTCAATCTCATCCAATCGCTCACCCGCTAAGATTCCGCATACCTGCATCTTCTTTCCAAACGCAAGAATATCCGGCCTCGCTTTATCGCCAAAGTGCTCAAAGCCCCAGAACCTGCCGGTTAATCCTACGCCGGTTTGAACTTCGTCGTATATCAGTAGCGCTTCGTTCTCGTCGCAAATTGTTCTGAGATGTTCCAGGAACTCTCTGCGAAAATGGCGATCGCCCCCTTCCGACTGGATGGGTTCGATGATGATGGCGCATATCTCGTCTGCCCCTTTGGCAAATACCGCACGAATCTCTTCGAGCGCCTTTTCTTCCAGTCGTATTACTTCTTCTAGGTTTTTCTCAACCAACGGAAAAAGCATGGCTGGCGAACTGATTCGGGGCCAGTCAAATGTAGCAAACCATTTTGTCTTGTCAGGTAACGTATTGGTTATGCTCAATGTATAGCCCGTACGTCCGTGAAACGCCTTTTCGAAGTGGATTACCTTAAAACCTTTTTCTTCTTTGATACCTTTGCGGAAGTTTTTTTGAACCTTCCAATCCATTGCCGCCTTGATCGCATTCTCAACGGCCAGTCCGCCCCCGGATATAAAAAAGGCATGAGGCAGAAAATCGGGTATGCCCACTCGCGAGAAAGTTTTTAGAAACTCAGCGAATTCAAGGGTATAGACATCAGAATTGGAGGGATTAGCCATGGCCGCGAGCAGCAAACTCTTCTTGAAGGCTTCATCGCCGGTCATTTTGGGATGGTTATAACCCAGGGGTACAGAAGCGAAGCAGGTGAAGAAATCGAGTAATTCGCGCTGATATTTTGAATCGTAAATATAAACGCCATGACTCTTTTCCATGTCGAACGTCATATCGTAGCCGTCGGCCAAAATATGACGGCTGAGCGTCTCTTGCACCCGGGCGGGTGCGGTGGATAATTGGTAGTTCATATCAGGTTGGTTTTACCCAAACTTAATGAAATTAATTAAAATTTCGATGTCTGTCCGAGGAAACCGGTGAGCCCACCACTGTGGACAATCAGTATGCTGTCGCCCTTTCGAAAATAGTTTTGCGCCAGTAGATCGTTTACGGCATAGAATAATTTTCCCGTGTAGACAGGTTCGATTAGCAATCCGGAGCCGCTAACAAACTCTTTGATAAAATCGATTAAAGCCGGGGTAGATCGTGCATAGCCACCGAAGTGAAAATCGGTATGAAGCTTGAATTTAGCATGGGGAGATATCGGTTCCACCGTATCCCGGATAAATTCGCCTCCTTTCAATACCGGAATTCCATGAACGGTCGCCTGAGGCTGATCGGTGGCGGCTGCACGAGCGACGCCGGCGAGGGTGGTTCCTGTTCCGCAGGCTACGAATATATGGTCGTACTCACCTTTCAGTTCGGTAATCAGCTCTTCGCAGCCTCTGGCCCCCTCGGTGGAATAGCCACCCTCATCAATAAAATAGGCGCCGCTCTCATGTCCATGGAAGTTATCAAATAATGTGCGCTTTTCGCGATAGGCACTGCGGTCGACAAAGCATAGTTTCATCCCATAGAGCCGGCAAAGGCTTAGGAGGGGATTTTCAACCTGATCGCCCCGGATATAAGCCGTCGTTTGAAAGCCGAAACTTGCTGCTGCACAGGCCGTAGCCAGTACGTGGTTCGACCAATTTCCCCCAAAGGTGACCAGGTGCGGTTTGTTTTCCGCTCTGGCACGGATGAGTGTGTATTTCAGTTTCCGCCATTTATTGCCCGATATGAAGGGATGAATCAAGTCGTCTCGTTTCACGGTTATCTTTACGTCTTTTTGAGAGGAATGGGGAAGATGTATGACCTGTTCAGGACTGAAGAAATCGAAATCGAGCTCTTTGGGCATGGGCGTTATAAATAATTCCCTAAAACTAAGTATTCTTCGAGCATTTGCCTAACATATGTTATTTTTGCGGGATGACAGAAAATACGAATCCTCAGGATTACGCCGAGGCCGACAACACCGATCAGGATTTATTCGAACATTTCCGGATTGTGGTTGATAAAGGACAAACCTTGCTACGTATCGATAAGTTTTTGATGAACCGCATTGAAAATGCGTCCAGAAACCGCGTGCAGAATGCTATCGAGGCGGGCAATGTGCTCGTGAACGATAAGCAGATCAAGGCGAGCTATAAAATCAAACCTGAGGATGTTATTTCGGTTGTGTTTCCCCATCCCCCGCGCGATACGGAAGTTTATCCGGAAGATATACCGCTCGATATTGTATATGAAGACAATGATTTGTTGATCGTAAACAAGGAGGCGGGCATGGTTGTTCATCCAGGTTTTAATAACTACACAGGAACCCTGGTGAATGCGCTCACGCATCATATCAATTCCCTGCCTCAGCTTCCCGGAAACACTGGAAGACCGGGCCTGGTTCATCGGATCGACAAGGATACGAGCGGACTGCTGGTTATTGCAAAAAACGAGATCACGATGACCCATCTGGCAAAGCAGTTTTTCGATCATAGTATCGAGCGTCGCTACACAGCACTGGTGTGGGGCGACTTGGAAGAGGACGGAACGATTACGGGCTATATTGGCCGAAGTCTGAAGGACCGGAGGGTGATGTCGCTATACGACTCAGAGGAAGAAGGGAAATGGTCGGTAACCCATTATCGGGTGCTAGAGCGCTTAGGCTATGTTACGCTGGTGGAGTGTCAATTGGAAACCGGCCGTACGCATCAGATCCGCACCCACTTCAAGTCCATCGGATACCCTTTATTTAACGATGCCATGTATGGCGGCGACCGAATTTTGAAAGGAACCGTTTTTTCTAAGTATAAGCAGTTTGTTGACAACTGTTTTGCCATTCTTCCGCGTCAGGCTCTGCATGCTCAGGTAATCGGCTTTACACATCCTGCCACAAAAGAGAGCATTCGCTTCGAAAAGGAGCTTCCGGAAGATTTTCGTCTTTGTTTGGAGAAGTGGCGCTCCTATGTGCAATATGATCGGGAGGAGAACCGTTAAATCATCACAGAAATAGAATAGTAAAGTACAAACCCCTATCACGACACATAATCAATAGCATTAGTTAATGAATCAAGCACGCTTTTTGGATTTTAATGGAGAAGTATTTCACAGCGAGGAAGCCATTCTGAAGGCAAGTAATCGTAGTTTCCGGTACGGCGACGCCGTGTTTGAAAGTATGCGATGGGAGAACGGCACTGTTTCCTTGTTAAAGCTCCATGTGGAGCGGCTTCAAAAAAGTATGGAATTGCTGAAGATGGAAGGAGGCAAGCGTTTTACCGAGAGTTTTTTGCATGAAAAAATTGATTCCTTGCTGAAAAAGAATTCGCTGCTTGACCGTGCCTGCCGGGTCCGCCTGTCGGTGTTTCGGGAAGGTGAAGGACTTTACACACCTTCAACCCATCAATCGGCCTATCTGCTCGAAGTTTCCGCTCTCGACAAAGTCTCGAATGTGCATAATCAGGCGGGACTGATTATCGACGTTTTTGCTGATCATAGAAAGCCGGCGAATGCCCTGGCGAATATGAAATCGGCCAATGCGCTTTTGTATGTGCTCGCTGCCATTTATCGGAAAAAAAATGCGCTTGATGATGTGCTGCTAATCAATGAGCAGGGCTTTCTGGTAGAATCAGCCAGTTCCAATATCTTTATCTGGTATCGCAACCAGCTCTATACACCTGCGTTGAGCGAGGGATGTGTTGACGGGGTAATGCGGCGGTCGATTATTGAATTCGCTGCTGCAAATGAGATTGAGATTATCGAAGCACAGATCAATGTTCAGATTCTTAACGAAGCCGAAGAGATTTTTCTGACCAATGCCGTTCATGGTATGCAATGCGTTTTAGGGTATCAGAAGAAACGATACTTCCACAAGTTATCGAGAGAATTATGGAGGAAGTATTTGCAGTGGCGGAAGGAATTGGCCAACCAGGACGCTCCCTGATTACTGGCCTAAACGGTAGCCTCGTAAAAAGTCGTCTACACTCATGCGTTTTTTGTTCTGTATTTGTAGATCGGTGACGTGGATATATCCATCCTGGCAGGCGAACTTTAAATAGGTTTTACCATCGCTTTTTACCGTTCCGGGATTGGGTACGAGCTCACTTTCTTCCGGCCTTGCACCGTAAATTTTCAAAACTTTGCCTTCCAGATGAGTGTACGCTGTCGGGTAAGGACTTAATCCGCGGATAAAATTGTATACTTTTCCGACGGGTCGATTCCAGTCGATCAGGCAGTCTTCCTTATGGATTTTTGGGGCGGGTTTCAGATCATGCATGTCTTGCGGTTGAGGCTGGCCAGCAACTTCTCCGTGCATCACTGCTTTCACAGTTTCGACCAACAGACCCGCGCCGACAGTCATCAGCTTATCGTGCAAATCCGCAGCCGTATCGTCGGGAAGAATATTGACCTTTTCGCTAAGCAGAATATTGCCGGTATCGATTTCATGCTGCAAAAGGAAGGTACTGACTCCGGTTTCGGTTTCCCCGTTGATGATGGCATGGTTGATAGGGGCCGCACCACGGTATTGCGGAAGAAGGGATGCATGAAGGTTGATGGTGCCTTTCGGTGGCATATTCCAAACGACTTCAGGCAGCATTCGGAAGGCGACGACCACCTGCAAATCAGCCTTATAGGAAGCTAGTTCTGAGATGAATGCGGGGTCTTTTAGGTTTGTGGGCTGAAGAAGCGGGAGTTGATGAGCTAGAGCAAATTTCTTCACCGCCGACTCCTGAAGTTTTTGACCCCTTCCGGCCGGTTTATCCGGAGCGGTTACCACGGCGGCTATATTCTCACCGGCATTTAGCAGTGCTTCAAGCGAGGCAACGGCAAAGTCGGGAGTTCCCATAAACACAATCGACATATGATCAGAAATTAAAATAATCGGAATACATTCTTACCTTTGCGAAGGTAAAAATAATATATCGAATTTGAATTTTCCTTTATTCCTTGCCAGACGGATCAGTAATAAAAGTAACCGGACATTCTCCCGATTGATTGTGAGGGTGGCAATAGCAGGCATCATGTTAGGGCTTACCATCATGATTCTGGCCGTGGCCGTTCTGAAAGGATTTAAATCGGAAGTAATTGAAAAGCAACGGGGCTTCGCAAGCGATGTCATTGTTTTCAAGTTCGATCTGAACGCCTCGTACGACAATACGCCGATGTCGTTATCGGATTCAGTTAAAAAAGAAATCGTTTCTATTCCGGGAGTTAGATCTCTTCAACCCTTTGCCACTAAGCCCGGAATTATCAAAACTGATGACGAGATTGAGGGGGTAGTGCTGAAGGGGATTGATTCTTCGTATTATCAGAATTTTTTCCGCAAAATCATGGTAGAGGGCGAGATGCTCGACTTTTCAGATACCGACCGCACCGTGCCGCAGATTCTGATTTCTTCCTATTTGGCCCGGCGCCTCAAACTGGAGGTAGGCGACGCCTTCCTCATGTATTTCGTTCAGGAAACTGTTCGCCCGCGGAAGTTTGAAATTTCGGGGATTTATAACGTTGGAGCAGAAGAAATCGATCAGACTTATGTGATCTCAGACCTATCGATTATTCAACGCCTGAACCAATGGCAAGCAAACACCTTTGGGGGGTACGAGGTTGTACTCGATGATTTTTCTGAATTGGAAGAGAAAAAGAACCAGATTAGTAATGCTCTCCCCATTGATCTTCGGGCTATGACCATTTCCGAATACTACCCGGAAGTTTTTCAGTGGCTCGATCTGCTTGATGTGAATACGGAAGTGATCCTTGCGTTAATGGTTCTGGTAGCCGTTATCAACATGATATCGGCGCTGCTGATTATGATATTGGAGCGTACTCAAATGATTGGTATTCTAAAAGCACTGGGATTCTCAAATAATGGAATCCGGAAAGTTTTTCTCTATAATTCAGCCTACCTGATTGGATACGGCTTATTGCTGGGAAATGTGCTTGGACTCGGACTGTGTTATATTCAGGAAAAAACACAATGGATCAAACTGGATGAGGCTTCCTATTATGTTAGCTATGTTCCGGTCTCAATTGGGATTCAGGAGATCGTATTTCTAAATATCGGCACACTGCTGATCTGTCTTTTGGTTCTGCTTGTGCCTTCGACCTTAGTAAGCCGGATCAGCCCCGTAAAAGCCATCAATTTTCAGTAGTTAGAATCCATCTATTGGCTTTCAATCATTATTTTTCGCTTCATTCCAGTATACGTCCATCTCGGTAAGGGTCATATCCTTAAGGTTCTTTCCAGCTTCCTGAGCTTTTCTCTCGAGGTAACTGAACCTTTTGATAAACTTCTTATTGGTTCGTTCCAGCGCGTTTTCGGGATTGATTTTTAGAAAGCGGGCATAATTGATCAAAGAGAAAATCAGGTCACCGAATTCACTTTCTGCTTTTTCGCTATCGACCTCCGAATCACCTATGTTAAATTCTGCTTTAAACTCCTGCAATTCCTCCTCTACCTTTTCCCAAACCTGATCTTTGTTTTCCCAGTCAAAGCCAACACCTTTGACCTTGTCCTGAATCCGGTAGGCCTTGACCATAGCGGGCAGCGATTTCGGTACTCCACCCAAAACAGATTTGTTGCCTTCCTTCAATTTCAGCTGTTCCCAATTCCGTTTAACTTCTTCTTCATCAGTAACGTCGATGTCGCCATAGATATGGGGGTGCCGCGAAATCAGTTTTTCACAGGCGGCATTCAATACGTCGGTAATATCGAAAGCCTTTTGTTCGTCCGCGATTTTCGCGTAGAAAGTTAGATGCAGCATCAGGTCACCTATTTCCTTTTTGATCTCGTCCATGTCGTGATCGAGAATGGCATCTCCCAATTCATACATTTCTTCGATGGAAAGATGACGTAGACTCAGCATGGTTTGTTTACGATCCCATGGGCAGTCGGATCGCAAGGTATTGAGTACCGTTAACAGCCGCTCGAATGCGGCACCCGGCGTATGTTGCGCCGGGGGTGGAATTTTAGACATATGCGTTTTTTAGATAGCTTGGGTTTTCTTAGCCAGCCACTGATTTTCCTCCGAATTCAGTAGTGGCGCTATTTGTTCATAAACCTTTTGATGGTATGTATTCAGCCAATCGATATGACGCTGGTCGAGAAGCTCTTTATTAATAAGCGAAGTCTCGATATAGCAAAGCGTTAAGGTTTCAAAATTCATAAACTGGCCGAAGAGTGTCTGATCGGTGCTGCGGCTCGCTACAAGATTTTCTATCCGGATGCCATACTCACCCTCCCGATACAAACCAGGTTCGATGGAGGTGACCATACCAGGCTCAATGGCGATATCGATCGGCGCGCTGTTGAATACATGAGGGCCTTCATGCACATTCAGGAAAAAGCCCACGCCGTGTCCGGTACCGTGACCGTAATTGCGTTGATAATCCCATAACGGCTTTCGCGTAATGGCATCGATCTGATAGCCGCGCGTGCCGGCAGGGTAGATACATTGAGAACCTTCGATCATCGCCTTCAGAACCAAGGTGTAATCTGTTTTTTCCTGTTCAGTTGCTTCTCCTAAACTGACTACCCTGGTAATATCAGTAGTGCCGCTTTGATATTGCCCACCAGAATCTACAAGCAATAAGCCTTTCTTCTCCAAAACCGCGTTGCTTTCGGGAACAGCCTTGTAATGCGGGAGGGCACCATGTTCACCATAGCCTGCAATGGTATCGAAACTTTCGCCTACAAAGCCATCCTGCTCGGCTCTGAACGTCCTGAGCTTTTCGGCCAGGCTAATCTCGCTTACTTCTTCCATGCCGACGGTTTGTTCCAGCCAGTAGAAGAAGCGCGTTAACGCTGCTCCGTCTTTGGTCATCGTTTGACGTGTATGTTTCAGCTCGGTCTCATTTTTAACGGCCTTCAGGTGCGTACTGGGATTAGTTTCCTGAATTTTGAGACAACCCTTCGGAATCTTGTCGAAGTAGGCAAAGCAGTTGCGTTTCGGGTCGATAAGGACATTTTTTCCTTCTGGAATATTCTCTACCGCCCCTACAATATCCTGATAGTCGCTTATTGCGATGCCTGCTTGTTTTAAAATTGCCTGATCCTGTTCATTCAGCTTCCTTTCGTCGATAAACAGCTCTACGCGATCGGGGGAGAACAGGGCAAAGCTCAAAACCACCGGATTGCACTTTACGTCGCCGCCGCGGATATTAAAGATCCAGGATATATCGTCGAGCGATGAAACCAGATGAAAATCTGCGCCCTTTTTTTGCATTGCATCGCGAACTTCTGCAACTTTATCGGCGGTTGATTTGCCGCTCTGCGCTTCTGATATCAGAAAGGCCTGTTCCATCGGAAGCTCTGGCCGATCAGCCCAGATGGGGTCGATCAAATCCGCATCAGTTTTCACGTTGATAGCTCTTGGCACCAAGCTGGAGATCACCTGTTGTGCAACGGCAATAGACACCAGTTTGCCATCAAAGGCTACGGTTGCGCCAGCCGTAAAATGCTCAGCCAGCCAGTTCGCGTACTCAGCCGCTCCCTGCACTTGTAGTCTGACAAGTTCAAAACCTGTGCCCTGAAGCTGATCGGCTGCCTGTACAAAATAGCGACTATCCGTCCACAATCCGGCAAAGTTAGCGGTAACCACGAGTGTTCCGGCTGATCCCGTAAAACCGGAAAGCCATTCGATGTTCTTATAACGTTCGGGAAGGTATTCGCTAATGTGCGGGTCGGCCAGGGAAATGATATAGGCATCGATTTTAGCACTTTGCATGCTGTCACGGAGCAGTGAAAGCTTTTCTGAATGTGTCATGGTCTCTGAATTTGGAATGCAAGTTAGCAAAAACGCTAGCTCAAACCGTAGTTTTTTCGTAACTAGTTAAGGATGAATCGTTGATATCAGCTCCAATTCCGGGGACATCGGGGAGGCTGATATCGAAGCCCTCGTACCGGATTCCCTGAGTAACCGGATCCTCCAGATGCCCTACCAGGCAGGTATCGAGGTCGAAAAATTGTATTTGATTACAGGCATATGCCAGGTGTACCATCGCAGAAAGTGCCAGACGGCTTTCAAGCATGCCGCCTAGCATGCATGGAATTTGATGTTTTTCGGCTATCCCACAAATCTTCAGCGCCTCATGAATGCCCCCTGATTTGGCAAGCTTGATGTTGATATAATCAAAGTTTCCCTCGCGTACTACCCGTTCTGCATCAGTGCCCACGTAGCAACTTTCGTCGGCCATCAGCGGAATATTGTATTTCTTGAGTTCTCCCATACGGAAATCGTTGTGTACTTGCAGCGGTTGCTCGCAAAATTCAATGTTGTCAAGTTTAATCGCTTCTAACACCTGGGAGGCATCCACGACGCTCCAACCCTGATTGGCATCAATACGGATAGGTGTAGTGCTGCCGATTTTCTGGCGAATGGCCTTGATCCGTGCAATATCGTCCTGAGGAGCTTTGCCAAGCTTTACCTTTAAGTATCGTGCACCTTGCTCTACAAAGCCAGCTGCCTGCTTGGCCATATCCTCTGGCGAACCGATGCCGATTGTTATATCGGTTGAAATCGGCCGTTTTTTACCTCCAAGAAACTCATATAAAGGGATTCCCCGGGCTTTTGCAGCAAGATCGTACAAGGCCATATCAAATGCACTCTTGATAGTCCGGTTCCCGGCAATAAAATCATTTAGCTCGCTCAGGCGCTCGGAAATGGCCAGCGGATCTTTTCCCTTCCAAAGTGCCGCAAAGCTTTTCGCCAGAAGCAGGCAACTGTCTTGCGTTTCACCCACAATTACAGGAAAAGCAGAACATTCTCCTAAACCGTAGTGTTGTTCATCTGTATGGATGCGGATAAGAACGTTCTGCGCATAGTCCATGACGCCCGTTGATATCCGAAAGGGGATCATTTTAATGCTGAATCTGAAAATATCGATGTGGGTTATGGTCATAATTTTTAATTTTTAGAACAAAATAGTACATTTATATAGAATATGCCAAATCGATTAAAAGCGGAGTCGTCGCCCTACCTCCGGCAACATCAAAACAATCCTGTCAACTGGTTCCCCTGGGGGCAGGAAGCACTCTCGAAGGCTCGTGAAGAAAACAAGTTAATTATCGTCAGTATCGGTTATGCTGCCTGTCACTGGTGCCATGTGATGGAGCGCGAATGTTTTGAGAATGATGAAGTGGCCGCGGTCATGAATGAACACTTTGTCAGTATTAAAGTCGACCGTGAAGAACGACCAGACATTGATCAGATTTATATGACAGCTGTTCAATTGATGAAAGGGCAGGGGGGATGGCCGTTAAATGCGATATGTCTACCAGACGGACGGCCTATCTACGGTGGCACCTACTTTCCTCCACAAGATTGGGTGAATGTTCTGCTCCAACTGGCAGCTATGTGGCGCGAGAAGCCCGATGAAGCACTCGACTATGCTGTTCGACTCACCGAAGGCATTACCCGAAGTGACATGCTACCGGTTTATCGGTTGAAGGAGCCGTTTCAGGAAAGTGACCTTACTCAGATGGTGGCAGACTGGAGAAATTCGTTTGATCGGAAAGAAGGGGGATTCAACCGGGTTCCGAAATTTCCTATTCCCAACAACTGGCTGTTTCTGCTACGCTTCGGTGTATTGGCGAACGATCAGGATGTGATCGATCATACCCACTTTACACTTCGTAAGATCGCAAGTGGGGGGATTTACGACCAGGTAGGAGGCGGTTTTGCCCGCTATTCAGTTGACGGCGAATGGCACATTCCTCACTTCGAAAAAATGCTCTACGATAATGCCTTACTCGTAAGCCTCTATTGTGAAGCATATCAGCAGAAACCCGACCCCCTATACAAGCGTGTCGTGTATGAAACGCTTGCGTGGATTAAGCGCGAAATGACCTCGCCAGGCGGAGGCTTTTACAGTTCGCTCGATGCTGACAGCGACCAGGTGGAGGGTAAGTATTACTGCTTCACCAAAGCTGAAATCGAGGACGCGCTCGGTCCGGACGCGCCGCTTTTTAGCAGCTATTATCAAATTACTGAAAAAGGAAATTGGATTGAAGAGGAAACCAATGTCTTGAAAATAGCGATGGACGCTGACAAATTGGCCGCGGAAGCAGGGTTTACCGACCAGGAATGGGATGAATACCTACGGGAGGCTAAGCTGAAACTATTCAATTACCGCGAACAAAGAACGCGCCCGGCACTCGATGATAAAGTACTATGTGCTTGGAACTCAATGATGATAAAGGCTTATACCGATGCTTACCGGGTGTTCGACGAAAACGAGTTTCTGAATGCAGCGGCGACAGCAGCAAAGTATATCGAGCAGGAATTATTCAATCTTCGAGGCGACCTTCTTCGACAGCCACCGCATCTCGGAAAGGAAATCCCCGGTTTTCTTGACGATTATGCTTTCTATATTGAGGCATTGATCGGCCTTTACGAAGCCACCTTTATCTTTGCCTATCTTGAGAAAGCTAAAGATTTGGCGGACAAGGTTATGCGCGACTTCATGATCCCCGATGATACAGCCTTTTTATACAACTCACATGCTTCTGAACACCTGATTGCACGGAAAAAAGACATCATGGACGATGTTATTCCTTCGTCGAATTCGGTGCTGATTCGTCAGTTAATGAAATTAGGCCTATTATTTGATGACGAAGGCTATCGTTCAACCGCAATGCAGGTTTTGGTAAACGTTTTTCCGCAAGTAAAAACCTATCCCTCGGCCTTTTCAAATTGGGGCGTTCAATTATTGGAAGAAGTATATGGAGTTAACGAAATAGCGTTGACCGGTCCGGATCATCAGGACAATCGGGCAAAGCTTGACGATCATTATATTCCCAACAAAATAACGCTGGGCGGGCTTGAAGATAATTTACCCTTGTTAAAAGGGAGAATTGCTTCAGGCAACAAGCTGTATTTGTGTAAAAACAAAAGCTGCAGTTTACCGGTAAGTAATTTACCTAGTCTATTACAATTAATTTTTAAACAGGAGAATGAAACGCATTCTCCACAATCTTAACAAGATGACAATACAACCCAATAGCGTAGTTGCGCTAACGTACAAATTGCACGCTGTAAATAATGGCACAAGAGAGTTTATCGAAGAGGCAGATCAGGCGAATCCCTTGGTTTTTCTTTCCGGAGTAGGGATGATGCTTCCAAAGTTCGAAGAAAATATTCAAGGACTTAGCAAAGGTGATAAGGTTGACTTTGAATTGAAAGCGATTGACGCCTATGGTGACCTGGATGAGAATGCAATGGCACAATTGCCTGCAGATATGTTCAAAGAGTCCGGAATTCCACCAGTAGGGGAAATTATTCCTTTACAAGACAATCAGGGAAATCAATTCCGCGCGAAAGTAACTGAAGTAAGTCCGGAAGTGGTTGTTGTTGATTTAAATCACCCGATGGCGGGTCAAGATCTACATTTCGATATTGAGGTATTGGAAGTTCGTCAGGCAACCGAAGAAGAATTGAAGCACGGCCATGCACATGGTATTGATGGTCAAGCTGGTCATTAAGAAGCCGATCATTTAGAACATTTTATTATTTTTGAAGAGATTTAAGAAGATTCTTAAATCTCTTTTTTATGCCCCGATATGAATCATTTTTTAGTTAAATCAGAACCTTTTAAATATAGTTGGGATCAGTTTGTCAGCGATAAGGAAACCTTTTGGGATGGCGTTCGGAATTACCAGGCGCGTAATAATCTCACGGCGATGAAAAAAGGCGATTTGGTGCTCTTTTATCACAGCAACGAAGGTAAGGAAGTAGTAGGTGTGGCTCGTGTGGTTAAAGAAGCTTACCAAGATCCCACCACCAGTGATGAGCGTTGGGTCGTGGTGGATTTGGCTCCCGTTGAAAAACTCGCGGTTCCAGTGAAGCTCGAGACCATTAGAGCCGACGAGCTTTTGAAAGAAACCCCATTGGTAAAACAGAGCCGCTTATCGGTTATGCCCTTGAAACCCGAAGAATTCGACCGAATACTGGCCCTGGGGAGTAGAGAGTCTTAGTCGCCCCGAAAATCAAAAATGTTTTTTATCTCATGAGCATCGGCAGCCTTCAGTTTACCGGCAAGAACCAGCCGTAACTGACGGCGCTGGATCGCTTCACGATAGACTTTGATCTCCTCGTCTGTCTCAGGTATCAACTCTGGCACCGCGATGGTGTGGGAGTTACCATCGATCGCTACGAACGTATAATAAGCCTCGTTCGACTTAATTTTTGTGCCTGAAGGAATGTTTTGTGCCCAAACCACCAGGCGGACTTCCATAGAAGTATTAAACGCCCGTGTCACCTGTGCTTCGATCGTGATGACATCTCCCAGCTTAATTGGCGCGCGAAAAGAAACGTTATCAACGGAGGCGGTCACCACAATCCGGTTGCAATGTTTTTGAGCGGATATCGCCGCGGCAATATCCATCCAATGGAGCAGGCGCCCACCCATCAGATTATTCAAGGTGTTGGTATCGTTGGGCAATACGAGCTCGTTCATCACCGTGAACGATTCCTTCGCGAACTTCTGTTTCATAGATTAATTGTCCTCAAGAATTTTGTCAGCAAGGCTTTCCCATTTTTCCTGCAGGGCCGTCAGCTGGTTCTTGGCGCGTTGATAATCGCTGTTAACTTCTTGAAGCTTTTCGGCTTGATTATAAATTTCGGGCAATGCAAGCTGCGCTTCATGGTCTGCCACTACTTTTTCCATCGAAATAATCTCTGCTTCCAGTCGTTCAAGTTCTTTATTCAGCGTGTTTGAGTTCTTGTCAGCACTTTTTTTCTCCGCGGTCTTTTTCACTGCGGGCTTCTCCTCTTTCTTCTCTTTCTTTACTTTGTTATCGCGTGCATCTGCCTTATCGCTCTCCCTGCGCCCGGCCTGCCATTCTTCATATTCTTTATAAGTACCAGGATATTGCTTGATCTTTTGATCTTCGATGTACCATATTTTATTGGCGACATTGTCTAAAAGATACCTGTCGTGGGAAACCACCACAAAAGTGCCTTCATACTGTTTTAGCGCCTGAATAAGAATATTGATCGATTGTATATCCAAGTGGTTGGTAGGCTCATCCAGCAAGAGGAAATTCGCATCTGCTGTCAGCGCTTTAGCCAGCGCTACCCGCGATTTCTCACCTCCGGAAAGCACCTTGATTTTCTTAAAGGCGTCATCACCGGTAAAGAGAAACGATCCCAGAATAGTCCTCAGTTCGGTTTCCGTATGCTTGGGTGCAAAAGCCTGAAGTTCCTGAAGGATTTCATTCTCGAGATGCAGGGCTTCCAACTGATGTTGAGCAAAAAACGTCTGTGAAACATTATGTCCCGATTCGCAGGTCCCTTCAAAATCATCATCCGCACCAGCTATAATCCGCAGTAAGGTTGATTTACCCCTTCCGTTGGCACCAATCAATGCTATTTTGTCGCCCTTTTCGATCAGTCCATCTGTATTATTCAGGATAGGCACATTGGGATACGACTTACTGATATTCTTAAGCGTCTTCACATGGCGCCCCGATGGTTTACTGAACTTAAAGCTAAAATTAACCGTTGGATTTTCGTCGTCAACCGCATCCACCTTTTCCATCCGGTCGAGCGCTTTGATCCGCGATTGCACCATTTTGGCTTTACTGGCTTTCGCCCGGAAGCGCTCAATCAGTTTTTCTTCCTGCTTAATTTTAGCCTGCTGATTCTTGAACTGGTTTCCCTGAATTTCTTCCCGCAACGCCTTTTCCTGTTGGTAGAAGCTATAATTGCCAGCATATACATTCAGTTTACCTTTTCTGGATTCTACTGTTTTATTAATCACCCGATCCAGGAAATACCTATCATGCGATACGATGACCACCGCGCCTTCGAAAGCTTGCAAATAAGTTTCCAGCCACTGGATAGAAGGTAAGTCAAGGTGATTGGTCGGCTCATCGAGTAAAAGGATATCCGGCGCTTGAAGCAAGATCCGGGCAAGCATTACCCGCATCCGCCATCCTCCGGAGAATTGCGACAGTTTCCGCTGTTGCTGCTCTTCATCGAAACCTAGCCCTGCCAAAATGCCGGCAGCCCGGTATTCAATGTTATAACCATCCAAAGCCTCAAATTCAGCCTGCTTATCGCTCAGTTTATGTAATATATCGTCACTATAATCTGTTTCAAGTTTTTTTAGCAAAACTTCGATTTGTTCGTGAAGCTCATTCTGCCGTTCGAAGGCCTCCATGGAAACTTGAAGAATGCTCTTGTCCGATTGGTAGGAGAGAAGATCCTGATTTAAGTACCCTATTTTTAGGTCTTTGGCCATTGAAATGCTTCCCGATGTAGGCTTCATTTCTCCTACGATCAGCTTGAGCAAGGTAGTTTTACCTGTTCCGTTTGCACCGATCAGACCTGCTTTTTCGCCCGGTTTTATATGCCAGTTTGCTTCGTCATAAAGCGCGCGGGCACCTATTTCAAAGGTTAAGTTATTTATTGAGATCATTTGCGTGCAAAAGTACGGAATTTTAAATTAAATTGTTTTCTATCTTTGCCTATATGTATAAATTGGTAAAACCTCTGTTCTTTTCAATGGACCCCGAAACGGCCCATTATACCGTCACCAGCGGCCTTAAAAACTTCCTTCGGATTTGGGGTGCAAAAGCTGTGATGAATGCCGCATTTTCTTATCACCATCCGGCACTTGAACGTGAGGTCTTTGGTCTTCGGTTCAAAAACCCGGTCGGCCTGGCCGCCGGTTTCGATAAGAACGCCGAGTACTTACAGGAGATGGCGGCTCTTGGTTTCGGATTTGTTGAAATCGGAACCGTCACCCCGCGCCCCCAGCCGGGCAATGACAAGCCGCGCATGTTCAGACTTCCAAAAGATCACGCGCTTATTAACCGCATGGGGTTCAATAACCAGGGCGTTGATGTAGCCGCCTTGCGTTTGAAATATTTTACCGACCGGAAAGGACTAATCGTTGGAGGAAACATAGGGAAAAATAAAAACACTCCCAATGAAGATGCTGTGAACGACTATATCATCTGTTTTGATAAGCTATTCGACGTAGTCGACTATTTTGTTGTGAACGTAAGCTCACCGAATACACCCGGATTAAGGGAGCTGCAGGAGAAAGGTCCGTTAATGCATATTTTAAATACCCTTCAGCAGCGGAACCGTTCCTTTTCGAATCCTAAGCCGATCCTATTGAAGATAGCGCCTGATCTAACCGATAGCCAGCTCGACGATATCGTTGATATTGTAAAAGAAACCCGCATAGCCGGACTCATTGCAACCAATACTACGATCAGCCGTGAAGGACTCGGAAGTTCCGGTCGTCTCCGGCAAGAAGCGGGCGGTTTAAGTGGAAAGCCCCTGGCTATGCGCTCAACGGAAGTGATTCGGTACCTTTCTGACAAGGCACAAGGTGCGTTCCCCATCATCGGCGTGGGTGGCATACATTCTTCGTCCGACGCGCTTTCGAAGATACAGGCCGGGGCCAGTCTGGTTCAGGTATACACGGGAATGATCTACGAAGGGCCTCAGCTCATTAAGTCCATTTGCAAACGACTGGTTCACAAAGAGTAAATCGACTGAGCGCCATCAAAAAAATACAGGCATAAAAAAAACAGCTATTTTAATAGCTGTTTTTTTTATGCCTCATAATAGCTTTCTAAAAGCGATTACTTTTTCAAGTCGGCAGATAGCTTATCTAATATCGCATTGTTCTTCACCACCTGAGCAGTTGCTGGCATTTCAGAACGGCTTCCGGTTTCGATATTACGGCCCAATTTTAAGAACTGAACGTCAAGTCTAGCAGTAGTCTTGTTTTTTCTATCTTTTCTTTTTAAACGTGTAACTCCCATTGTTGTATCTTTTAAATAGTTTAACGAGGTCGGAAGCGGATTCGAACCGCTGTAAAAGGTTTTGCAGACCTCTGCCTAGCCACTCGGCCATCCGACCATTTCCCGAAAGGGAATGCAAAAATAGTAAATTTATCTATCTTGCCTAGGCTTTTTTTATTTTTCTGCTTAATTCTGAAGAAATAATGGCGGATGAGAGAGCCACGTTTAATGACTCCGCCCTGCCCAAACGCGGAATGGTAATTTTATCATGCACATAAGGCATCAAGGATTCGCGGATTCCATGGCCTTCGTTGCCTAGAAGTATCAGCCCTTCCGTGCCAAAATCACTTTCATAGATCGATTTTCCTTCGAGTACCGCAGCCATCACGTTCACCGGACAGTCGCTCAGCCATTCCTCCAGGTCACAATACATAATCTTCATCCTCGCGAGCGATCCCATACTGGCCTGTACAACTTTCGGATTGTATGCATCGGCCGTGTCGTTTGAGCAAATCAGCGTATCCATTCCAAACCAGTCGGCCGTACGGATAATGGTTCCCAAATTGCCCGGATCCTGAACAAAGTCGAGTGCCAGCGTAAACTTGTTTTTGAGGTCAGCCGGGCTTAAGTGATGTTCCGGCATCGTAAATACGGCCAATGCGCCCTGCGGATTTGATAGCGTACTTATTTTAGTCAATTCTTCAGAAGTTATCTCGTACCCTTTTATATTTCCGAGAAAATTGTCCACTTTTGGTAATATTTCCGGAAGATAAAATAGACTGTGGAGGGCGTACTCTTCATTAAAAAATTCCGTTATGGATTTCATACCTTCTACAATAAATAGTTGGTGAGCTTTTCTGAACTTTTTTAAATGAAGCGATTTAACTAAACTGATTTGTGATTTTGAGAGCATTACATCCTTCTAAGCGTATTTTCTTTACAATAATAGCGCTTTTGTCGCTATTTTTCACCTCCTGCCGTTCCGTTCGACTGTTAAATGACGATCAGGTTCTCGTTACGCGGGTTAGTTTAGAGGGAATTGATTCCCGCCACGAAGAGAATGCATCGGAATATATTCAGAAAGATATCCGTCCCAATTCAGCGATCAATCTATTCATTTACAATTTTGCCAACAGCAAAAATGGCGAGTATCGTACCGATAAGGTAAGAAACGTAGGGGAGGCGCCGCACTTACTCGACAGCTCGCTGGTCGAAATTTCCAGAACGCAAATTCAGCGCTTTTTAGAAACGAAAGGCTACTTCAACGCTCATGTACGCGACTCAATTGCTATCCGAAAGAAAAAAGCACACATCACATTCTTGATCGATCAGGGCGATCCGTTCTACATTCGTAATTTCGGATGGCAAATTAGCGACACAGCGGTAGAGCGTCTCTATTCTGACTGGGCGCCCCAGCTTTCGCGCCTCCGTGCCGGCAAGCAATACGACAGCGACAGTCTCGTTTACGAACGGGAAAATCTTTATAACCTGGCGCGAAAAAGCGGATATTTTGCCTTTGTCCGGCAGTATGTCCGATTTGAAGTCGACTCCAACATGAGCGGTAACCTGGTCGACCTGAAATTGATTATCGAAAACCCCGAGAACCGCGATCACCATCGGCTCTACAGCATCGATAGCAGCTTCGTCGAAATCCGTAACAGCGACGGATCCCTCACCGACAACCCTGAAACCGACACCCTGGCCAATGCCATGTATTTTACCGATCATAGCAAGAAGTTCAAATCGCGACCCATCAATCGCTATATCTATCAACGCCAGGGCGATCTGTTCAATATCGAATTTGAAAACCTGACGTACGACCGTCTTTACGAGCTTAATACCTTCAAGAGCATCAAAACCAACTATACGCTTTCGGACTCCACCTCCGTGAATATCAATTATGAACTGATCCCGCTTAAAAGGATGTCGAACCGGATTGAAGGAGAGTATACATTCAATTCAGGAAGAAGTGGATTCAATGTGGGTAACACCTATACTAACCGAAACCTCTTCGGTGGCTCTGAGCAGCTCGACGTTAAGCTGCAATATGGCGTGCTTTTCGATTCGCAGCTGGAAGGAAATCTATTCGACCGCGTTCACAACCGCGACCTGCAGTTCGGGGCTACGCTGTCGATTCCACGACTGATAGTTCCCTTCCGTATTCCGCTGATTGGAAAGAACGGAATGCCCAGAACGGTATTTTCAACCAGCTGGCAAATTTTCGATCAGATCAATGCATACTCGAACCGGTATTCCACGAATTCGATTTCCTATATATGGAACGAAACGCGCTATAAGGTTCATCAGCTAACCCCCATCCTGCTGGAATACCGGGTAGGACGCCTCGATGAAACCTTTAAAGAGCAACTTGATCGCCAAGGCTACCGTTTATATATCGAAAGTAACGACCGGGCCTATATCGGTCTGGGAAGCCAGTATTCTTATACTTTCAACAATTTGCGACTCAATTCCCTGGATAACTTTCTTTATTTCCGAGGGACACTCGACGTCAGCGGGAACAGTCTCAGTCTTCTCAGTTCCGTTTTCGATTTCAAGAAGAATGAGAGCGGTGAAAAAACATTACTTGGCGTTCCTTATTTGCAGTATACGAAGGTAGAAACGGATTTCCGCTGGTACCGGCACCTTGGCGGCGAGCGTCAGCTGGTCTTGAGGCTGAATCCGGGTGTGGCTGTTCCATACGGCAATAACCAAAACATTCTCATTTTTGAAAAGAATTTCTATGCCGGAGGCATGAACGGTATTCGCGCCTGGCAAGCGCGGACACTCGGTCCCGGCGGATATAACCGCTCTGTGTTACCCGATTCCCTAAGGCTGAATCTAAGAAACCTTGATCAGTTGGGCGAGATCAAGTTTGAAGCCAATGCAGAGTATCGATTTAAAATCATGAACAATTTCTTCGGCGCCAAGCTGAAAGGGGCAACCTTTGTTGATGCCGGTAATATCTGGCGGATAAAGGACGACGGATTAAATCCGGAGGGCTTATTTAAGTGGAATAATTTTTTCGAACAAATGGCCATCGGCGCAGGCTTTGGCTTCCGTTTCGACCTCGACTATTTTGTATTCCGGCTCGACGTTGCGGCAAAGGTGCGTGATCCTCAGTTCGCCAGCGGCGAACGATGGGTTATATCTGAAATCTTTAACAGCAAAGATTTCAACCAACGATATCTGGAAACCAATTTTCCCGACAAGTATAACTTTATTCAGTACAACTTCGGTATCGGTTTACCGTTCTAATCAGAATAAACCTTTAATGCCATGGACCAGGGTCTCGAAGAAGGTCGTAAGGTCAAGCCCCTGTTTATAATTGAAGTAAAGGAAAATCAATAGTCCAATTACGGCTATTGTCAAAAACTTGCGGAACAACATTACTATAAAAATCAGTACTGCCGGAATCAAAATAAGCAGTACCCAGCTAATTTTAATCGGATTCAAGCCCGCATCCCTTTTCAGAATATAATAAAGTTGCCCGTGCGATCCTTCCTCGTTCTGATGTTTAATAAATAGAAAGGTCGATTTCTCTACCTGATTCGGCGTAACAGCCACCCCGTCGTTGAAATTAAGCGGGTAGGTGAAATTATTGAGCGAGAACTGGAAGGTCCCATTAATATGCTCCAGCGGCTTCTCCAGCGAGTCGGTAGCGATAATCGCCAACTTGTCATTTTTAAGCAGGTTCTCCACCACCATAAAATGGTTAATCCGGTTGTTGGACGACTGAGCGGCCAGGCGAAAAGGAGAGGCGATCACCCAGATCAGCAAAAGATATTTAATAGTAAGTCTGTACATCGTATCTGAAAAACATACAATATTAAGGAATTCTTTTTGCCAAAGCTCGACTTCCATAAAAAAAGAGGAACCTGCAACAGGTCCCTCTTTCTCGTTGATTAGATAAGGTTTAGTAAAAAAAATAAAACCGCTGCTTATAGTGCAAATCCTACCGAAAAGGATAATACGCGGTTGTTGATTTTTCCAGCGTCAGAGTCAGGAGCAAGGTTAGATAAACCAAGTCCATAACCAGCACCTAAGGTCAGGCCACTGCCCAATTGGTAACCTGCCTGAAAGTTAACACCAAAATCAGTGCCTTTCAAATCCCCGTCCGATCCAAACTCGAAATCTCTCTCGATATCCACATTGTCACCTTCAAATTCATTCTTTCCGGAGATACCGAAGGCCGCATAAGGTCCGGCACCCAGGAAGAAATTACCATCACCTGCAGGGAATTTCGCAACTGCGTTCACAGGAACTTCGATCCACATGGTGTTTTGTTTCAATTCACCTAAGTCGTTATCCATTAATTTCGCACCTTTTCCCTGAAGGGATACACCTGGCTGAATAGAGAACATTGGACTGATAGGGGCATCCATAAAAGCGGTTATATGGAAGTTTGTGGTCGACTCTGTATTGTCAGAGTAGTCTCCACTGCTGATGTGGTAAGTCGGTAAGTTTACGCCTGCTTTAATTCCATATCCTATCTCTTGAGTTTGGGCGAACGCGCCGAATCCGAATAATACTGCTGATGCAGATAAAATTAACTTTTTCATAGTGTTTCTTTTTTGTCCTTGTTTAATTGTTTAAAACATGGTCAGCTTTGCAACTGTTACGCCAAAATGTTATTTTGTGAAGTAATAGCCTGAAAAACAAACAAATATAAATAATGGATATTTTATATCGAGTGTACTTAAAGGACTACATTTCCAAAAAATCCCCAGCTTTCTTTCTTACTTTTGCATCATTAAACATAGGTAAACATGAACGGACAAAACAGAAAAGATATTTTCCCCGGCCTTCCAGTAGCGATCATATTGAAAAAAGACCAGCGAAGTGGCAAGAGAACCGAAGGAATTGTAAAAGATATTCTAACCTCCTCAGCTTTCCACTCACGGGGTATCAAGGTGCGGCTCGATGATGGGCAGGTAGGAAGGGTCGTCGAAATTCTGGAAGAAGACTAATTCTGATCCTGTTCCTTCAGATCCTTCAGTAAATTCAATAGCTGTCGTTCTGCTTTTTCCATGTCGGTCATTTTTCCACCCTTTCTGACAGCCCTTTTGAAGTAAGGCCCGGCCACTCCGCGCTCATAGGCGTCGACGAGCGTATCCGAAACGTAGTATTTTTTGCATACGGTTCGGGTATTTCCAAGTTTCGATGCCACATAGTCGTACATTTCCACAACGTTTCTTCTAAACTGCGTCACATTCTCAAAGGGCTGAAGTTCGCACAATTTTCGAAATGCCCATACCGTACCATACCAGGTTCTGAAATCTTTGGATGTAAAGTCCTGTCGGGTGCACTGTTGAATGTAATGGTTCAGGTCGCCGGAATCCAGTTCACATACGTTTCCCTTTTCATCCAGGTACTGAAAGAGCGACTGTCCCGGTATCTCTTTTACATCCTTCAGTCGTTTAGCGAGCGAACGATTGCTCACTTTAATTTTATGAAGTACACCCTTTTTTCCCCGAAAATTAAAGAAAATCTCCGACCCGTCAATTTTTACATGCTTGTTCATCAGGGTTGTCAACCCATAACTCTGATTCTGATCACGGTAGTACCCGTTTCCCGCACGAATCAGCGTTTCCTCCATCAGGAGCAGTGCAATGGCCGTTACCTTTTCGCGGTTCATCATCTTTCGTCGTAAATCCTTTCGAATTCGTTTTCGAATACATGGTAATGCCTTGCCAAATTGAACTATCCGGGCGAATTTGTTCTCACTGCGAAGTTTTTGCCACTCCGGATGGTAAATATATTGCTTCCTGCCTTTTATGTCTTTTCCGGTTACCTGCAGATGTCCATTCGGTTTGGGGCATATCCACACTTCCTTCCATGCCGGGGGAATAATAAGCGAACGCAAACGCTTCAACACCTGGGGGTCTGTAACGCGCTCTCCCTTGAAATAATAAGCAAAGCCCTTTCCTTTCGCCACTCGGGCATATCCTTCTATCTGATCAGGGATGTAGCGGAGCCCTGGTGGCAATGAGTTTTCTGATTGGTTCATATTCGCTCGATAAACTATGGGCGATTCTATTTTGTTTTTTACGAAATTTTCGTAGATTTATGAAAACATCGTAAATGTATCCTATGAAATCAAAAGTCACACTCTTTCTGCTAGCGATGGTAATCTGCGCAAGCAGCCACGCTCAGGAAAACGCATTGGCAAAGGTCCACTACACGTTCATCCACATCAACGACACCACGCAACACGATAAGAAGCATCAGGATGAAATGGTATTATACCTCGGTCAGAATCGCAGCTATTTCACATCTTACGCTTCATACAGAATGCAGGAGCAAGTACAAAAACAAATGGAAGACCCGGCGTTCGATGGAAATATTCAGATCAAGGGGATCGGTTCCGCAACGCCCGAGAGCTATTTTTTCACCCATTCACAAAAGCAGCTCAAAAAAACCTACAAACTCCTCCAGCAGCAATATCTCCTCGACCAGGAATTCCCAGTGCTGGAATGGACCGTCGGAACAGAAACCCGCGACATTGGTGGTTACGTTTGCCAGAAAGCAGAAGCAGACTTCAAAGGAAGACGATACACCGCCTGGTTCACGACCGAAATCCCCTTTCAGGCCGGCCCGTGGAAGCTCCAGGGACTGCCGGGCTTGATTCTGGAAGCCTCCGATCAGAAGAAAGAGGTGAATTTTCTATATGCAGGCTTCGATAAACTCGATGAAACGACGACGGTTGCCCTGACGGTCCCCGAGAACGCGGTCGAAACCGACGAGAAATCCCTGACAACATTGGTTGAAGCCGTTAAGAAAAATCCGGCAGCTGCGGCGAAGGCCAGTGCTCAATCGGGTGGGGGAAGTTCTTCTTCAGGTTCGGCCTTTTCCAAGATGGATATGTCTCGAATCAAAAGTATGAGTGTCCAAAAGTCCGATATATCAAAATCACCGGTCACCAATAACCCGATAGAACTTGCCGATTAATTTTTCAATTTTTTCGAGGACTTTCCTGCTGGTTTGTTTCTTTTGCGCGGCAAACCTTACGCTCGCTCAAAAGAGACAGATTAAAGGTACGCTTATCGACCAACACAGCAAACCGGTTCCCTATGCAAGCGTACAGCTGATCGGTAATACGGCGAAAGTCATCGCCTTCCGTGTCAGCGATACCGAGGGCAAATTCGCCCTTTCAATTCCCGATACGCTACCATTCGACCAATTTCACCTGGAGATCAATCATCTAGGTTATCAAAAATTGCAGCAGACACTGATTGCCGGACAGCTAGAATACCCCATTCGCCTGAGCGAGCAAGCGGTCAGTCTCGCCGAAGTCAACGTCAGAAGCCGCCCCCGTATTACCCTGGCAGGAGATACCCTTCTTTACGACATCGAATCATTTGCAAAGACCGAAGATCGGACGATCGGTGACGTAATTAAACGCTTACCCGGTATGGAAGTCGACGACAGCGGTCTTATTAAATTCAATGGGAGAAGTATTTCAAAACTCTATATCGACGGAGACGACCTCCTGGCTGACCGCTATGCAGTGGGTACAAAAGCCATCCCATATTCCATGGTGAAAGGGCTTGAGGTTATGCAAAATCACCAGGAAAAAAAAGTCCTGAAAAACAGAATTCTCTCGGACGCGGTAGCCCTAAATCTGGTGATTAAAGATGACGCCAAACTAAAGCTGAGTGGAAACGGTAAAGCAGCAGCCGGCCTCCCCGAACAGGTCGAACTCGAGACCAACACCATACTCTTCAATAAGCGCTATAAAATGTTAAACGCACTCAATGCCAATAATATCGGGCAAGGACTGCGGAGTGGCTCTTCCGGACCTGATTTGCTTAGTACCGGAACAGTGGGTTTCCCCAACCTTCCAAAGAGCCGATATTTATTCAATCGCTCCGCATCGCTGAACGCAAACCATTTGAAGAACACAGAAAAAGGGTTTCAGTGGAAAGCCAGCGGCGATCTGTTTGTTGATAAGAACGACTTTACATACCGGAATCTAACAGAACTTTATACAGATCAAGACACCGTACGATATAACGAATATCAGCACTCAAAGGCCAAACCCTTCGGCGCGGCCTTCAATCTGCAGGGCCAGCAAAACCAAGCGCATTTCTTTTTTAGTAACGAGGCAAAGCTTTCCTACCTAAACGATGATCGATCGACGCAGCTTACCGGTTCCCAGATACAAATGGATCAGTACCTCCGAAGTCGGCAGAAAAATTTTTCCAACAGGTTGGAGTACATTCCGTTGCTTTCAAACGGACAGTTGCTGTCCCTTCGCTGGTACTTGGATTATCAATCAGCACCTCAAAAATTAATGATCGAGCCCGGGATCAATGCAGAAATGTTCAATCAGGGCGAAGCATATTCAGGTATTGGGCAGTATGCCGATATGCCAGGCTGGACATCCGAGGCATCGCTTTCTTACAGTTTGGGTAAAGGGAAAATAAAGAAGAGCCTTCGTGCATCACTTCGTTCAGAAGCTCAGACCTTGAAATCGGCGCTTCGTATATGGCAAGCTGGTGGTCCGGTCAAGGAGTTTCAGGAGGGTCAGGAAAATAACCTACGGTGGAGAAATAATGAATCAACCCTGGCTGTCAACCTGGAATCTAAAGCCAGACAGTGGGAGTGGGTATTAAGCCTGCCTTTAACTTTTCGCCACATTCATTACTTCGATCCAGGATTTGACTTCGATGAATCTAAGAGACATCTGCTCGTTCAGCCCGACTTCAGAGTGAGATACAAAACAGGACAAGAGAACTATCTCGACCTGAACTATGCATTTAAGAACGAAACCGGAACTATTTCGGATCTTTTCAGGGGCGTTATCCTTCGTAACTATCGAAGCCTTTATGCCAACGAATCGGAGTTGCGGGAGCTCGCCGGGCATACCCTGACGCTAAACTATCATCACCGAAAGACACTCCAGATGCTCTTTCTTCATGCGGGCCTCAGCGTTCACCGCTCTGCTGCCAGTCATATCGCTTCAAGCCGGGTCGACAGCGAAATCTCCAGGATTATCCAGCTACCCTTTGAAAATCACAGTAGCCGGCTCTCCGCCAATGCAGGCATCAGCAAATATATCTTTCCGCTCGGTGCCACAGCAAGCCTGAAGGTCCACTGGAGCTCCGCTCGGATAAATCAGTTCTTTAATGACAGGCTTTTACCCTATCAGAATGTCTCTCTGACGCTGTCTCCCGAAGTTGAAATACGTCTGTTTAATAAGGTCAGTGTAAACTATCGTGCTGTCGGCGGCCTCACCACCAGTAAAGCCGTCGGCAAGGATGAACACCTCACCCCGCCTCGACTCTACCACTTGGACGAATCGCTCAGTCTGAATCTAATCCTCGTGGAGAATTTGATGATTCGAGCCAGCGCACGGCACTTTTTGGTAGCCCAAAGCGGAGATAGAAACAGAAACTTTATGTTTGCCGATGCTTTTGCCCGTTACCGGCTCACTCGCTGGAAGAGCGATCTGGAACTCGATCTACGCAACATCGCTAATGTACGATCCTACGAAAGCTTCAGTCTGACCGCCAACCAATATATGCACGATCGATACGAGCTTCGCGGACGAATGCTCCTCGTTCGCTACGCGTTCAATTTTTGATCTGAAGAATATTTCAGGGAAGCACTTTTTTCGGCTTCCCTCTTAAAATCAGAATCGAGGATTTTGTCCCAAAGGACAGAACTTACCCCGTATCCGCGGGTCGGATCCGAGTAATGATGCAACATATGATGTTTTTTCAGCCTTCTCCAAAGCTCGTTTTTGAGGTTCGCATGATGCAGGGCATAATGCGTCATGTCGTAGATCAGATAGCCTCCGATAAACCCAGGATAAAAAGCGTAGTTGGCCCCCTCGGGCAGAATCCACTGGAAAAGATAAAAGAACGCAGTCGCCATCGGTATACTCGCCGAAGGCGGCATCACCAGCCGTTTAGCGTCGCGGGGGTAATCGTGATGAACCCCGTGAAAAATAAAATGAATGCGCTGCCCCCATTTCGAGCTGGGTTCAAAGTGAAACACAAAGCGATGCAGCACATACTCGGTAATCGTCCAAACCAGCAAACCACTAAGGAGCCAGCCAGCGAAACCTACCGTGGCAAAATCGTATATAGCGAAGGCCTTCCAGCTCTGGTAGAAAATTACCGGAGTGTAAACGAACAAAGGGACCGACCAGTGCACTTTCGATACACGCTCCAACAAATCGCTTTTAAACATCCGGATCGAGTCCGTCGAATTAGAAACAAAGTTTTTTTTCATCGCGTATTTTTCTGAAACACAAAAATATCGACAATGCCTTTTTCAGGAAAGGTCTATTTTTCTACAAGACTGGTCGTTTAGTCGCCATGAGCGTCTGCCAATACGGTTTTTTGTTATCTTTGGAGAGCGTCATCCTACAAAAACATCCTATGAAAATAGCCACCTATAATGTCAACGGAATTAACGGTCGCCTGCCGGTACTGCTGCGCTGGTTGGAAGAGAGTAAGCCCGATGTAGCATGTTTGCAAGAGCTCAAAGCTCCCCAGGAGAAATTTCCCGAAGAGGAAATCAAAAATGCCGGATACCACGCCATCTGGCACGGTCAGAAAAGCTGGAATGGAGTAGCCATTTTGTCAAAAACCGATGATATTTTGGAAACCCAACGCGGATTGCCTGGCGAGCCGGAGGATGACCAAAGTCGTTATATCGAAGCGCGTGTTCAGGGCCTGACAATAGGTTGTCTTTATCTGCCCAACGGCAACCCGGCTCCTGGTCCTAAGCTGGAATACAAGCTTCGCTGGTTTCAGCGTTTTTCTCTTCACGCGCAGGAACTGCTCAATTCAGGCACGCCCACCGTTTTAGCTGGTGATTATAATGTAATTCCTACCGGACTCGACGCCTATAAGCCCGAGCGATGGGTGAAAGACGCCCTCTTCCTCCCCGAGGTACGTACTGCGTTTAACGAGCTGCTGTCGCAAGGTTGGACCGACGCCCTTCGCAAAATCTATCCTGAGCAGACCATCTATACCTTCTGGGACTATTTCCGCAATGCTTATGCCCGCGATGCCGGTCTTCGGATCGACCATTTTCTACTCAGTCCTGATCTGGTTCCGCAACTGAAAACGGCGGGTGTAGACCGCCATGTCAGGGGTTGGGAAAAGACGAGCGACCATGGCCCGGTGTGGATTCAACTATAGCGACTTCAAGCTCTTTAAGTTCAGCACACATTGTTGATTAAGTGCATTGACGCTTCTGAGCAAAGGTAACTGTTGCCGGCGTTTACATGGTTTATCGCAAAGAGCAACTCCTCGGCACTCAGGCCTTTAATCAGGTATCCTTTTGCGCCCGCCCGAAACGCTTGGGTAATATAATGCTTTTCGTAGTTCATGCTCAATACCACTACTGGTATAGCAGATTTGGTCTTCCCCAACGTCTGGATAAGCTCCAGACCATCCATTCCAGGCATGTTCAGGTCGGTAAGCACCAGATCAGCCTTAAGTTCGCCTTCTAAAAGCTGCAGAACTTCCCATCCGTCGCTTGCCTCTCCCACCACCTCAACGCTGCCTTCCAGTTCCAGGAGTAATTTAATGCCGTCCCGTATCAGCAGGTTATCCTCTGCAAGTATAATCTTTATCATCTCGTTGTAAGCCTTAGTAATCTATAGTGGTGTAACTCTAAGAATTCCAATAAGTTTAATAATCCCGGGTGCTTTTCTAAAAAAGGGGTATAAATGTCGTTTCAAGGAATGTACCTGTTTTGTTGCGGAATAGGGGTTAAAGTTAATGTTGGCTTAACATAGCCCTTCGTAAACTTGCCGCATCAAAAATCTTAACTAAAACGCTTTATGAAACTATGCAAGGTTGTTTTTTTACCTCTGGTACTGGCATGCCTGAACACGAATCCGGCATTAGCGTCGGGAGGGTTCCCCAACCGGCTCGGGATAGTCAACCAACAAACTGTCAACGGGACGGTAGTCGATGAAACAGGCGAACCGCTCATCGGTGCCACCGTCAAAGTGAAAGGAACTTCTCAGGTGGCCGTAGCCGATATGGACGGAAGGTTTAGCCTTATCAACGTACCAGCAAATGCCGTGTTACAGATCTCCTTTACGGGTTTTGCTATGCAGGAAATTTCGTTGGAAGGCCGAAGTCAGCTAGACATCGTTCTTAATCCCGATGTACAATCCTTGAATGAAGTCGTCGTAGTAGGTTACGGAACGCAGAAGAAAATCAATCTTACCGGATCTGTTAGTAGTATCTCTGCAAGCGATCTGGAATCGCGTCCTATCACCAATGTAGGAAAAGGCTTACAGGGGCTTATGCCCGGTGTAACCGTTAGGAGCCAGAATACAGCCCCCGGCGGACAGGCACCTAATATCCGAATCCGGGGAATCGGAACTTGGGGCGACGCAAGTCCACTCATTGTGATCGACGGAATTCCCGGAGGTGATATGAACATCCTTAATCCAGACGATATTGAAAGTGTATCGGTTTTGAAAGACGCAGCTTCCTCCTCCATTTACGGTGTTCGGGGAGCCAACGGGGTTATTCTGGTAACCACTAAGAAAGGTACCGCTGGCGCCAAGCCGTCTATTTCCTGGAACAGTTATTTCGGGTATCAAACTCCTACAGCACTGCCGAACTTCCTGGGTTCTCCTGAATATATGGAACTTCAGAATGAAGCGTCGGTGAATGCCAATCAGTCGCCAACTTATACAACTGAGCAAATTGAAATTGCACGAAGCGGTTCCGACCCCAATTACTTCGCCAATACAGACTGGATCGAAGAAGTGTATAAGAAATCCGCTCCGCAGCAAAGCCATAACCTTAGTATTAACGGAGGTAGCGAAAATTTAAATTATTATGCTTCCTACGGTTATTTGAAGGAAGGCGGGCTCGTGGTAGGAGATAACTTCAATGCCAACCGTCATAATGTTCGGTTAAGATTGAACACAACGCTTCTCGACCGACTGCAGATCGACGGGAACCTGGGCTACGTTGATCGGAAAACGATGGGTTCTGCTTCCGGAACCGGTGCACTATCGGCGGCAACCAGCATCCGGCCCTTGGTACCGGTTCGGTTCACCAATGGAAGCTGGGGTTATCACGGCGGACAAAGTAATCCCGTAGCGATTGCCTCTGATGGTGGAACGAATGAATTCGGCTCACAGGAAATCACCGCGAACCTTAATGGGACGCTCAATATCATCGACGGCCTGAATCTGAAGGCTCAGTACGGCTTAGTAAGGTATAATTCCAAGAGAAATACCTTCCTGAAAACGATCGACTATTTCAGCCCGGATGATAATTCACTCATCTATCAGACAAATTCACCTAACAGCATCAGCGTTACTGACTATACCGGTATGTACCAGACCCTCATTGGTACCTTAAACTACAACCAGACCTTTGCCGACTTGCATGAGTTTACCGGTCTGCTCGGAGCATCCATGGAAGAGAACATCAGTGAGAGCTTCAATGCTTCCCGTGATGCACTGCCAACACAAGATGTTCCCTCTATTGCACTTGGTACCTCCAATCAGGAAAATGGCGGCTCTGGTTCGCAAAATGCTTTGCAATCACTTTTTGGTCGGGTTAATTATGCATACGACGGAAAGTATCTGTTTGAAGGTAACTTTCGTTACGATGGTTCATCACGATTTGCCCCTGATGTCCGCTGGCAGTGGTTCGGATCGGCTTCACTGGGTTGGGTATTTACAGAAGAAGAAGCCTTCGAAGGCATCAAAGATATTCTTCAGTTAGGTAAAGTCCGCGTTTCGTACGGTACGCAAGGTAATGACCGCGTCGGTAATGATTTTCCTTACCAGGCCACCCTGAGTTCAGTACAGCAGACAAGCAACAACCCCATCGGAAACGAAGGCAGGGTAGGATTCCGACAAACATTTATACCTAATCGACTGCTCACCTGGGAAACTTCTGAAAAATTCAATGTCGGATTAGATCTTCAGCTTTTGAATAACCGTCTGACCTTTACGGGCGACTACTTCATCAACAATACCAGAGACATTCTGCTGAATCCGCCCTTACCTGATGTCATCGGCGTAGGAACAGGCTACCCGCCGCAAAATTCCGGTGCAGTTGAGAATAAGGGATGGGAAATCGCCATGGGCTGGCGCGATCGTATCGGCGACTTCCGTTATGGTGCCAACTTCAACCTTTCCGACGTTAAAAACAAAGTGACCAGGCTCGAAAATTACGCATCCAACCTGGGCGACCGTGTACGGCTGGAAGGCTATCCGCTCGACGCCTTCTATGGATTTAAGGCCGACAGGATTGCACAGATAGACGACTTTACCCTGGTTGACGGTAAGTACATTCCAAATTTCCCTTTCCAGAGCGGCGATTTAGTTGGTCCCGGCGATCTGATCTATATTCCCTCCAGTCCGGACGACGCGGACATCACTGTGGGAAAAGATCGTCATATTCTGGGATCCGACATTCCGCGCTATACTTACGGATTTCGGGGTGATGTGGCCTATAAGGGATTCGATTTCAGTTTTTTCCTGCAAGGTGTAGGGAAAGCTGACGGGTACCTGACAGGGTCAGCGCGTCATCCATTTATCAACAACAGCGCCATGCCTCAGGATGTGCATCTCGATCGTTGGACACCTCAAAATACCGATGCAAGTTATCCTCGCTTCGTGTACATGAGAACCCATAATACACGCCTCTCGTCATGGTGGCTCGAAGATGCGTCGTACCTGCGTCTAAAGAATATTCAGCTGGGTTACACCTTGCCGAAACATATTTCCTCAAAAATCAGAGCAGAAAAAGTTCGTCTATATGCCTCGGGCGATAACCTGTTTACAAAAACTGATTTCTTTTACGGATACGACCCGGAAGCTCCCGTCGGAAGCGGCGCGGGATACTATCCGCAGATGAAAACCTTTACGTTTGGAGTCAGTGTCAGTTTAAGATAATCCGCGATCACATTTTTAAAATCAAAAAAAATGAAAAGAAAATACTTGATAATTATGGGAATCGGTTTGACCCTCAGCAGTATGATGGGTTGTAAAGACTATCTGGATCGGGTCCCGCTCGATAAAATTGCTGACGAAACGTTCTGGAAGACCCAGGAACAACTCGAGATGGCCGCTACTGGCATCTACTCTCGGGTAAAAGCAAAAAACACGGTCGACATGGAAAATATGGGAGAGAATACCATGTGGCCGTCAACGAACCAGTATAAGGATATAGGATCCGGTGTATTTCCAAATACTCAGCCTACGGTCGACAGCGAATGGAGAAATATGTACCGCGATATCCGCGAAGCCAATGCCTTTCTGGAGAACTATCAGGGAGCTACAGAAACGGAGCCCGGCGCGAAAGAGCGGCTTGCTTCCGAAGTACGGGTGATCCGCGCGCTTGCTTATAGTATCATCGTCTCCTTCTGGGGCGACGCACCTTTAATTTTGAAAACTCTCGATCCGGCCGACCCTGAAGTGTACGGAGAACGCACTCCCAAAGCAGAAATCGTCGATTTTCTACTGAAAGATCTGGAGGAAGCAGCGGTTCACCTTCCTGCTGCCATACCCGCAGGAAAGGATTTGGGAAGAGTAAACAAGGGTGCCGCATTGGCTCTTCGCGCGAGAATAGCGTTGTATAACGGCCGTTACGAAGAAGCGGAGAAATCGGCTAAAGCGGTAATGGATATGGGCGTTTATCAGCTATACAGCAACGGCGACCCCGCGAGTAGTTATTGGGAGCTTTTTACCAAAAAAGGAAAATTAGCGAATGGCCAGAACCGCGAAACCATCATGGCGCGACTGCATCGAATGGACGTTATTATGCACAACCTAAGCCGTGAAATTCAGGTTCCCGATCAGTTCGCTCGCTTTGTACCAACACGCTCGCTGGTCGAATCGTATCTGGCAGCCGACGGACTACCCATTGAAAAATCGCCTTTGTACGACGATAGCTCCTACGAATCTAGCTTCAAGAACCGCGACCCCCGATTAACGCAGACCGTCGTTGTGCCAGGCGATTCCTGGGGAGGAAGATATGATGGACGGCCAATCGCCGAGAACGAAGATCCTTCGGTTTTTCAACGGCCAAAATTTGCTCAGGACGGAAGGGGAAGCGTTACTACAACCGGATATTACTATAAAAAATACGTAGAGCCTTCAGCCGTTCCTAACTACAACCGCGACGACAACGATATTCACCTTATCCGCTATGCAGAAGTATTGCTTACCTATGCAGAAGCACGTATGGAGCAGGGTAAGCTGACCCAGGCCGATCTGGATATGTCTATCAATCTGTTGAGAGACCGCGTAGGGATGAAACGGATGGATTTAGGCTTTCTGGCTGTCAATGGCATGGACGTACGTGAGGAAATTCGTCGCGAGCGGCGAATCGAGCTTGCCCTCGAAGGTCAACGCTATTTTGACGTCCGTCGCTGGAAAGAGGGCGAGCGCCTTGCGGACGATATCGAAGGTGTTCAGGCCAGGTGGTTTCCTGAGCTCACAAGCGCGAGCTCACAGTTCAGAATCTCCAGCGATGGGTACTTGGTTGCTCAATGGGACCGCCGCTTTGAGAATCCTAAACACTACCTGTGGCCCGTACCTGTTGTTCAAATAGAGCGCAACCCTAATCTTACGCAAAACCCTGGTTGGGAATAAACCCACCAGCAATCTGATTGAGTTCTATTACGCAGCTATCTCATTGCTGATTTCACCGGAAGAGATAGCTGCGTTTACTGTGTGACACGTTACATGCAACAAGAGATGTCTATGCAACCGTTTTCCTTAATTCGCGCCGGCTCATGAGTTTCCGAATCAGAATATTTAGTTTGGTCTCATAGTCCTCCCTTAACCATTCTGTGTAATTTTTAGTTACTTTACCGAGGCACTTTCCGTATTGCTTCACCCGCCAGTCGATTTCCGCGGAAAGTTCCTTCACCAGATTCAGCGCTTCCAGCGTTGTCTCACTGTTATCTACACACATGAATGCATGCTGTCGTATTGAATCTCGGATGACAACCTTCGGCTTCTGCTGTTTCTCAATAGCGGCCTGATGCGCCTTTTGTATATCAAAAGAGATTTGGGGACTGTTCGGAAATTTGGATCGCATCTCAGACGGCATGTGATGCATTTCATAACTTGTCTGGCTTTTAATGCTTTCGTTATAAGCCTCCGGATTTTCAAACACGGCCTGCCAGTCGAGCGGAGCGTTCCATTCGCCAAATCGGTCCGTGTTATTTCCTAAATCAATGATAGAAAATTTCTTTTTCTTTGGCAAGCTCCTGGCACCTCGCCCGATCATTTGATGGTATAATGTGAGCGAGTTGGTAGCTCTGTTAAGTATTACAGTTTGCACCGTGGGTTCATCAAAACCTGTAGTCAAGATCGATACCGACGTCAGTATCGCACCTTTGGTCTTTTTCAACCATTTCAATATTTCTGTTCGCTCGGCGGGTGAGGTCTGATTATCCAGGTGTCTGATCGGATAACCCAAATCGGTGAATACTTGACAGACTTTCTTCGACGTGAAAATTCCGTTATTAAAGATCAGCGTCTTTTTATTTTTTGAATGCGACTCATAGGCATGAACAAGCAAATCCAGCATACCGTCGGAAGAATAAAGTTCATCCGACGAACTTACAGTGAAATCGCCGTGCTGACCGGTTATTAACGTGTTTAATTCGACATCGTACCTCCATGTTGTGGGCTTTGCAAGGAAGCCCTGATCAATCAAGGCTGTGATGCTTTCGCCGACGATCAGTTCATCATAACTCTTATTCATGGGTAAGTCACTGTCAGAGCTTAAGGGGGTAGCCGTCACGCCGATGATGGTCGCATTTGTAAATTCGCTTAATAACTTGTAGAAGGAGTTATGATGCGCTTCGTCAATGATTACTAATCCAAATTCATTCGCATTAACCTGTCCATTCTCGATTCGGTTCTTCAGTGTTTCGATCATGGCAACGTAGCAGCCGTATTGCTCTTTTCTATTAAGTCGTTTGACTGCACTGTTGATAATCTTGTTTTTAATCCCGCTAGCTTTCAAGGCAGATGAGGTTTGTTTACAGAGTTCGATCCGATGGGTCAAAACGATCACTTTCTTATTGTATTTGTCGATGAATCTGCGGGCAATCTCAGAAAAAATAACCGTCTTACCACCGCCGGTGGGCAATTGATATAGCAATCTATAGTCAGGAGGATTCTTCGCCATGATATCGAATAAAGCATTAATGTCCTTTTCCTGGTATTGATATAGTTTTCTGATATTGCGGTCAGTGGCCGCGTCATTTTGCTTATCCATGCACCAATAAACCTTGTCAGCACTAGAAGGTTTTGATCGCTGATTATTTTTCAATAAATAGTTCCGGCGCGCTGGCGATATTTATCAAATTCCAATAAACAGATATTTCATCGTAGTTTTGCCGCGATGAAATATCTTCTTTTTTCTTTTAGAATCTCCCTTCTGTTTGTATTCAGCCTTACTCAGGCACAGGACACCCTTTCCATCGTTTCCTGGAACCTTAAAAATCTTGGCAAAAGCAAAGATGCAGGTGAAATAACCCATATAGCCAATACGGTCAGGAATTTCGACGTAATCGCCATTCAGGAAGTCGTAGCCGGCCCGGAAGGTCCCAAGGCAGTTGCCCGTTTACACGACGAACTTAACCGGAAAGGCGCCAAGTGGGATTACCGCATCAGCAACCCGACCTCAGGTGGTGGAAATAAATCCGAACGCTATGCTTTCGTCTGGAAAACCTCCCGGCTAAAATTAGTAGGGGATGCCTGGCTGGAAGACAAATATCATCAAGAAATCGTCCGCGAGCCCTATTTTATCCGGATGGAATCGGCCAGTGGCGTGTTCACGCTTGTGAATTTCCATGCCATTACGAAGAGCGATAAACCCGAAACGGAGATAAAATATTTCCGGTTCCTTCCCCAGCGGTATCGCAGTCACCGGCTAATCTTCACCGGGGACTTCAACCTCCCTCAGTCGCATACCGTATTCAATCCCTTGAAGAAGATGGGTTTTATTTCCGCCATGCAGGGACAGAAGACCTCGCTAAGACAGGCCTGCATCGATGGAGATTGCCTCGCTTCAGAATTTGATAACTTTTTCCTGCAACCTGCGTATTTTACCTTGCATAGTAAAGGAATTATTCCTTTTTATCAGGCCTTTGAGGACTTGAAACAAGCCCGGTTAGTATCCGATCATGTGCCCATCTTTATCCGGGTTTCGTTAAACTGATCAGCGTCTAGATTCCGACAGCCGGAATCGTCGTTTTTCCATGGCTATTATCAATAATAGGGCCCTCCCGTAAGGAAGGGCCCATAGAGTTCCGGTAGCGGGTAATTTACTTCCAGCCCGGGTTTTGAACCAAATTTGGATTTAATTGCAGTTCCTCAATTGGTAAAGGATACAGATAGTCCTTGTTTTCGTCAAAGGATTTATTAATATGCGGGTTAACCACCACATTTCCGCTTGACCCGTTTTCGAGTAAGATTTCGCCACCAATTCTTAAGACCTGTACACCACTGGGTGCGGACGGTTTGGTTCCTTCATAAAGAATCACATCCACTGTTCCGTTTCCATCGAGGTCGTATTGCCCAGTTCCCGGGAAATACATGCCCTCGAACTGTTTGGTGAGCAACTGACCTTCCTTCCATCGGATAATGTCGTCCCAGCGGAACGATTCCATCACCAGTTCGACTCGGCGCTCTCTTCTTATTTCAAGAATAGTCCCCTTATTCGGACCGGTGACTTGTTTATATTGATCAGCCAGGAAAGGATCGGGACTGGCATTCGCTTCCATGAGGAGTAGATTAGGCATTCCCACCCGATCGCGCAACTTTTTGATAGAAAGGTCAATGTCCGCTTGTGTAAGAGTGCCCAGTTCAGCTTTCGCTTCTGCATAATTCAGCAAAACCTCACCAAACCTGAAAATAGGCATATCGTTCTCGGAGCGGTTATAGCTATCGTATTTCACATCGCCTACGAATTTAATTGGCTGATATCCGGTCACTGAAAAGCCGAACTGTGGAAGCTGATCGGCCGTTCCACCGATACGGCGGTATCCCGGTGTGCGGATCGTTTGCGACAGCCTCGGGTCACGGTTCTGAACCTCTTCAAAAAATTCCATGGTGGCATAACCGGGTTGATCGGTAAATCGGCTTCCGTCCTCCATCAGGTAAGAGTCAACGAGTGATTTGTTCAGTCCTGGCCTTCCATAAGAGGCGGTTATGGTGTAATAATTTACATTATGCCAGATTTGGAGCGCATCGCTGTACCTTCTGCTTAAAATAACTTCCTGATCGATGGCATTGACAGCGGAAAATAACTCACCATAGCCCGTCTCGGTGCTGCTGCCCTGATATAGACTATACGGGCCTTCCTCGATCAAAGTTCCGGCGGCATCAGCGGCGGCTTGAAGAAAGCGCTGTTCATTAGGGTAGGCCAGATCTTTGTGGTATTTTCGAAAAGTTCCTTCATAGAGCCCTATTCTGGATTTCAGGGCCAGGGCAGTCCATCGGGTCACTTTTTCAACGTTTTTTCCCGTCCCTAAATTGGCAATGGCATAATCAATATCGGCCATTACAGAATCCATTACCAACTCCCGTGAATCCCGTGCTTTCATAAGTTCGGCCTCATCGTCAACACTTAGCGCCGTAGAATACCAGGGCACATCGCCAAAACGTTTCACTTTGTCGAAGTAGAAGTATGCTCTGAAAAAGCGGGCTACTGCCGCCCATTTCTTTGCTTGCTCTTCGGGCACGGTACGATTATAATTTTCCAGAAAATAGTTAATGTTTCGCAGATCCGACCAGGTCCATCCGCCGCCGCTTACCGGTACGGTTCGGTTTCCGATGACCTCTGCAGGCAGCGTCTGCTTCACAATATTGTCTATATCCTCGTTGTACACACCTTCAGCCGATGGGATGGCCCGGTAGAAGGAATTGGTATAAAGTTCCAGATCTTTTTCGGATCTGAAGAAGGCATCGGGCGAAATGTCCGACTCCGGCTGCCGGTCGAGGTAATCTTTATTGCACGAGGAAAGGACCCCTGCAAGTATCGCTAGTAATATCAGGTTGTATTTCATTTTATTTTGAATTAAAAGGTGATGTCTATCCCAAATGAAAATGTTTTAGAGAATGGATACGCACGGCCGTTGGTTTCCCCAGCCGCTTGTTCTGGGTCAATGTAATCTGAACGAAGTTTCGTTAGCGTAAAGAGGTTCTCTCCGCTGACGAAAACCCTAGCTCGAGATACGTTCGCTTTTTCAAGCAGCACCATCGGGAGCGAATATCCGAGCGTGAGATTTTTAAGCCGGACATAGGCCAGATCTTGTAAATACCGGTCGTTTTTTACATTCAGAGATCCGCGATCGTTCAAAGCGATATAACCCCGCAGAAGTGGAAGGTAAGCATCCGGGTTTTCGGGTGTCCATACATCATCGTTAAAATCTTTGGGTACGAACGAAAAATAAGGACGGGAATAAGGCCCCCAGAATTTATCTGCGTTATTCCCTGGGTACCAGTGCTGCCGGCCAATTCCCTGGAAGAAGGCTGCCAGGTCGAATCCGTTCCAGTTGGCACCTAAGTTTACACCAAAAGTATAGCGCGGCAAGGAATTTCCAATCACCACCTGGTCACCCGGATCGCTCAGCGTATTCAACCCGGGATCCACCTTTCCATCGCCGTTCACATCGACAAATTTCATGTCACCGGCTTGCAGATTTGACCAATTCCCAGGAGCTCTCAATCGTTGCTGATCCACATAATCCTGGTTTATTTTCCAGTTGGCTGCTTCTTCATCGCTCTGAAATAGGCCGTCGACCCGATATCCCCAGATTTCACCCAGCTGCTGGCCCACATAGAAATTATTTAATTGCATCTCACGATTATCGAAACGCGTGATTTCTGCTTTTGAATCGGAAAGGCCGACCGAAAAATTATATCCAAAGGGCTTTCCGCCAAGGCTCTTCTGATCGTTCCAGGCCACGGCCAACTCCCATCCTTTATTTCTTAAATCACCCGCGTTTTGTTTCGGAGAAGCCGCTCCAAATACGGCAGGAAGAGTTTTTCCCGGAACCAGCATGTCGAGCGTTTCACGCACATAGTAATCAAACGACGTCGAAAGACGGTTGTCAAAGAGTCCGATGTCGATGCCAAAGTTGGCCGTCGTAGCCCGTTCCCAGGTCAGCTCCGGTGAAATGGGAGTGGGGACCGAAAGAAATTCGGTCCGTCGGCCATTCATAATATACGGTGTATTCCCCCGGTTAAGCAGCGGGATGTATCCATAAACAGACGCCTCCTGTGCATTTCCAAGTGAGCCATAAGACCCCCTTATTTTTAATTCGTTCACAACCGACTTTACAGGGCTGAAAAACGGCTCCTCGCTGATCCGCCATCCTGCAGAAACCGAGGGGAAAGTCCCGAAGCGCTGACCGTCGGGAAACTTTGAAGTCCCGTCGTAGCGGCCGTTTACTTCAAGCAAATACTTGCTTTTATAGTCGTAGTTGATCCGACCAAAGAATCCCATCAGGGCCCAGGTATTCGCCCCACCGCTTACCTCCATATCGCCCGATCCGAGGTTGAAATCGTTCAGATCCTCCGAAAGCAAATCGTTACGGATTCCGGTGATGCGCTTGTAGGAAACATGTTCCTGGTTATATCCGGCAGTAGCCTTCAGGTTATGCTCGCCGAACGATCTGGAATAATCGCCGAAGATGTTCACCACATGCTCATTATAGGTCGTTTCGACTTCCGTCAGTCGGTCGCTGCCCAGATAACTGATCTCGCCAGGGTAAATCGACCAGGGTGCCTGGGTTCTCCGGGTAAACAGATGTAAGGGGTTGTGCGTATAGGTATAGTCACCGGTGATATGCAGTCCTTCAGCCAACGTAAAGACGGTCTGAAAGCTATTGATAAACTCCAGTTCACCGTCTTCTCCCTTTGATTTTCCATGAAGAAGATCGGCAAAGATCCCGTCGCCTATCGTATAATTGTTCAGCTCTGTTCGGTAGGTAGCCGTACCATCCGGATTTTGCGGAAGGTAGGAGGGTAGCGCATGCACCGTCGATGAAATAAAGTTATTGTTTGAGTTGGCGTTTCCATTCCAACCTGGAAAGGTGTAATTATTGTAGTTAAACTGCGTATTGTTGCTGATTCTCAACCAAGGGGCAACTTCTCCCGATACTTTTGACCGGAAATTGTAGGATTTGAACTCATCCTGGTTAATCTGCATAATCCCATTTTTGTCGTACATCCGTCCTGAGATATAAAAATCAAATTTCTCAGTTCCTCCGGTGAAGCTTAGGGCATGCTCCATGGATGTTTGCGTATCGCGGTATAGTACGTCCCACCAGTCGGTACTTCCATAATATACATATTGATCCTTCCCGTTACGATTTTGAATGACCACATCGGGAAGCGACTTGTCGGTCTTGCGCTTTAAGAGTTCCGCGTAGTCCTCTTCCGAATAACCGGTATAGCTGTTTCCTGTAGCCCGTATAAAGGCCTCATCGTTCAGGATAGCAGCGTCGTAGCCATCCGTCATAAAGTCGGTGCTGACGGTCGAACCTGCCCAACCGAAATTATTGCTGTAGTTAATGCTTGTCTTTCCACCTTTTGCTTTTTTGGTGGTAACGAGCATCACACCAAAAGCACCCCGCGCTCCATAAATGGCGGCGGCCGCTGCATCTTTCAAAACGGAGATACTTTCCACATCGCGTGGATTGATGTTGTTCAGATTACCGGGCACACCATCAATCAAAATAAGCGGTGCTGCGCGAGCGCTGTTAATGGAGGCGTATCCTCTGATGTTCACAGATCCCTCAGTACCCGGCCTACCGTTGCCAAAATTCACGTTGACATTAGGCATCGCGCCCTGAATGGCCTGGGTGATGTTAGAAACGGGCCTGTCGTCCAATACCTCTGAACCGATCTGACTCACAGCGCCGGTTAGGTTGACCTTCCGCTGTGTTCCGTAGCCGACCACCACGACACTTTCCAGTTCGTTTTTATCTTCCAGCATTACCACATCCAGGCGTTCTTTGTCGCCCACCGTAATCTCCTGCGAGGTAAAGCCGATCATGGAAAATACCAATACCGACGCTTTGTTCGGTACACTGAGCTGAAATTCGCCGTTACTGTTTGAAGAGACTCCTACGCCTGGTTTTCCCTGGAGGTTTACCGACACCCCAGGCAAACTTTCTCCCTGGACATTAACGATGCGGCCACTGACCGTAATAGACTGTAAGGTAACTGCTTCCTTATTTAGTTCACTTCGACTCTCTGTGATGAATGGCACCCCAGGAACTGAAGCCCTTGCCGGGCTCACAGAAAGTAGCAGCGCGGCAGCAAATACCCGGTAGGTAGACCAGGATTTTTTTCTAGGTTTTGATTTAATCATGTTTTTTCCTCTTTTTTAATCGTCCAGCAAAGGAATCGTTATGGTGTGAACCCCGTTTAAACAAAGTGTTATCAATTGATAAAGTGTCGGGCTGACCACGACTAATAATCCCTATTGAATTATTTTATGAGGCTGGTATGAATTGTTGTTTTCTGAAATCTTTATCTATCTTGAGCTAGATTTCCAATTAAACCAGTTCAAATCGTTATTAAAAAGCCATAACTGTTGAATATCAGAATTTAGAGAAAGACTATCTCGATTGTATAAAGACCGATGGTTTACGCTGATTGGGGTATTTGGTATTGTTTATACCATTGCTATTTATACCATCCTTTATCAAACTGGTAAAAGGAAGCACTTCAACCAGCCTCAGTCTATCGAGCTTAGGCCCTCTGTAACCGATGGTGACGTGACAGTGCAGGACAGCTTGTTAAGAAATTAACAGAACTTTTTCTATATTGACCGTAGGAACTCTATTAAGTACAAACCATTATGAATACCAACGACAATCACTCCTTGCATCATACCGACCGCCGGTCCTTTTTGAAAACCTCAGGAATCGCCTTACTCGCCGGTACACTCGCTTACCCCTTGGGCATGGCAACTGCCGCAGGCTCTTCCACTAAATCGATCCTTAAGGTTGGTTTGGTTGGGTGCGGAGGGCGCGGAACGGGCGCGGCCGTTCAGGCAATGAAGGCCGACCCCAACGTCCTGATTACGGCGATGGGCGATGTTTTTGAAGATCGGCTGGAAGAATCCTATGCTGCGCTGCAGAAAGTTGAAGAGAAACAAGTGAAAGTCGACAAAAAGCACAAATACCTTGGCTTCGATGCCTTTCAGAAAGTTATTGATTCGGGGGTAGATGTCGTTCTATTATGCTCGCCACCGGCATTTCGTCCGAGTCATTTTACCGCGGCTGTCAATGCAGGCAAACACGTCTTCTGCGAGAAGCCTGTCGCCGTTGATTCGCCAGGCGTACGTCAGGTGCTTGAAGCATCGAAGAAAGCCAAAGAAAAGAATCTTTCGGTCGTTTCTGGGTTTTGTTTTCGTTACGACTTCGCCAACCGGGCTACCTTCGGCAATATCCTGAACGGCGATGTCGGTGAAATCAAAACGGTTAGTACTTTCCGGAATGGTGGGGAGGCATGGTATCTGCCTCGACAGCCGGATTGGAACGAAATGACCTATCAAATGCGAAACTGGTATTACTATAACTGGCTTTCGGGCGACTTTATCGTGGAACAAGCCGTTCACAGTCTGGATATGATGTCGTGGGCAATGGGAGATGTGATGCCGGTCAGGGCCATGGGGACAGGAGGAAGACAAGTGCGTACAGATTCCAAATACGGAAATATCTACGACCATTTTGCGGTTGAGTTCGAATATGCCAACGGCGCCAAAGGTTATCATTTTACCCGTCAGCAGGCAGGGACGGCCAATCGAAACTCCGTCGATGTTCTCGGTTCTGAAGGAAATGCCGTCGTCAATATCGGTACGCAATACGAGCTAAGCGGTAAGAAAGCCTGGAAATATAATGGGCCCAGAAACAATATGTATCAAACGCAGCACGATGAGCTTTTTGCTTCGATTCGGGCGGGCAAACCAATCAATGATGGGGAATGGATGGCTAACAGCACGCTGCTGGCTATCTGGGCCCGTATGGTAGGGTATAGTGGTCAGGTGATTACACTTGATCAGGCGCTCAACTCAGAAATTTCTCTCGGTCCGGATACCGAGCAATACCGATGGGATTTGGAAATAGCGATGCCACCTGTGGCTATTCCGGGTGTTACCAAATATGTCTGAAAGAAGCACTATGTATCGAATAGTAAAATCATTGCTCGTAGCCTCCATGTTTTCCCTTCCTTTTACGGGCCTGGCGCAAGAAAAAAATCTGGTGTTTGGTGAAGAAGTAGTCTATGACGACTTCATTGCGCGTAAGGTGAGCCAAGGGCAGCCCATTTCATGGATCAACGTCAACACCGAGCCCGATACCTGGCGTCTCGAGGGCGATCTGCTTATTTGCGAAGGCATGCCTATAGGCGTGATGCGATCGGAAAAAATGTACGAGAACTTTATTTTGCATATTGAGTGGCGCCATATGGAGGCCGGAGGCAATTCCGGAATTTTTGTTTGGAGCGACGCCATTCCCGGTGAAAACAACCGCCTTCCCGGTGGGGTAGAGGTTCAAATGCTCGAACTCGATTGGGTAAACCAGAATATCCGCGAAGGGGTCAAGCCTCCCATCGCCTATGTTCATGGCGAACTTTTCGGTGTAGGAGGGGTACAAACTGTCCCCGACAATCCCCGCGGCGATCGGAGCAAGTCGGTCGAAAACCGAGCGCTGGGAAAGGGTGAGTGGAATACGTACGAAGTTATTTGTGTCGACGGAACGATCAAGCTCTCGGTAAACGGAAAGTTCGTCAACGGTATCAGCAAGTCCAGCATCAAAAAAGGCTACCTATGCCTCGAATCAGAAGGAGCTAAAATTGAATTTCGAAACATGAAAGTCATTGAGCTTCCACCCGGTGTTACCAATGAGGATCAAATCGTCAAGCCGTTGAAGAATTAATCCGCGTTTATCTGGTTGATTTTGGGAGTCTCACTTCCATTGTGGCAGGTCATGCACGAAATGTTGGCGATCATGCCCTGCTCGTCCTCGCGGTGAAAATACTTCTTGTTGATTTTTGCGGTCATTTTCATCATTTTCCGGGCAATTTCCTTTTCAATCTTTTCATCGCTTGCAAAATCCAGTTTCTTCGGGTCGATTGTACTGGGTGCATGGCAGTGACCGCATTTCACGCCCAGTGCAGCTTTAAACCCGTCCATCACTTCATCGAGCTCATCTTTACTGATGTCCTTCGGTAATACTTTGAGGTTCTTGGCTCGGTATTCTTGCTTCTGGGCCGTCTCCTGTTGAGGCATAAAAGCACTGAGTGCAAAGCCCAGGGATAAAATAAGGGATAGGGTAAGAAGTTTTTTCATTTTTCAGGTTTTTGGTTTTCCGGGTGAATCCGTTGTTCGAATATATTCAAAAAAATCAGGATAAAAAAAGGTGCGGAAAGTCTTAAACGTTCCGCACCTTTTTGATAATACCCATTTTTAATTAACGACTGCAGTCGGCTGTCCAGGTTCCTTCACTGTTCGTAACCAGCATGTTGAGGCTGCTGGCTGAAATGGAAATACCGGTCAGGCCATCGCCTATACTCACATAGGTCCCATCGTTGCTTTCTTCGAATTTAACCCCGTTAATATCGGGAATTCCGCTACCGAAAGTAAAATTATAAGTACTTCCGACCTTACTAACCGTTACTTTACCATCGTCGTCTGTCGTCGTGTCACCGTCGCCAGTAAAAGTGATATCGCCAGTATATGTACCTACGAACAGGTCAGACTCGGTAGGGCTGTCGTCTTTACTGCAGCCTACAGCAAACATCAAGGTTGCCATGATCAATACACTCAGTGTTTTTAATTGCTTTTTCATATTCATTGTGTTTTGTTCGCCCTCGTTAAGGCAAAGCGTATGCCGCGATTTTCTTTTCTTCTTCCGTTTGTTTTAAATTATTCCTATCTTTAATACAGAAAACCTCTTACGAATGAAACCTCAATCGTTTAATTTTCAATGATATGGATCGAATAACCAGCGGTAAGGCTACGTTCCTTACCAGCATCTTTCTAACCCTCTATTTTTTTCTTCTGATGTGCAACGGTCTTTACTGGAAATCCGATTTCGTCTTAATCGGGGTTGTACAGGAACTGATCACTCTCCCGGCCATGCTCCTCTGTATCGTACTTTTTGTAGTTGCACTTATCAAGCTGTTCAAGAGGGAAAACCGGGCAGCCAGGCCTTATTACGGATTGGCCATTGGCTTACTGATTCTCAACTTTCTCGTTAACTGGAGCGGTTGGTTGATTAAGTAATATCAACTTAACCTTGTGTTTACATGGGTTTAGCACCTTTGTAACTCGAAAAGTAACATGAAAAGAAGATCCTTTTTTAAGAAGTCGTCACTGTTCGTGGCCGGCGCAAGCATTCTTTCGCCGCTAGATATCCTGGCATCCGATCAAAATCGCCGGAATGGCACTTCGGGGACGCAGGCAAAAAATATCATTTTTATGGTTAGCGATGGTATGAGCATCGGAACGCTCACCATGGCCGATCTGCTTCTTCAGCGGATGGAAGGAAGAAGAAGTACCTGGATGGGCCTTTATGACCAGGGAGAAACTACCCGGGCACTGATGGATACTGCCTCCGCCAATGCCCTTGTCACTGATTCGGCAGCAGCGAGCTCTGCCTGGGGCGGAGGAAAACGCGTTAACAACGGCTCCCTGAATGTAAATCCCGACGGATCCTGGAATGAGCCCATCCTTCAAAAATTTCAATCGGCCGGAAAAGCAGTTGGATGCGTTACCTCTGTACCGGTTACCCATGCTACGCCAGCAGGCTTTTGTGTAAACGTTGGCAGTCGGGGCGATCAGGCCGAAATTGCAGAGCAATATTTGAAGCTGGGGTTTGATCTTTTCCTGGGAGGAGGTACCGAGTTTTTCAGCGCCGCTCACCGGAAGGATAAGGTCGACCTCTTCGCTCGGTTTTCGCAAAAAGGTTATGATATTGCCCGTACAAAAAAAGCCCTGATGGATACGTCGTCCGATAAGCCGCTGTTGGGCGTGTTTCATGAAGACGGACTTCCTTATACGCTCGATGTAGAATCTGATAGCCAGCTAAAATCTCAGATTCCGTCCCTGGCAGAAATGACCCGCCAGGCGATACACCGCCTGAAGAACAAGCCAAACGGATTCGTTTTGCAGGTGGAGGGTGGAAGTGTCGACTGGGCAGCGCATGCGAACGATGCCAGCGCTTTACTACACGAGCAAATTGCGTTCGACCGCGCACTCGCCGAGGCGATTGCCTTTGCTGAAGAAGATGGGGAAACACTGGTCGTCATCACCACCGATCATGGTAATGCGAATCCGGGACTCTTTTCTGGCAACGATAAATTTGATAAGATTCAGCAATTTAAACAGACCAACAACAAGGTGCTAAACGGCATCCGGCCCAGCTTTACTCCGAAGCAAACCATTGATTATATAGAAGCTGCTCAGGGAATTGTACTTAAGGAGGAAGAAGCCAGGGAGGTTCTTAAGCATTACAGCGAGCTTGACAGCGGAGGGCTTTATAACCCGAACAAACTGCCCTTCAAAACATACGCGCAGATCCAGTCGAATTACACCGGTATTTCCTTCGCATCGACCAACCACTCGGGCGACTTTGTAGAACTTGCGATGTTTGGCCCGGGCAGTGAAAATCTACCTCAGTTTGTGAAGAACACAGACCTGCACCATTTTATGTTGCAAGTTACCGGCGTGTCAGAGCGGGCATAGACTGATAGACTAAATTACCCCCAGTTCTTTAGCCTTCTGCACCAGGTTAATGGTTTTGCTCACATTAAATTTGCGAAGCAGGTTTTTGCGGTGACTATCGACGGTCAGCGAGCTGATAAACATTTTTTCGGCAATCATCGGGGACGTCAGGCCTTCATCCAGGTATTGCAGCACCTCCTTCTCCCGTCTCGTAATAGGGGGGAGATCGATCAGTTCGGTATTGGTCAGAGAGGTCAGGGTGCGCTGGGCTTCCTTACCAAAATATACGCCCCCGTCGTGGATATGACGAATCGCCTGCTCGACAACGTTTACCGACTCACTTTTAACCAGATAACCCGAGGCTCCGTTGTTCAGCATGCGTACAATTACACTTCGCTCGTTGAAATTACTCAGCCCCAGTATTCTCAGGTCGGGATAAGCTTTCTTTACAGCCGTGCATACATCGATACCATTCTCGTCGGGCAAGTTCACATCCAGTAATAAAATATCGGCATGGTGTTGTTGCAAAACTTCCCGTAATTCAGCTCCGCTTCCCGCCGTGGCAACCACCTCCATATCTTCCTTTTGAGTGATAAAACTATGGATCCCCTCCGTTATCAGCGGATGATCGTCGCATATCACAATTCTTATTTTCTTCATAGCCGGCATTCAATCGTTATGGTTGTCCCTTTTCCCGGGCGCGAATCGATATTCATTTTTCCCTCCAAATATTTCACCCGCATCTCAATATTATTCAGCCCCATATTCCTTCTTGTGTTCTGCAAGTCGAATCCCTTCCCGTTGTCTTCCACATCAATCAGGATGACGCCGTCCTCGAGAGTGCATTGCAGCAAGATCTGCGATGCTTCTGCATGCCTGACCGCGTTATTAACCAGCTCCAGCATGATGTGATACAGTACAAGCTGTATGTTCTTGTCGCTGATACCCGTCAGGTCGTTGCAGTAAAACGTGATTCGGGTCTGATCGGTGGAGAGCGATTGGCAAAAATCTTTCAACGCATCTTCCAGCCCATATTTCATCAGGTTTTCAGGGATAAGATTTCGTGCTGTCCGGCGCAGTTCGGCAAGGACCGTGTCGAGCTGACATACAATTTTTGGAAGGTCAGCATCGTCGATCAGCCGCGCTTTCGAGTCGAGTTTCATTTTGATTCCCGTGATCATTCCACCTAAACCATCGTGTAGATCGCGTGCCAGCCGCAAACGTTCCTGCTCTTCACCCTCAACCAGCGCGCGCGAGACTTCTATTTCGCGCTGTTGTTCCATCGACAAAAGCTGCTGCTCATTCCTTCGTTTCCGCTGCTTCAGCGCATACAAGAAAAATCCGCTCAGAATGGCAATAAAAGCTACGCTCACCCAAAGGAGGATATATTCAGTCTTCCGTTTATTTTGCAGATTCAGGATTTCCTTTTCCTTCTCCGAGGTGCGGAATTGCGCTTCCATCCGGGCTATTTGCGCACGGTTATTTTCAGCATGTACCGAGTCGTTCAATAAGCGGTGCTCCTCCAGAAGCTCATAGCCCCGTTCATAATTTTTCAAAGCCTTTTCGGTGTCCGCAAGTTCAATGAGGAAAGCCAACCTGTTTTTCGTCAGGCTTTTATACCCATTGTTATTCAAAATGTTTTCCAGTTCAGCTTTCGCGGCGCGATAGTTTTTCAACAGCTTGAAAAGCTGGTACTTTTCATATCGTAGCAACAGCAGGTCATAATCGGAATTGATTTCGCTCGCATGGCTAACCCCCCGGTTGATGCTTGCAAGAGAACTGTCGGGTTCCTGAGCCAAACGATGATACATAGACTTGGTCAGGTAGTAAAACCCTCTGGTTTTTGAATCAGGCACCTTGGTTAGCAGGTCGTCAGCCCTGGCCAGCGACTCCCTGGCACCGCGGGCGTTATCCTGATAAACCTGCGTCTGGGCGAGATTAATGTAGGTCCGTGCCAGATATTCACCCGCTACGTTCGCATCTTCGGCCACCTTGATCGATTGCCGGTAATAATCAATTGACTTATCATAGGCTTTATGATTATAAAAGATCATTCCAACATCGGCCAGATAGGAAGAGAGAAGTTCCATATTTTCGGCCCGTTTGATGTAAGGTATACAATATTTAAGTTTGATGTCTAAAAAGGCTTTGTCGTTCCCAGCCATTTGTTCAAGCGTCGCATAGTTGTGCCAGGCCCTTGCCTTGAATTCATTTGCGTCACGACTGTTGAAAGGTTCCAGGCGTCGCACACATTCCATGTACAGCCGCTGGCTTCGCTGAGCATCAAAATCGAAATAGATCCCTGCTTCGTAGAAAAAGGCAACGGCCTGTAAGAATTCGTTCTTACCGGCCAGATCTTTTCCCTCTTTGAGGTACGCCAAGGCCTTGGTGCTGTCGGTGTACGACCATTGATCGGATATTTTAAACAGGAGCAAGGCTTTTTTGGAAACCGAGTTTTCCCGGGCAACCATCTTTTCCAGGCTGTCGATACTCTGGGCTGAACTGTTTAAGCATCCCAGTAGGAATATAAAGGTGAGAAATCTTGCCAAAATCAGGTTGTTTACCCAGTAAATTTAGAAACGTTTTTCGATAGCTGTATAGCTTTGCTACTTAAAAGCAAAAAATCCCCGAAAGAGGGGAGAGAAAATTACACCCTTGGCAGGATTGCAGCGCCCGAACGAGGGCTCTATTTTTGCTTTATAACTTTTTAATGAAAGCAATTGAACAAAAAACTAAACCCTTAAAACTACACATCATGAAAAAAGTAAAAATCACACACCTTTTCGCACTTATATTTTGTTCGGCGTTCGCGCTCGTTTCAACTTCAGCCCAAGCCCAATATAAGACGGCAGCTGGTCTTCATATTGATGCCGGCGACGGAACCACCCTGGTTGGTCCGCATATCAAAACATTTTTCTCACCCAACAATGCAGGGGAAGCCGGAGTGCTCTTTGGCGGGGGACTGACCGCTATTCAGGCGCAGTACCAGTACCATCAGGGCATCAGTGGTGCAGAGGGGCTTCAATGGTACCTGGGTGCAGGACCATCCTTTCTGTTCGCCGATGGTTCAGACACGGAAGTGTCATTGGTAACCGCCCTGGGTCTTGACTATAAAATTGCCAATGCCCCCCTTGATCTTTCGTTCGATTGGCGACCAAGACTCGTATTTTACGATGGCGACAGCGAATTCCTTCCGGGACGTTTCGGTATCGGACTTCGATTCGTATTCAGATAATACACTTTTGCTTTCATAGTGTAGACCCTGGCGTTCTTCTCATGGCGCTGGGGTTTCTTTTTTGTTAATAATTTTTACTTTAGACTTTTATCTGCCGAACGCAAGTGCTATATTGGGGTACCCAATTAAAACCATTAATAACCCACTACGCTCTAGGGATGAAGAGATATCACCTGCTTTTTCTGCTCTGCTTCACCTTCTTCTGTTCATCCGCACAGTCGCTTCTCTATTCCGAAACCGTCCCGGTAGTCGATATCCGCATTTCTCCCGACCATTCTATGGGTGGAACGGCATCCGAATGGATTGAAGGGTTGAAGTTTATACCGCTGAAGACGACGAAGGAAAACGTTATTCCCCGTGCATTCGACCTCACTGTTATACGTGGCAAGGTCGGACTGGGTTCGATGATCGATAACGCAAAGCATGTGTTTCTGATGTTTGACAATGAGGGAAATCAGTTGTTCAAGGCGTCTAAGGAAAGCCTGGGCCTTAAGACCCTTCACAATACCATAAGCAGTGTTGGAATCTGGGACGATAACTTCTTCGTTGACGCCTATGAATATACAATTGTTGTAGATGATATCAAACTCGAGGCCGTTGCATTGCCAGCCGAGCAAGCAAAAGCATACGATTCGTTAAAAGTAAAAAACTCAGTCTGGTACTACGATAGTGCCTATGACCTCCACGAGAGACCCTCCAGAAGCGCTTTAACGAAGGACGATCAAGTACTTGTTAAATATGACAAGGATAGCGTAGGACCGATGTACGAACTTCTGCAGAATTTCTCTAACGTTTTTATAACTGATGGTGAGCCGCGTGCGTACGTTACGTTCCCATATCGTTACAAACTTTTCGAGTTGGGGGAGGAAGGCATTGCCAATATAATAAACATCGTCCTTCCCATGAAGCGGACGATTGATACGGCTGCCATCTTTAATTTTCAAAACCGGGAGGAGTACGACAAATACTTCGACTCCGACCCCGACCTAATCAAGGGTTTTAATAATATTATCCGGTATAAAGATTATATCCTTATTAATCCGATCAGCATCCAGTTTGATTGGCTAGCCTATAATACAATGACGGGAGAACTGATCAATCTTAGAAATATTCTTCCGGATGAATCCAACGACTTTATAAGCTTTATGGGCTCCGAATTTACGACCGACGGCGAGTTTCTATACACCTTAATTTATCCAAACACCATCCGACAAGCCCAGGAAAAATGCCGAAAGGAAGGACACTCCATGCGACCGGAATACCTGGCCTTGGCGAAACACGATAACCCAATTGTCGTCCGGTTCAAACTGAAGTAATGATGGTCTTCGGACGTTTAATTTGTTTCCTCATCCTGTTTCAGAGCTTCGCAGCACTTGCCCAAACCGAAGCTAAAGGAACGATTATCGATTCGGCTCACCATACGCTTTTGCAGTCGGCCACCATCTCAGTGTACGAGAAGGGCGATTTGAAGGTCAATAAAGTGGCTCTTTCTGATCGCTTCGGCAAATTCGTTGTAAAAGATTTGCCTGCCAATAAATCGCTTCGGGCAGAATTTACGTTCCAAGGCTTCGAGAAAGTTGTCATAGAATTTCAGCTTCAGGCGAAGGAGAGTAAGGACCTTGGAATGATCAACATGAATATGCGCGCTGACGAACTGAATGCGGTAGAAATTTTAGCGCCCGTTCGTATGAACGGGGACACCATTGAGTTCAACGCCGATGCCTTTGCGCTGGATACCAATGCAGTCATAGAGGATCTCTTACATAAGCTTCCCGGAATGGTAGTTTGGGGTGATGGGATGATCACCTATAACGGAAAGGAAATACCCAGTGTATTAGTTAACGGAAAGCCCTTTTTTGGAAGCGATAAAGGAATCGCTTTGCAAAATATCGCGAAAGACGCGGTGAAAAAGATGCAGGTTTACGATACACGTCCTGAAGACGCCAAAGTAGAGGATCCGCTTAACCCAGCCTACGAGATGAACGTGGTACTGAAAGAGGGGCGGGAACGAATGTATTTCGGGAATCTAACCGTGGCCGGTGGTACTCACGAACGCTATGAAGGAAATATGAATATGAACTTTGCCAATAAACGAACGCAATTGACCGTGGCCTATTCCGCCAATAACACCAACAAATACCTCAATAGTGTCGACCAGCTGTTAAAGAACACCACCTTTAAGGGAGTGGGGGTGAACGCCGATTTTGACTCCGACTATCTCCGGTCAGGCCTTTTAAGGCAACAGGTATTAGGCGCCCGCTTTCAGTACGACTTTCAAGGAACAGGTGAGGTGAGTAGGGTGAACCTGGTTAAAGGGGATATTTTGACCCGCTGGGACCGCACATTGGTACGCGACTCTTCATTTACTCAACTGGCTTCGGAAAATGACTTTGGAACCATTACGCGTTCAAATATTTCCAGAAGTAACCAGGGGTTGCAATCGCAGCGCGGCAACTTTCAATACCAGTTAAATAAAAAAAGGAACTACAGAGCCTGGTCGTGGAACTCCTATCTTGCAGTGAACAATGAGCACCGCGATGCGGAGTCAACCGTCAATCGCGTTTCCGATTATCCAAATAATCGGTCTCGCCTCGAATCGTTTCGAAGCAGCAGTCATGCTGACAAAGGAATGAAATTCAGCACGACATTATCAGTCGGTGACAACACCAGTTCTGAATCGGTGAACAACTTTCTTGAACAGCTAAGTTATATGTTCGAGGTATCGTCGGACCTTAACCAAAATCGTTCCGATAGCCGGAATAGCAGTGTGTTTCAGGATATTTTAAATGAGGGCGTCAGCCACAACATTGATCGCGTGTACGACAGGCGGCAGGATGAAGGGACGCATTTGTTGGCCGCGGCGGTGAAATACAAATCGTTCGAGTTCAGCAACAGGCTAAATTTGTACCACGCCGATACCGATGCAAAGGCGGGCGATATACGAAACGATGGCTACGTGCAAAATCAAGCTTTAACGCATGTATCGAAGTTTAATCAATTGAGCTACAGTCCTTCCTTGCGCTACGGACTCCAGTTGTACAACCGCAGCCTGGTCGGACGCGTCAGCGAACGACTGAATATCCATGGAGAGCTCGGGTATCGCCTGCACCATGAACAGAACGAGTCATCGCTCGCTTACCTTAACTTAAAGCAACGCTATACAAGTCCGCTCCCTAAAGCCGGATTGACCTATAAGTATTCGCGAGCAGGGCGCTTCATTGCAGATGCAGCACTTACTTATGCGCTAGATGAAACCTATCCCACACTTCAGAAACTTCGGCCTCTCTACGACGATATTGACCCGTCTTATCGATATTTTGGCGGATCAGACTTGCGCAAAACCAGCCTTCAGTCGCTTACCGCAAAGCTTGATTTCAGAGAGCTGAAAGCATACGGAATGTCGTGGTATGTACAAACGAGCTATAATCGGTATCAGAATGGACTGAGTGATAGTATTCGTTATGTAGAGGGGCAACAGCAAGTCTATACTGTAAACACCGAACACCCCACCCAGTCGTTCCATGCTCAGACCGACATTATACGGGCATTTCTCTTGTCGGGGGACCGGAGTCTGAATCTAACTTTGCGTGCAACCCGTGGGTGGAACGATCAATTCCAATACGTAGATGGTCAGGAACAAAACATTAAAATCAATACTAAAAGTGCCTCGCTCGTAGCATATTATACTCGTGTGAATAAGCTGCAGGTAGGATGGAGCAACCACTGGAATCGTTACGAAAGGGCCAGTCCGACTTCTTCGACCAATACCTATTTTTCTAGCGAGTGGAGATCAGGGTTTAGCATAAGTTATCAGGTCTCGGCGAAATGGAATATCGCCAGCAATGCCACCGCACGCTACAGCACCTCTACATTTAATAAAGAGCAGGCGTTAATATGGAATGGAAGTTCAACCTACCGCTTGTTGAAGGGCAATAACCTGCACCTCAAAATTTCCGCCTATGATTTGTTAAGACAATTCAAAGGGGTTTATCAACGGAATGATTTTACTGAGTTTACGACGGGTTACCGCAACAGCCTCAATCAATACTTTATGCTGTCGCTAAGCTATTTTCCAAGGAAGTTCGGAATGTAGTCGGATAGACGTCGATTTTATTCTAACTTTATAATTATCATCAAAACACCAACCATGATCCAATCGTTTAAAATTACAAGATTCTTCGCTCTGGCCCTGATTTTTATGATCTGTATGGTTTCCCTTTCTTCCTTTGCGCAACAGCCGATTCGTTTGGCAATAGCCGGCCTCAGTCATGGGCATGTCGACTGGGCATTTAATACGCCAGACCGGACCGATATTGAGCTGGTTGGTATATATGAAACCAACCCTGAACTGGTGGAACGCTATGCGAAGCGTTATAAACTCGACAGGAGCCTTTTCTTTGACGACCTGAGCCTTATGCTTGATCAGGTGAAGCCGCAGGCTATATCGGCCTTTGGCGCCATCAGCGAGCATGTCACCGTGGTTCGTGCTGCGGCTCCCAGGAAGATTCACGTAATGGTAGAAAAACCCCTGGCTTTTTCGTTAGCCGATGCACGAGAGATTCAGCAACTGGCCAGGCAGCACCAAATCCATGTGCTTACGAACTTTGAAACGTCCTGGTATGCGAGCAATCAGCATGTCAAGCAACTGGTAGAAAGGGGAGCGTTGGGACAAATCAGGAAGGTGATGGTAAATGATGGACATGAAGGGCCCAGGGAGATTGGGGTAAGCAAAGAGTTTCTCGAGATCCTGACCGACCCGGAACTGAATGGTGCCGGCGCCTTGATAGATTTTGGGTGCTATGGCGCGAACCTGATGACCTGGTTGATGAATGGTGTTAAACCCTTGTCAGTCACCGCTGTGGTTCATCAGAATAAACCGGAGGTTTACACCCGTGTAGACGATGAAGCCTCCATCATTCTACAGTATGAAGATGCGCAGAGCATTATCCAGGGCTCCTGGAATTGGCCCTTTTCGAGAAAAGATATGGAGGTTTACGGCGATGAAGGCTATGCGATTGCTGCAGACGCCACCAGTATCCGTCAGCGATTCCGGGGCAAAGGAAATGAAGAGCGACTGAAGCTTGATCCCCGGCCTGCTCCCTTCAACGATCCCTTTGCTTTGCTGGCAGCGGTGGTGATTAATAAATTAACACCGGAAGAGTACGACTTGTACGATCTGCCGATCAACGTCACCGCTGTGGAAATTCTGGAAGCCGCTATACAGTCGGCCACTTCGCAGAAGACGGTGTTCTTGGAAAAGTAAAATAGCAGTGATTTTCGGTATTGAAAGCGGCTTGCTTTCATTCACCTTTCTTTAAGTCAGCTACAGACCAGCTACAGACCAGCTACAGACCAGCTACAGACCAGCTACAGAGTGGGACGCATATTTTCGAACGTTGGCTGTTGGTAATTCGAGTTTGGCCTAGTGCTGTTATAACCAGGTTTTGGAGTGCATATAAACAAAATAAAAATGTACCTTTATCGCCATTTCAAACCTATATTGAACCGAAATGGCTAAGACATTACTCTTACTCCTGGTCTTTACAGCATTCAACTGCGCAGCGCAGCAAACCCCCTATGAACAAAGTAATAAAATGGCGACCGCTACCTATTCGGAGGTCATTTCTCATTACCAAAAATTAGCGGAAAGCTACGCACAAGCAACACTTTTAACCTATGGAAGTACCGACTTTGGTTTGCCCCTGCACTTGTTCGTTATCTCAAAGGATGGAGATTTTAATCCCGAATCTGTTAGAAGAAAAAACAAGCGGGTACTGCTGGTGAACAACGGCATACATCCTGGCGAACCGGAAGGTATTGACGCATCCATGATGCTGGCACGCGACCTGCTCAAGAATAATCAGGTGCCTTCGGACGTGGTGCTTTGCTTTATCCCGGTGTATAATATTGGCGGCAGTTTCAATCGTTCAGGCACTTCACGAGCCAATCAGAACGGCCCGGTAGCCTACGGCTTCAGAGGGAATAGTAAAAATCTCGATCTGAACCGGGATTTTGTTAAGACAGATTCCAGAAATTCTGCAGCTTTTCAATTAATATTTAATACCTGGTCACCTGAAATTTTTGTTGATACACACACCAGTAATGGGTCTGATTACCAGCATGTAATGACCCTGATTCCCGCACAGAAAGATAAACTGAATCATGTTCTCTCCGGATACCTGAGAGAAACACTTTTGCCTTTCCTGTACGATGAAATGACGAAGGCGGGTTATCCCATGGTACCCTACGTAGACGCCGTGAAGGAAACGCCGGAGCAGGGGATCGCCGGGTTTCTGGATCTTCCCCGATATTCGACCGGTTATGCAAACCTGCACAATACCATTGGCTTTATGCCTGAAACGCATATGCTAAAAGAATATCCGCAACGGGTAGACGCTACTTACCGTCTTCTGGAAACCTTTATTTCCCTCGTGCAGCGCGATGCCCGGATCATTGGCGAGAATAAGGCAAGGGCTGATCAGGCTGTTGCTTCTCAGCGAGAGTTTGCCTTAACCTGGAAGCTCGACGAACGAAGCTACGATACCGTTGCCTTTAAAGGTTTCAAGGCTGGAAAGAAACCAAGTTTGATCAGTGGGGACGATAGGCTTTATTACGACCGAAGCCAACCCTTCGAAGCGAATATCAAAGTATGGGACGACTACCGGCCTGAAATCAAGGTCGAAAAACCTGTTGCCTATCTAATTCCAAAAGCTTGGGATAAGGTGATTAACTTATTGAAATTGAATAGAGTTGAATTGCATGAACTAAAGCGAGACATGAAGATTCCTGTGGAACTTTACTATCTAAAAGATTTTAAGACATCGCCGAGACCCTACGAAGGACATTACCTTCATTCACAGGTGGAACTAAGAACGGTGAGGGAGGAAATGCAGTATTATAAAGGCGACTACGTGGTTTATGTTAATCAGAAGAGCAACCGTTATATTGTTGAAACACTGGAGCCGCAAGCGTCCGACTCCTTCTTCAATTGGAACTTCTTTGATTCCATTTTGAGTATGAAAGAACACTACTCGGCCTACATTTTTGAAGACACGGCTGTGGAGTTGCTGAAGCAGAACGAGTCCCTTCGTCGAAAGTTTGAAGAGCGTAAAGCCGTTGACAAAGATTTTAATGCTGACGGCCGCGCGCAACTCGACTTCATCTACAAGAATTCCGATTATTACGAGAAAAGCCATAATAGATACCCAATCGGACGGTTAATACAGGACATCAAGTTAGACTTAAAATAAGCGAGCCAAAACCATGGATTTCTACGAAATAATATCAATCGGACTCTACTTTCTCTTGATGATCGGCATAGGCTTTTATGCCTACCGGAAATCGACCAGCAACGTCGATGAGTTTTTGCTGGGCGGTCGGAAGATGGGCGCGGCGGTGACCGCCCTTTCTGCAGGGGCGGCCGATATGAGCGGCTGGCTGTTGATGGGCCTGCCGGGCGCAATGTACGTCTCGGGACTTTCCGCCAGCTGGATAGCTATCGGACTAACCATCGGAGCTTATATGAATTATATTTTGGTGGCACCCCTGCTGCGTATCTATACGGAAAAAGCGAATAACGCCATTACCATTCCCGATTATTTTGAAAAGCGCTTTCGCGATCACTCACGCAGTTTGCGTTTGATATCCGGCCTCGTGATTCTAATATTCTTTACGCTCTATACCTCCGCTGGAATGGTGTCGGGTGGCCGGCTCTTCGAATCCGCCTTTGGAATGAGTTATAATTCCGGACTGTTTCTGACCAGTTCTGTCGTGGTGTTCTATACTTTCGTAGGTGGCTTTTTGGCCGTGAGCTTAACCGATTTCGTGCAGGGAACCATTATGGTGCTCGCACTGGTGATGATCCCTTTGGTAGTTTTCTTTCAGCTGGGTGGTGTGATGCCGGTTTTTGAAACGATCGAAAATGCCAACCCTGCGTATCTTAGCTTCTTCGAAGGCACTACCACGGTTGGAATTGTTTCTCTACTGGCATGGGGGCTCGGCTATTTCGGGCAGCCGCATATCCTGGTTCGCTTTATGGCCATTGACACGGTGCGCCAGTTGAAGTCGGCCCGCCGGATCGGTATCACCTGGATGATATTCACGGTTGGGGGCGCCATGTTCGTGGGCTTGGTCGGAATCGCTTATATGCAGTCCATGAACCAGTCCATCTCCGACCCGGAAACCATTTTTATATATTTCTCAAAAATCCTATTTCATCCTCTTATCGGTGGCATCCTTTTGTCGGCCATTCTTGCCGCCGTGATGAGTACCATTTCTTCTCAATTGCTGGTCACCTCAAGTTCCGTTACGGAAGATTTCTACAAGGCTTTTCTCCGCCGGAGAGCTTCTGCAAAGGAATTGTTGCTAACCAGCCGACTGTCCGTGATTCTTGTTGCGGTTGTCTCGCTGTCGTTATCACTAAGTCCGAAAGACAGCATCCTCGACCTCGTCGGACATGCCTGGGCGGGCTTCGGATCGGCATTCGGTCCATTGGTTCTTCTTTCATTGTTATGGAAAGGAACGACCCGGAACGGTGCTATGGCGGGAATGCTGGTGGGAGGTTTAACGGTACTGCTGTGGACGTATCTCGACCATCCGTTTCAGGACTGGTACTCGATGATTCCTGGCTTTGCGCTTTCGCTGTTTTCCATTGTGGTGGTATCAAGGTTGTCCAAAGCCCCGGAGCCAGGTGTGCTGAACGAGTTTGATGAAGTGAGGAAAGAGCTGGAGAAGAATTATCGCTAAGCTATTTTGGAGTAGTACCTTTGTTGCTATTTATCTTGCATCAATTTTTTAAGGGTCGCAACCTTAAGCCGCTTGTATTTTTTTAGATATTTTAGATCCTCTTTATTATCATACATCAACTGCACCTCGAAATAGTTAATTTGTTCCAGCATCGCGAGCACAATGAAAAAGGTCGTTACGATTTTGTCGAACGTTCCACTAAACGGGATGAAGAAGATAGCAATGATAACCGATGCAAAAAGTTATCTCGTTTCATCACTTTTCCTATTCTCGCCAAGCATTTCGTATATGGCTTCTAAGTACGAAGGATATAATGGATCGCGTTTGTACATATTCATGTAGAACAGCACAATCAGGTTGTTGGCAGGATCTATCATATATTCCGTTCCGAGCATTCCTCCCCAGGCATAGGCGGTATTGGATACTGCCTGAACCGGTTTTTTCTGTTTGTTATAAAGCTCAAAACCTAAGCCAAACTGGAAGCCTTTTCCTCCGTTATTGACTTCGGGAAGGTAATTTACAGTTGTCATCATCTCAACTGTTTCAGGTTTCAAAACACGGTGTCCGTTGAACTCACCTTTGTTCAGTAACATCTGGCAAAATTTAGCGTAATCTTCAATAGGACCGTTTAAGCCCAGCGCGCCTTCGGCATAGGTATGTTCGCTGCAAACGGCGCCCTCCGCAAATACGGTAGAGCCCCGGAGTAGCTTTCCATCAACCGCTTCATAGGGTTTGACAAACTTTTCAAGCGTTTCAGGCGGGAAGAACCAATCCGTATCATCCATCCCCAGCGGATCCAGAATTGTCTCCTTTACATAATCCCTCAAAGATTTCCCGGATATCCGCTCCACCAAATAGCCCAGCATATTGGTGCTTACATGGTAGTTCCATTCCGTGCCCGGATCAAAACCCAAGGGATATTTCGCTAAGGCAAGCATATCTTCTTCAAGGTACTTTGAGTTCGGATTGCCATCGAAGCTATGTTGACCACAGACCTGAGGGCCGCTGTTATCGTTAATATTTACAGGAAAACCGGTTCTTTTTCCTTCGGCTCGCCGGATATCGCCTACTTGTCCGGCCCCCAAGCCCGACGTGTGCGCCATTAAATGAACGAAGGTCATAGGTGATTTGGCTGGGCGTGTTTCATAGCTGCCGTCTTCGTTTACTTGGGTTACGACCTGATCCGAAATTTCTGGAAAGTATTTCGAGACCGGATCGTCTATCTTCACAAGGCCTTTTTCGACAAGCGTCATAAAGGCTACAGTGGTAATCGCCTTGGTTTGTGAAAACATCACATAATAATCATCGATGCTAGCGGGGATTTTATTCTCTACATCCTTCCAACCAACAGAATTTTTGTAGATGACAGCACCGTTCTTTGCAGCAAAGGCAGCTATGCTGTTCGTTTTCTTCTTGTCGACAAAAGACTGGAGCAAAGAATCAATGAGATGTATATTCTCTTTATCTATTCCAGTGTTTGCAAGATTTTCTGGTTGTTGGAACTGCTGAGGCGTCGTATCGATCTGGGCGAAGGCTGGACTGAAGAGCGAAGATGCTGCTAATAACAAACTAAGCTGTATGGATATTTTCATAAAGGTGGAATGTAATGGTCGGTTCTACGAGTTAACGTACTGGTAACTCAATTTACAGCGAAATATCGAATTGGAGATAAAGAAATTGCCTTTTTTTCAAATCTTGTCATAAGGCAAGTTGTCGAATCATTCATTTCGCTATTTTCACAACTGAAGAAATATTCACTATGAGCCCAAAATTTCAGGCGGGAATCAACATTGCCATCAAGATTCCAAAAAGCAAATACGAGAAAACGGTCGCCTTTTACCGAGATATTTTGAAGATGGAAGTGGAAGAAAAACCCATCGATCATCCAACCGTTTCCAGGACGCATGAAGTGAAATTCGGGCATAATATTATATGGTTGGATTGCGTAGACAATTATACGCATTCGGAAACCTGGTTACAACTTACCGTACCCAATACAGAAGAAGCGACGCAGTATTTGCAATCCAAGGGCGTACAAACCTGTGATGAATTAGAGGAGCTGCCGGAAAATATGCATTGGATTGCCGACCCTGCAGGAACTGTCTTCAATTTACAACAAAAAGATATCGAGTAAAACATATATAAATAACAGGATATGAAAGTAAGAGGCTCAGTCGTTTGTTTGCCTGTCCGAAGCCTGGACAAGACACTGACGTTTTATCAACGCGTTTTTGAACTTCCTGATTTGAAGGTGGAGGAGGGTATGATTACTGTTGAGATTCCTGGTCTTTCGCTTTTTCTTATGGAAAAGAATGCTTTTGAAACCTACAGCAGGAAGGCAGGCCGTGGTGCTCAATTTTCCGCGCAGAAGGTCGGAACCATTATCAGTTGTGCACTACTAACAAAGAATGACGTAGACGGAGCGCTGGAAAGGGCTTTAAAGCATGGAGGTTCGGTTGCTGGAGATGCCACGATCGATGAAAGTTATGGAGGCTATGTAGGATATGTTTTTGATCCGGACGGCCATCTATGGGAATTGGTATTTCCTCCGGCGCCTCCGGCCTAATGGTTGAACGACTCGTGGTCTGGCTCGAAGCCCCTCACACGATTGAAAGCTAAGGATGGACTCGGTGAGAATATACATATCGCGGTACGAAGAGCAAATCCAGAAAAGGCTCAATGAAGTCAGAAATGTCTTTTTGGAAATGATTCCTGATGTGGAAGAATGTATTCGCTACAATATGCCTGCATACAAGGTTGGGAAATATCATCTCTATTTTGCAGCAAACAAGAAGCATATCGGCTTTTATCCTGTTAGCCGACTTACCGACATTGAAGAGGAGATCGCACCCTACCGAGCCAAAGGGACCAAGGACAGTTTGCACTTCCCGTACGATAGACCTTTACCCGTGGAACTCATCAAGAAGATCATTCTGCAAAAATTGCAGGACGTATCTTAGCCACTTCCACAACCACAACTTGCCCAGTCAGAAGTCTGGACCATCAAAAGTAGAATCTGCCCTAATCAGCGCTGCTGCCAGGGTCATCAATGGCATATGAATAGCGCGGTTAGGCTGTACTAAGACGCGAACGATTTTAGATTGGGTTGGCACAGAAATTAGCGAAAGTTTATGAGTCAAAAAAACGTCCGCGGCTTTTGGTTGTTATGTAAAGAAGAGATGAAAACTATTCCCTTAGATAAAATTGTACGTTGGATAGAGCCTGGCCCACTACTGCTTCTTAGCACGTCTTGTGAGGGAAGAAACAATGTGATGACTTTTGGATTCCACATGATGATACAGCATTACCCACCCCTTATAGGAATTGTCGTTGGCCCATGGGACTACAGTCAGAAAGCGCTTATCTCCACAAAAGAATGTGTAATTGCTGTGCCAGGGGTTGACTTGATGGAAAAGGCAGTGGATATTGGCAATTGCAGCGGACTTGTTGTCGATAAGTTCGAACATTTCCACCTAACGGCCAGGGTGGCATCCGAAGTGAGGGCTCCTCTTATTGAGGAATGCCTCGCAAACCTGGAATGCCGGGTAGTTGACATGCAGTTAGCCGGACAATATAACTTGTTTGTCCTTGAAGCGGTTAAGGGTTGGGAAAACGAAAGCCGCGAAGAGCGACGCATCTTCCACCACAACGGCAACGGGACATTCAGTACAGGCGGTGAGGTGATCGACTTAAGGAGTCGAATGACCAAGTGGAAAGAGATTACCAAGGATTAGGGCCCGAATTCCTCTTACTCCAGGACATGAGAAGTTGACGAACCAGTATACCATCTTAACAAAACAGAAAGTATGTCGAGGCAACCAATTTTATAGAATTGCTTTTTGAGTTTCATAAAAAAAGGCGCCCATAAATTGCGGGCACCTTTCTGTGGAGTCGGAGGGATTCGAACCCTCGTCCAAACATAGTACTGTTTATGCTTTCTACATGCTTAGCTTCCATTTAATTTTCGTGGTTTGGAAGGTTGGTTGCTTACCTATACCAAACCCTTATCTGTTTGATCTCACTACTTCATCACAGCGCTGAAGCAGCCAGTTCCATAATTCGATGCCCGTATGCCCAGGCTACAGAACAAAACCCGGACTGGACAAAAGCTTGACTAATTCTAAATTAGGCAGCTAAGGCGTAGTTATTTTCGCCATTTAAAAAGTTGAAAGTTCAGATTAAAGCGCTAGACTAACAACGCGCTGCATGCTTACATAACCGTCTCTATCCTGTCAATTCCGGTCGACCCCATTATATAAGTGATGCAAATATACGAAAAAAAATCCGGCTGTCATTTCTGCAGCCGGATTGATTTTGTATAAGTGAAATATAATTTTAGTCCTTCACGATCGTAAATTCATCGATGATATGGGTTGCACCCGCAAATTTATCGATCAGAAATAATACGTAACGTATATCAACGCTGATGGTTCTCTGTAGCTCAGGGTCGAAAATTACATCACCGGCCATCGCTTCAATGTTTCCATCGAAGGCTAATCCTAATAATTCGCCTTTTCCGTTCAGCACCGGTGATCCGGAGTTACCTCCGGTGATGTCGTTATCGGAAAGGAAATTCACTGGCATATGACCGGCCTTGTCGGCATATTGTCCGAAATCTTTCGCTTCGTACAGATCGATAAGTTTTTTAGGCATATCGAATTCCGGATCATTCGGCTTGTACTTGGAAACGGTTCCTTTCAAGGTGGTGTAGTTGTTTACTTTTGCGTCGTTGGATGGATCAGCAGGTAAGGCCCGGATTTTTCCGTACGAAAGACGAAGGGTGCTGTTTGCATCTGGATAGTATTTGGTATCCGGATTGGCCTCGCGCATTCCTTGCACCATGAGGCGGAAGGCTTTTGCAAAATCTGCCTGATTGGCTTTCTGCTCGTCGGTCACGTGGCGGTAACGGTTCAGGATTTCGTTCGATAGTTTGAACAGCGGGTCTTGAGCCAGTACTGCAGCATCCGGATTGTTGACGAAGCTGACCAGTTTTTCTCTACTGGAGAATACGCTTGTTTCGAAGGCCTGGTCTACGAATTGAGTGAAATCGCCGTTGCTGGCAAGAGCTGCGATGCCTGGAGATACCTGATTCTCTCCGCCTTTAGCAAGGTAAAGGTTCAGTAGTTCAATCAGCATTTCCTTTTCCAAAGGCATGTGCATGCTCTCATAAGAGGCATTGATTTGATCCATCAGCTTCGGAAGAACTTCGGCACGTTTTGCTTCGTTTTGTTCGATATAGTAGGCGAGTCCATTTCCGATTACATAGGGGAGTGGAGCTAATGAGCTGCTTCGTAACACACCGGCCGACAGGTAGTTGTCGTGCCTAGCTTTTTCATTGGTTGAAGCATAGTACGCATTGATGGTCTGAATAACGGCGCCGTATTTTTCTTTGTTTTCTGCCTTATTCGCCCACTCGTTAAAAGCTTTTTCTGAGGCTGCTTTGGTTTGAGCGGTTTTGTGTTGGGTGAGAGCGTCAATCATTCCCTGGCGGTTTTTCCAGTAATTGGCGACACCGGCATATTTGGAGGCATACTTCAAGCGGATTGCCTGATCCTGGTCCATATATTTTTTCATGACGTCCATCCCTGCTTTGGAGGCTTCCACGAAAGCTGGGTAGGCATACTCAACATTTTGTGAAATACCGGCCGATGGCATCCAGCGGTTGGTGCGGCCAGGGTAGCCTAAGATCATGGCAAAGTCGCCTTCCTTAAAGCCGTTTAGGCTGATAGGAAGATGATGTTTTGGTTTTAAAGGAACGTTCGTTTGGGCGTATTCAGCCGGGTTTCCGTTTTGATCGGCATAGACACGGAAAAGCGCGAAATCACCGGTATGGCGTGGCCACTCCCAGTTATCTGTATCGCCACCGAATTTTCCAATGCTTGCCGGGGGAGTTCCTACCAAACGTACGTCGGTGTAGTCTTGATAAACAAAATAATAGTATTCGTTCCCTTCATAGAAGGATTTTACTGACACGGTATACTTACCGCCTTCATTGTTTTCCTTTTCAATCAGGGCGATTTCCTGATTGATAACTTTTTCACGCTCAGCTTCGCTCATGGAATCGTTTACCTTTCCAAGAATGCGCTTGGAAACATCGTCCATTCTCACAAAGAAACGTACGGAAAGCGCTTTTGGCTTCAATTCGTCTGCTTTGGTTTTTGCCCAGAATCCGTTGGTAAGGTGGTCGTTTTCAGGAGTAGACAATTCGGCTATGGCGCCGTAACCGCAGTGGTGGTTAGTCATGACCAATCCAGTACTCGATACCATTTCTGCAGTACAGCCTCCGCCGAACTGAACAATGGCATCTTTAAGGCTTGCATTATTAACGCTGTAAATTTCTTCAGCAGTCAGTTGCAAGCCCATCTTTTGCATATCGCGCTGATTCAGCCGCTCGATATGCATTAAAAACCACATGCCTTCGTCGGCTTTCACCGGAAATGCAAAGGCAGCGATCAGAAATAATAAAAGAATCCTCTTCATCTTGTTGTCTTTAGTAAATAAATATAGCCAAAGGTGCATTTATTTTGCTAAATCAACAATATACGGTTATCCATCATTTCGATTACCTTCGCCTTCTCTGGGAAAATGAGTGCGCTCGCGGGTACGCAAATCGCTTGTTCCCTGGTTGGCCTCGTTCTTCCGGGTTGGGTCTTCGCTGAGTTCGCTTTGCGTATCTTCTTCGTGCTTGGGATGAGTGCTTTCAGCTTCTTTCGATTTCTGCTGACTCTTTTGTCGTGCCTCTGCACGGTACTCTTCGTTCTCCGGATTAGCCTGGCGGTGATCGTCGCCCCAGTTGGCATGGCGCTCGCTCTTGTCGTGCGATTCTTCCTGTAGCCTTCCTTCTTCGCCTTTGTGTTCGTCTTTCATGGTTGATACTTTTAATTAAGTCATTAACACGAAAGCTTGGCTTCTGTTTTAACCGTTGGATACCGACGTTTGCATGTGCTTCCCGATCAGGTAGAAGCCGAGGGTACTGATGCTTGCCAGGACAACCGTCGAAAGCCACAAAGCATCGAATCCGAAGTTGGCGGCTACCTGTGTACCCAGAGATGGCGAAACAATGTGAGAAACCGAAAATGCAAGGCCGTTAAGTCCCATATAGGCACCCTGATTACTTTTATGCGCGCGCTGCAGGGTGACTGTAGAGGTAAAGGGGAGAACCAAAATTTCCGATACGCTGAAGATAAACATCGCCAGGAAAAGAATCCATGTGCCGGAGTGAACCAGCAGGCAGAGGAAAGAGACCGCCAGGAGTACACCGCCCAGAGTAATGGTTTGAAAGGTGCTCAGCTTTCTTTCCGCAATATGCACCAGAAACATTTCTAAGATAAATACGACCAGCCCGTTGAATGCTAAAATAATTCCGACGTTGCTATTATCGAGATGGAATTCCTGCTTATAATAGAGCGGCAGCGTGCTGAGCAATTGGAAAAAACAGATGGCATAAAGGGCGCATAAAAGGCTAAATAACAAAAAGATACCGTCTTTGTAAGGCGATAGTGCTTTAACTGGATTTTCAAGCGTTTTCTCATCCCGTATTTTTCGTAAGAGCTTTTCGTTTCCTTCACGACGACGAAAATAGAGATAGAAGACCAGGCCGGCGAGCGCGGCGCTGATACCATTCCCGACAAAGAGCCAGTTATAGGAAAAGGCTGCGAGGAGTCCGCCGAGGGCAGGCCCGATGGAAAAGCCGAGGTTGAGGGCCATGCGATTTAATGATAAGGCGCGTGTCAGGTTTTGAGGTTTGGCGTAGTAGGCAATCGAGACCGAATTAGCCGGGCGGAAAGTTTCTGAAACGGTGCTTAGAATATAAATTCCCAGTCCGAGAAGTAGAGGAGTTTTCAGCAGCGTAAGCAGAATAAACAGTGGTACGGTGAGTACCAGGCTGGTTAGTTGTACCTGAAAATGACCTACCTTGTCCGTGAGTTTGCCTCCAAAATAGGACCCTGTGATGGCACCCAGACCAAAAAAACTCAACACAAGTCCGGTTTCCTTTAGCGAGAAATGCAGATGCTCGGTCATATACAATCCCAGGAAGGGAAGCACCATAGCACCCACACGGTTAATGAGCATAACCAGGGATAGCATCCAGGTGGGCTGTGAAAGTCCGCGGTAGGAATTGAGGTATAAGTCGAAAAAGTTTTTCATTTCTGCTAATGCAAACTTAGCTGTTTTTAATTATTAACTTTACACTCAAAATTTTCATTATGCAGAATATTAAAGATTATGTGGAGCAGAATAAACAGCGATTTCTGAATGAACTGTTTGAACTGCTTCGCTTTCCTTCCGTAAGTGCTGATCCGAAATATGCAGGAGATGTGAAGCGAACCGCAGCCTATGTTGCGGAGAAGCTGAAAGAGGCTGGTGCCGACGAAGTCGAAATCTGCCCTACCGCCGGTCACCCGATAGTGTACGGAGAAAAGATGGTGGATCCCGGTAAGCCAACGGTGTTGGTGTATGGGCACTACGATGTACAGCCACCCGACCCGCTGGAGCTTTGGGAGACTCCTCCTTTCGAACCAACGGTGCGAGACGGAAAAATCTACGCGCGGGGTGCTTGCGACGACAAAGGTCAATTTTATATGCATGTAAAAGCATTTGAACTGATGCAGAACAGCGGCGGTCTGCCCTGCAATATTAAGTTTATGATTGAGGGTGAGGAAGAAGTGGGATCGGATAATCTCGGTGTTTTTGTAGCTGAGAACAAGGAGAAGCTGGCTGCGGATGTGGTATTAATTTCAGATACCTCCATGATTAGTCTTGAAAGTCCATCTCTGGAAACCGGCCTGCGAGGTTTGTCATATGTAGAAGTAACCGTTGAAGGTCCGAACCGCGATTTGCACTCGGGTGTATACGGCGGAGCGGTGGCCAATCCGGCGACCATTCTTGCTAAAATGATTGCCTCCCTTCATGATCTGGATAATCACATTGCCATTCCGGGTTTCTACGACGATGTAGTAGAGCTAAGTGAAGAAGAGCGACGTGAGCTGAACAAAGCGCCTTTTGAAATTGAAGAATATAAAGCAGATTTAGGCGTAGAGGAACTTTGGGGAGAGAAGGGTTATACAACGCTGGAACGTACCGGCATTCGTCCGACGTTGGAGGTGAACGGAATCTGGGGTGGTTATATTGGTGAAGGTGCGAAGACGGTTCTTCCATCGAAGGCTAGTGCCAAAATTTCCATGCGCCTTGTTCCAAATCAGGATTCACACAAGATAACGCAATTGTTTAAGGCTCATTTCGAATCGATTGCACCGGCTTACGTGAAGGTTTCTGTCAACCCTCATCACGGTGGTGAGCCGGTAGTAACCCCTACGGATAGTCCAGCCTACCAGGCTGCAGCCAAAGCGATTGAGGAGTCGTTCGGAAAAGCGCCTATCCCGACTCGTGGTGGCGGAAGTATTCCGATTGTAGCTCTTTTTGAAAGAGAACTTGGCATTAAGACCGTTTTGATGGGCTTCGGACTCGACAGCGATAATTTGCATTCTCCAAACGAGAAGTTCGACATCGCCAACTACCTGAAAGGGATTGAAACCATTCCTTTATTCCATAAGTATTTCAGCGAGTTGCACTCGTAATATAAGTAAAAATTAGAAGGCCAGTTGATCGTTCAACTGGCCTTTTTTTTGTGTTGTAATACCATCCAGGCATTTTGTTGGCCTCGATTCGATGGATTTTTCTATCTTTGGAAGTGACCTAAAGCGGCTATTATGGACAAAGGATTTATTGAGCATATTAAACATTCATTTGAGACACCATTCTCAAATCCGGTCTTAATATTCTCATTGATTTTGTTTATTATCCTCTTGTCCCCGATTCTCCTCAGGAAAATCAGAATACCGGGGATCATTGGCCTGATTCTTTCAGGAGTGATTATCGGTCCGCATGCGCTTAACATTCTTGAACGTAATTCGGCCGTAGATTTGTTTTCGACGATCGGCTTGTTGTATATCATGTTTATTGCTGGCTTGGAACTGGATTTAAACGAATTCAGAAAGACACGCCATAAAAGTGTCACCTTTGGAGCCTTCACCTTTATTGTTCCTATTTTGATCGGATATCCGGTCTGTTATTATATACTGGGATACGACGTGGGGGCGAGTGTGATGATCTCAAGTATGTTTGCTACCCATACGCTGGTATCCTATCCTGTTGTTAACAGCTACGGGATAATGAAGAACGAGGCAGTTGCAATTACGGTGGGCGGTACTATCCTGACCGATACGGCTGTGCTGATTGTGCTTGCTGTTATCATCGGTTCATCCCAGGGGCAGCTCGACCAGCAGTTCTGGCTCCGTTTAGGAGTGTCTTTTGCAGTTTTCCTCTTTATAATGTTCGGTATCGTTCCACGCGTAGCAAAATGGTTTTTCCGAAAGGTGGAAAGTGAAAAGACTTCGCATTATATTTTTGTTCTTTCCATTGTCTTCTTTGCAGCATTTTTAGCTGAGGTATGTGGGCTCGAGCCGATCATCGGAGCGTTTATGGCGGGACTGGCTTTAAACAAGTTGATACCGCATTCTTCGGCCTTAATGAACCGCATTGAATTTATCGGCAACTCCATCTTTATTCCTTTCTTTCTGATCAGTGTAGGGATGGTGGTTAATGTCAATGTGATATTTAACGGTCCGGAAGCGATGTATATTGCCGCGGCGCTTACCATTACCGCTCTTTTCGGTAAATATCTGGCGGCATTGCTCACTAAGGCAACTTTCCGGTATTCGGCTGCGCAAACGCAACTTATTTTTGGGCTGAGCAGTGCGCATGCGGCGGCAACCCTCGCGGTTATTATGGTGGGTTATCGCTATGGCATTGTGGACGAAAATGTCCTCAATGGAACTATCGTTGTGATTCTGGTAACCTGTGTGGTTGCCACCTTAGTGACGGAGTCGGCCTCCAAGAGAGTGGTGCTTTCTGGCAGCCAGGATGTGGCCGTCCCTGAAGAACTTAATCTCTTGAACGATGAGCATATTATGTTGCCCATCGCGAACCTGAACAATATGGAGCCGCTTTTGGATATGGCGACTCTGATCCGAAATAAAAAAACGAACCATCCGCTGACTGTTCTATCCGTGGTGCCGAATAATGAATTAGCCGAGCTAAACCTGAAAAAAGCGAGAAATAACCTCGATTCGATCGCTCGGTATGCCTCCGGAAGCGAAACGGAGGTTAATATCGTGACTACCATCGATTATAATATCGCAGGTGGGATCAGCAGGGCCTCGCGCGAGGTGCTTGCGACTTGTATTTTAATAGGATGGCCGAGCAAAACTAGTATAATTGATAAGCTGGTTGGTGAAAAGGCAGAGAGCATTCTAAATCTTACGGATATCAGTTTGTTTATGTGCCGGCTCGAAAAACCTTTTGTTAGTCAAAAGCGCATTGTTTTGTTTGTCCCTCCGATGGCAGAAGCGGAAAAAGGCTTTCCGTACTGGATGAATAAAATAGTACGGTTTACTCAGGAGTTGAGTTTGCCGGTGCTTTGCATCAGCAACGTCCGTACAGAGGCGGCAATTAACCAAAACCTACAGGATACTCGTAGTAATATTAATATTAACTTTGAAACCTATCCCCAATGGGAAAGTTTTCAGGGCTTAAACGAATACGTGAAACCAGACGACTTTGTTGTGTTTGTTTCGGCAAGGGCGGGCGATGTTTCTTATAATCATCATTTCGATTCTGTTCCACGCCGTGTCGGGGATGTATATGCTGAAAATAATCTGATGTTAATTTTCCCGGCCCGACGGAAGCGGACAACCATCGATTTGACAGATATTCCCAATACTGCGTATACTCCTGGAAGGGAAACGGTGGAGTATCTGGGCAGAAAGTTTGGAATGTTTAAAAAGGAATAGTTATGGTGGTATCGAAAGTTAGTATTGAAAACGGACAAGTGACTGTGCCTGATCAGCCTACCATCCCCTTCATCGAGGGCGACGGCATCGGGCCTGATCTTTGGAAGGCTGCGGTGAGGGTCTTTGATGGGGCGATTGAGCAAGCCTATGCAGGAAAGCGGAAGATTGTCTGGAAAGAGATTCTTGCCGGGCAGAAAGCTTTCAATCAGACGGGTAACTGGCTGCCTGAAGAGAGCCTGGAGGCCATGCGTGAGTATCTTGTATCGATTAAGGGGCCGCTAACGACGCCGGTGGGTGGTGGAATCCGATCGCTCAACGTTGCGATCCGGCAGGCCCTCGACCTATACGCCTGTGTGCGTCCCATTGAATGGTTTCAGGGAGTTCCTTCGCCTGTAAAACATCCTGAACACGTGGATATGATATTGTTTCGGGAGAACACGGAAGATATATACGCAGGCATTGAGTTTATGGCCGGAAGCGCCGAAGCGAAACGCTTGCAGGAGTTTTTGGTGGAAGAGCTGGACGTCCAATATGATTTTCAGAAAAACCCTTCCCTGGGAATCAAACCGGTATCAAAGTCGGGATCGCAACGATTAATCCGTTCGGCCATAGATTATGCGCTGACGAATAAGTTGCCGTCGGTAACGCTGGTTCATAAGGGAAATATTATGAAGTTCACAGAGGGAGCCTTTAAGAACTGGGGCTACGAGCTGGCAGAAGCCGAGTACGGCGAGCGGGTCTATATTTGGCCGCAATGGGAAAAAACCAAGTTGCAGCAGGGGGAAGACGCGGCGAACGCTGAGCTTCAGCAAGCGAAAGACGATGGAAAAGTGATCATTACGGACGTAATCGCGGATAATTTTCTGCAGCAAATTTTGCTAAACCCGCATGCATATTCGGTGGTTGCTACCTTAAATTTAAACGGCGATTACCTTTCGGATGCTCTTGCCGCGATGGTAGGAGGTATTGGTATTTCACCGGGAGCTAATATAAATTACCGGACCGGGCATGCGGTGTTTGAAGCGACGCATGGAACCGCTCCCCGTTTTGCGAATACGAACACCATGAACCCTTCCTCGCTGATACTAAGCGGGGTGATGATGCTCGAATACATGGGGTGGCAGGAAGCCGCAGATAGCATTAAGCAATCGCTCGCAGCGACGATTCTGAATAAAACGGTTACCATCGATTTTTATAATCTGATGGAAGGTGCTACCTTGCTGAAAACGGACGAATTTGCCGACCGGATCATAGAAAATATGAATTAAAGATACCCGATGGCTATTATGATCGTTCTTAATGAAGAATTCTTTCTGCTGAAATAAAAAATTTAGAATGGCGAACATACTTTTAGTGGAGGACGATACCACGTTCTCTGCTATTATTGAGAATTATTTAAAAAAACATCATTATAAAGTAGATCCCTACTTTTCGATTGCTGGCAGTATTGACGCTCTTGCTAAGCATCGGTATGATTTGATTTTGCTCGATTATCGCCTTGGCGATGGAGACGGTTTTGAAGTGCTGGATTACGTGTTTGAAACAGGTTTGCAGATTCCCGTCATTGTGATGACTGGTTTCAGCGATGTTCGAACCGCTGTTAAGGCGATGCGTAAGGGCGTGTACGACTATATTACCAAGCCGGTCAATCCGGAAGAACTGTTGATGATTCTCAAGGCTGCACTTGAAAGCGAACCAGCCAGTCCTTCCGTTTCGCTGGTGGAGAAAGCATCAAAAGAGAGCCAGAAAGTCTTACCCGATTATATTCGCGGGAAGAGTCGTCTGGCCAATAAACTGCAGGAGTATATAGAGCTGGTGGCACCAACGGACATGTCGGTGCTTATCCGCGGAGAAAGTGGAACCGGTAAGGAATACGTAGCACGTTCCATTCATAACCTGAGCAAAAGGGCCGATAAGCCCTTTGTCTCGATCGATTGCGGTACGCTTTCTAAAGAATTGGCGGGGAGCGAGCTTTTTGGTCATATCAAGGGGTCTTTTACCGGCGCTTTTTCTGATAAGAAGGGACAGTTCGAAGAGGCATCGGGCGGGACGCTGTTTTTAGATGAAATTGGAAACCTGGGCTATGAGGTTCAGGTAAAATTACTTCGCGCCCTTCAGGAGCGTGTGATTCAGCCGATTGGAGCGAATAAGCCGGTGAAAGTGGATGTTCGGGTAATTGCTGCTACGAACGACGACCTGTTAGGGAGCGCTGCTGGCGGCGATTTCAGAGAGGACTTATATCACCGCATCAATGAGTTCGAAATTCAGGTTCCGGCGCTGCGTGAACGGGAGAAAGATTTGCAGCTGTTTACCGATTTTTTCATCCAGAAGGCAAACCAGGAATTAGACCGTGAGGTAAGATTTATGGACGATGAAGTGCTTAGCGTATTCGAAAATTACGACTGGCCGGGGAATTTACGGGAACTGAAGAATGTGGTGAAAAGAATGGTGTTGCTTACGCAGGGCGACACGGTTAAGGTAGGCGCTCTTCCCGAAGATATGGTGTTCTCGCTTAAGAACAACAGTTCGGCGCCCGAAGTGGCGGGAGATGATCTGAAATCGCAAAGCGAAGCGCATGAGCGGCAACTAATTATTGAAGTGCTGCAAAAGGTTAAATATAACAAGAGCAAGGCTGCGCAGATGCTGAATATTGACCGGAAGACTCTCTATAATAAACTCGATAAATATCAAATTTCATAAGTGGCTAAGGCAGAGAAAAAGGTAACGCCTTTAATGCAGCAATTCAACAGCATTAAGGTGAAGTACCCGGGAACGTTATTGTTGTTCCGGGTTGGTGATTTTTACGAGACATTTGGCGACGATGCCATTAAAGCAGCAGATGTATTAGGCATCGTGTTGACCAAAAGGGGAAGCGGGGCGCTCTCGGAGGTAGCCTTGGCGGGTTTCCCGCACCATTCGCTGGAGACCTATCTCCCGAAGCTGGTTCGTTCCGGTTTACGGGTAGCCATTTGCGATCAGCTGGAAGACCCCAAAACGACCAAGAGCATCGTAAAGCGCGGGGTAACCCAGCTAGTAACGCCGGGCGTTTCCTATAACGACAATATTGTCCAGCAAAAATCAAATAATTTTCTGGCTTCTGTATTTCTTGAAAAGCAGAGTGTGGGCTGTGCATTTCTGGATATTTCAACCGGGGAGTTTCTGGTTGCTCAGGGCAAGGCCGATTATATCGACAAACTTCTGCAAAGTTATAAGCCGACAGAAGTTATTTTAAGTAAGCGTAATCTAAAAGACTTTACTGAGATCTTCGGATCGCGTTTTTATACATATACGCTCGACGACTGGCCATATACGGGCGACTATGCCCGCGACTTGCTGTTGAAGCATTTTGAAGTGAGCACGCTCAAAGGCTTTGGGATAGACCGCTTAAACCTGGCCATTGTAGCAGCTGGGGTGGCTTTGCATTATCTGGATGAAACCGAACATAAGAATCTTCAGCATATCTCGTCGGTATCACGGGTCGAAGAGGAGCACTTTATGTGGCTCGACCGCTTCACGATCCGGAACCTGGAACTAGTTGATTCGCATAACGAAAATGCGCTTACGCTGCTCAAGGTGCTTGATCATACTTCTTCGCCCATGGGCGCGCGGCTATTGCGGAAATGGATTGTGATGCCGCTGAAGGACAAAAAAGAAATTGACGCCCGTCTGGATATCGTAGAGTTTTTATTAGCGAACCCGGAACTTCAAAGTGCGCTGCTGAACGAGATCAAACAGATTGGCGATATGGAACGGCTGATCAGTAAGATTGGTTTGCAAAGGGCAAACCCGCGAGAGGTGGTTCAGCTGAAGCGATCGCTCTACGCAATTGCTAAGATTAAAACTTTGCTCGACGAAGCGGACAGCGAGGCATTGAATTTAATCGCCCGCCGTTTAGATGGCTGTGAGCAACTAAGCTCGCTGATCGATCAGCAACTCGACGACGAACCCCCGGTATTGCTGGCTAAGGGGAATGTGATTGCAGAAGGGGTGAATGAGGAGCTTGACCGTTTGAGAAAGATTGCGTTTGGAGGGAAGGGCTTTTTGCTTGATATACAAAAGCGGGAAGCGGAAGCGACGGGTATTCCATCGCTGAAAATATCGTTCAATAATGTTTTTGGTTATTATCTGGAAGTGACCAATGCCCATAAAGATAAGGTGCCCGAAGGTTGGCAGCGTAAGCAAACGCTGGTGAACGCAGAGCGTTACATTACGGCTGAATTGAAGGAATACGAGGAGCAGATATTAGGAGCGGAAGAAAAGATCTATATTCTGGAGAACAAGATTTATGCTGAACTGCTGAAATCGTTGTTAAGCTACATTCAGCCGGTGCAGCAGAATGCACGGCTAATTGCTCAATTGGATGTTTTACTCAATTTTGCCCTGATTGCTCAAAGCAGTCACTACAGTCGCCCCGAAATCAGCAGTGACACCACCCTGGATATCAAAGGCGGCCGTCATCCGGTGATTGAAAAGAACCTGCCTCCCGGAACTGATTACATCACAAACGATGTTTTCCTGGACAGCGAAACGCAACAGATCATCATTATCACCGGTCCGAACATGGCCGGTAAGTCGGCTTTGCTGCGACAAACTGGATTGATTGTTCTGATGGCGCAAATGGGATGTTTCGTTCCGGCTAAAACGGCACGTCTGGGAATTGTCGACAAGATATTCACCCGGGTGGGGGCATCCGATAACCTATCGAGCGGCGAGTCTACCTTTATGGTCGAGATGAGTGAAACGGCGAGTATCCTGAACAATATCTCGGAGCGTAGCCTGATCCTTTTGGATGAAATAGGGCGGGGTACGAGTACTTACGATGGTATTTCGATAGCTTGGGCCATTGCAGAGTACCTGCATCAGTATCCGGGCGCAAAGGCAAAGACGCTTTTCGCAACGCACTATCATGAAATGAATGAACTGACCAACAGTTTCCCCCGCATCAAAAATTTCAATATTTCCGTGAAGGAGGTGAATAATAAGGTGATCTTCCTCAGAAAATTAGTTCCAGGCGGCAGTGAACATAGTTTTGGTATACATGTCGCCAAGATGGCCGGTATGCCCGCTGCAATCATTCAGCGATCGAACGAAATCTTGAAACGCCTGGAGCAGGAGCGGACCGGTGGCGAACATATCAAAGACAGCTTGAAAAAGGTTCAGAAGCAGGCCTATCAGTTACAAATGTTTTCGATTGATGATCCGGTGCTAAGCAAGATTCGCGACGTGCTGAATAACCTGGATGTGAACACGCTAACACCCATCGAGGCGCTGATGAAACTGGATGAAATTCAACGCTTACTTAAAAATTAAGACGTTGCTCCATCCTCACCAGATACTGGAAATGCTCGTCCTCATCCAGTATCTGGACCACCCAACCGGCTTCATTGCCTAAGCGGATCAGCGTTTGCTGGTCGACATAGATCCATCCGAAAGGTTTTCCCTGTCGGCCTTTGTATTCGTATTGGAATTGGGTTTCACCGTAATAGGTTTCCGTGGGACGGGCTATTCCCCCCTCGCTATAGTAGTAATCGATATCCGAGGTGTCGAACAAAAGTTGTCCCCGCGGGGTCAATAGCGTTTTACAATGTTCGAAGAGCTTTTTCAGCCCTTCCAAAGTTTGGGCGAGGCCGATTCCGTTCATCAGAAAGAGAAGGGTATCGAATTTTTCGCCCTGGTATTCAAAAATATCCTCGTTTACAATTTTTTTCACGCCGCGGAGACGCATGATTTCGCAGGCCTGCGTTGAGAGCTCCAGCGCTTTCACATCCATTCCTTGTTCCTGCAGGTAAAGACTGTGGCTTCCGGCCCCGGCCCCGACGTCGAGGACTTTTCCGTCGCACAAAGCCAGTGCGATCAATTCCTGGTCTGGCAGTTCATCGGCCTCCCGGAAGAAAAGATCGACCGGCATGGCCTCTCTTTCGGATTTGTTGGTGATGAGAGTTAGTTCTTCCTCGAAACGTTGGTGGTAATAGTCGGTCAGGGCCTCCCCATAGACATCAAAATATTGCATTAATCTTTTATTTCTAGAATTTTCTTGGCCAGCTCGATGGTTTCCATCTCGCCTGTGTATTTGTTTTTTTCGTCGGAAAGCTTGATTACTGGTGTCCAGCGACCTTCTTCGGGTAGCGCATCGGTCATTTTAATAACGATATTCATGGGAACCAACCCGACATCGTTGGTAAAGTTGGTGCCAATTCCAAAGGACATGCCGATTTTATAGCGACAAAAATTGGCGATGCGTTCAACCTTTTCGTAATCCAGTCCGTCTGAAAAGATGATCGTTTTCGTGCGCGGATCAACTCCATAATGCTGATAATGCCGGATGGTCATCTCTGCGAAGGTGAGCGGGTCTCCGCTATCGTGCCTGACTCCGTCGAAGAGTTTGGTGAATTTTTTATCAAATTGGGAAAAGAAAACTTCACTGGTGTAAGTGTCTGACAGGGCAATTCCCAAATCGCCGCGGTAGACGTTCGACCAGTTTTCGAGCCCCATTGCATTGGCCATCTTGTATCCATATTTGGCGGCATGATACATAAACCACTCATGGGCATGTGTTCCGAGCGGTTTGGTTTGATGTTTCATGGCCAGATGAACGTTGCTCGTTCCGATAAAACATCCCGTGCCATATGCCTTCAGGGCTTCAATCGTCAGGTCGTGCACTCGAAAGGAGTGTCGCCTTCGGGTGCCAAAATCGGCCAGGGTAATGCCGAGTTGCTGGTATTTCTGAATTTTTTCGCGGGCAATGCGACTGACCTCTGCATCGGAAACGCGTTGCTGCCCGGTCATTTCGTAATATAGCTCACATATGAGGCTCATAAGTGGCACTTCCCACATGATCGTGCGGTACCAGTAGCCGGATATACTGACATACAATTCAGACCCTTGCTGACTTACTTCGATTTCGCTGCTGTCGTAGCGGTAGCCTTGAAGAAAGTCGAGGTAAGTGGGGTCGAGATAGGGGCAGGTAGCGCGGAGGAATTCCTTCTCCTCGGGGCTCAGACTGAGTTGCTCCATGGCTTCAATCCTTTGGCGAAGTGCTTGGGCAAAATGTTCAGGATAGGCATGATTTCCCCGGTTGATAAACTTATATTTTGCTTTGGCATTCGGAAACAGTTTTATTACCGCATGCTGCATGGTAAATTTATAAAAATCGTTGTCGAGTATCGACGCAAAGCGGAAGCCTGTCATAAGGGCAATATCTGATTTTTCTTTATCTTCGCCAAATTGCTCGGTTAAGTTTAGTGAATCATGTATGATGCGGTTATAATAGGGGCAGGAGCCTGTGGCCTTATGTGTGGCGTTCAGGCGGCCGCTCTGGGGAAAAGAATTCTTATTCTGGAAAGAAATAATAAGGCCGGAGCTAAAATTCTTATCTCGGGTGGAGGACGCTGTAATTATACGAATCTGTACAGTACTGCTCAAAATTTTATTTCCTCCCATCCCGAGTTTTGCACGTCTGTTTTCGATCAGTGGACGGTAAGCGATACCATTCATTTCTTTAAAGAAGCAGGGATTTCCGGCAAGGAAAAGACGCTGGGACAATTATTTCCTGTGAGCAACAAAGCAAAAGACGTCGTGGAGGTATTTCTGGCTTTGCTGAGAAAAGCTGATGCAGATCTAACCTTGAACGCGACAGTGACCAGCGTGACAAAAACAGACGAGTTTTTTGAAATTGAGTATGAGAGGGACGGGAAGCAATACACCGAACGGGCTGCGGCAGTGGTTATGAGCAGCGGTGGCCTTCCTGTCAGCAAAATGGGGGCGAGTGATTTTTCTTTGCGGGTGGCGAGGCAGTTTGGTATACGGGTCGAGAGCACGGCGCCCGCCTTGGTGCCGTTGACCGTCACCGGTAAAGATGCCGACTGGTTCAGCGCCTTGTCGGGTAACGCAGTTTTCGCTGAGGTTTGGAACCGGAAGATTCGGTTTCGTGAGAATATCTTATTTACACATTGGGGCTTGAGCGGTCCGGCCATTTTGCAAATATCTTCCTACTGGGAACCAGCGGAGGAATTTTTTATTAACCTTTTGCCTGATCGCTCGATGCTTTCCATCATCCAGGAGGAACGCCAGACGGGGGGAAAGCGCTTGCTGATTCAGGTTCTGAACGATCATTTTACAAAGAAATTTTCGGAAGCTTTAGGAAAGTTTCTTCCTACGGATAAGAAAATAGCCTCGATGAGCAAAGCCGACGCAAAGCTTGTCGACGAAACTATTCACCGCTTCCGTGTAAAGCCTGCAGGTACAAAAGGATATGATAAGGCAGAAGTGATGCGGGGTGGTGTATCGACGGAAGAGCTCGACCCGTTCACCCTGGAATCAAAAAAGGTATCGAAACTATTTTTCGGTGGAGAATGTGTCGACGTGACGGGTTGGTTGGGAGGCTTTAACTTTCAATGGGCCTGGGCGTCCGGAGCCGTCATTGCCCGGAATCTCTGATCCGGGCGAGAATAGTTGCCCGGAATCTCATCCGGGCGAGAATAGTTGCCCAAACTTTGTGATCCGAACGCCTTAATTGCCCGGATTATAGTAATATATGAAGATAACGATCGCCATTAGAATAACAGCGATGATGATGGCCCAGTTGACGGTACGCCCAGCCGGTTTATCGCTGCTTTTTTCTCTGGCTTCTTTGGCTGGTCCGGGATTCTGTTGGTTGTGGTTATAGTCGTCTTCTATTTTTTTGTGATCTTCCATGTTCTGTATTTTTAAAAGGAAAACATGAAATTTGCAAAAATGTTTGTTGTTACCGCTCAGAAGATGTGTTTAAGTCTTTCTCAACGCGCTCCAGGGAATAGAAGCCAACCTCGTTGCCGAATGAATTGCCGATAAAGTTGATGATGTAGGTGATTTCAATTGGTGTCAGATGCGTTTCGGCTGGCATCTCACCGTTGTAAAGTTGCCCGTTTATTCGCATCTCCCCGCTGACACCATATTTGATATAGCCCGCGATGTTCTCGAGGTTTTTGTTGATGAAGGCTGTGTCGGTAAGCGGAGGGATCAGCAAGCCCAATCCTTCACCTTGGGAACCATGACAATTCTGGCAATGCTGTTCGTAAGCAAGTTTTCCGTTGATATAATATTGTGCCTGCTCGATCTGCCCACTAGTTTGGCAGGAAAGAATAGTGATTGCCAGAGCGAAACAGGCAAAAGCCGCTGAGAGGGCTTTAGTTTTCATATTCACGAAGCAAAATGTCCATGTCCTTCATCATTTTCTCTACCTCGTCTGTATTCGTACCATCGTAGGCTCCACGAATATGTTTGTTTTTATCAACCAGAATAAACCAGCCCTGATGTTCGTATCCGCCAGCTACTTTGTCGTTCTCCTCGGCGAAGACCATGTATTCCGGAGCAATGCCGTAAATGCTCTCACGGCTTCCGGTTACAAATTGCCATTGCGGGCCGTCTACTCCCAGCTTAACTGCGTAATCTTTAAGAACCGTCGGAGTATCGTATTTGGTATCGATGCTGTGGGAAAGAAATTTTACTTCCGGGTGGTCTTTAAACTTTTCGTAAGCCCTTAGCATGTTTCGGTGCATGATGGGGCAAATGCTCGGACAGGATGTAAAGAAAAAATCAGCCACATAAATGCTGTTGTTAAAGGTTTCGGCTGTCACTCGGACACTGTCCTGATTCACGAATTCAAAATCAGGGAGTGTTTTGTAAAGGGTATCGACCACCGTCTGACCGTCGATGACCTTGCTAACGGGTTCTCTGGAGCCCAAGATGGGCAGGCGTGTCTTGTCGTCGGATTGACAGGCAGCAAAGAGGCTGCAAATGGCGACTAATGCGAGGTACTTCTTCATGCTATGATTTGTATGGGCTCAAAACTTCTTTGCTTTCGGTATCGGCCTCTTTAAATTGCTGGTTGATTTGATCTACTTTTCTTTTTTCTTCTTCCAGGTAGGCCTTAACCTCCTGCTCGCTCATTCCTTCGTAATGAAGGTTAAGATCTTGCATCCACTTGTTCATTGCATCAGTAGCTGATTCTAATTTTACTTTCAGGCTGCTGAGGCGGACTTTTTGAGCAGATGTATCGAGCGAAGGATCGGCTGTCTTCAAGGCAGGCATCTGCTTTAGCAACGAATCGATCAACATCTCATTCCGAACAAAAGAGCCCATCAGAGGCATGACCTCGTCGTGCACGGCAATAACTTCTTTTTGCAAGGACTCATTTTCGGTCTTGCCGTTTGACGAACAGGCCGTCAGACATAAAAAAGAAAAGGCGATCAGTAGTTGATTTTTCATGTTTATAGAGTAAAAGATTGATTGCGGATGTAAACTTCGTTATTGACCCGGGCATAGGTAACTCCGGACTGATCACGTAGTTCAAAGGTAAAGGTTTCTATGTATTTTCCTTCCCTTGCCAGTTTTTCACAGGCGCGTGCTATTTCCTCGTCTGTGATTGCAATGGAGAAGTACAGGTTTTTACGGGCAGGTTTGATATAGCTGATCCCGGCACTTTTCAGCCAAACAAGTGTTTTAAATCCTTCTCGCTGTAATATCTGGTCGAAAAGGATGGCGTAGAAAGGATCGGTGGCAGAAAAAATAGATCCACCGAAGATAGAGCCATTGTAATTTCTATTCAAGATACTGTGTGCGAGTTTTACGTCGACGCCACGAAACCCTTTATGAAAGCGTTTTACCCATACACGTTGAAATAAAAGTGGGGGATAAAGGCGGATGGCCCATTTTAAGACGTTTTCTGAAACTCGCATTTTCTCAAAGATAGGAAGATTGATGAAAATAAATAGGATATTTGTTGCTATGGAGTTCAGGAGCAAAGTAATTGAGGACTATAAAAAAATACAGGATGAAATCTGCAGCGGGCTGGAAGCGGCTGATGGAACGGGTAAATTTGTAGAAGAGTTGTGGGAGCGCCAGGGCGGCGGCGGCGGACGGACCCGCGTAATGCAAAACGGCAGTGTCATTGAACGCGGTGGAGTTAATTTTTCGGCGGTTCACGGGAAATTGCCGAAAGCTGTCAAAAAATCGTTTGGTGTGGACGACGATGATTTTTTTGCGTCCGGCGTTTCAATTGTTATTCACCCGAACAATCCCTGGGTTCCGATTATTCATATGAATATTCGGTATTTCGAGCTGAACGAGCAGGTTCGCTGGTTTGGCGGAGGGATTGATCTGACGCCCCATTACGTTGTGCCTGAAGAAGCGAGGTTTTTCCACCGGCATATGAAGATGGTATGCGATCGTTATTCAGCTGATTTTTATACAGAGTTTAAAGCCTGGGCCGACCGCTACTTTTTCATAAGGCATCGGGAAGAAACGCGCGGGGTAGGCGGAATTTTTTATGATCGCCTGGATCCTGCCAAAACAGGTTTGTCTTACGACCGCATTCTGGAATTTTCGAAGGAGGTGGGAAACTCGTTTTTGCCCGTGTATACCGAGCTGATGGCAAAGAATAAAAGTCGCTCGTTCAATGAAGCAGAAAAGGCCTGGCAATATTACCGCCGCGGACGCTATGTGGAGTTTAATCTGGTGTATGATGCCGGAACCAAATTTGGTTTGGAAACGAATGGCCGGATAGAATCAATTTTGATGAGCTTGCCGCCTACGGCAAACTGGGTATACAATTTTGAGCCTGAAGCGGGTTCAAAAGAGGCGGAAACCCTGGCCTCGCTGAGACAGGGAATGGATTGGATTTCTTAGTGTCAACAGAGGCTTAAACAGGCTCAGATATTCGCTTAATACGCATAAAATTGTTAACTTCGCATGCGCGCAGACGAATGAGTGCGCAATGGTTAATCTTACAAAACTCTTATGGCTGACGAAACAGAAAACGAAAATAATTTAGTACCAGCTAACGACCGTATAATCAAAATAAATATTGAGAATGAGATGAAGACCTCCTACATTGATTATTCAATGTCGGTCATCGTTTCAAGGGCTTTGCCAGATGTGCGTGACGGTTTAAAACCGGTGCACAGAAGGGTGCTTTACGGGATGTTGGATCTGGGTGTTACGAGCAATAAGCCTCATAAAAAATCGGCCCGTATCGTTGGGGATGTGTTGGGTAAGTATCACCCGCACGGCGATTCATCCGTTTACGGGACCATGGTCCGGATGGCGCAGGAATGGAGTATGCGTTATACGCTGGTGGACGGACAGGGTAACTTCGGTTCGGTGGACGGTGACTCTCCTGCAGCAATGCGTTATACGGAAGCCCGGTTAAAGAAGATCACCGAGGACATGCTGGGCGATATCAACAAGGACACGGTTGATTTTCAATTGAACTTCGATGATACCTTGCAGGAACCAACGGTTCTGCCTACACGAATTCCAAATCTACTGGTGAATGGATCATCGGGTATTGCGGTGGGGATGGCAACGAATATGGCACCTCATAATTTACGCGAGGTGGTGGACGGCATCATTGCCTATATAGATAACCGCGACATTGATATTCCTGAGCTGATGCAGCATATAAAAGGTCCTGATTTTCCTACAGGGGCTACCATTTATGGTTATGCTGGATTGAAGAGTGCTTTTGAAACCGGACGCGGTAGTGTTATTATGCGTGCCAAGGCTGAAATAGAGATTACCAAGAACGACCGTGAGCAGATTATCGTTACTGAAATTCCTTATCAAGTAAATAAGGCCAGTATGATTGAGCGTACGGCTGAACTGGTGAACGAGAAAAAGATTGAAGGTATTTCGGCCATCCGAGACGAATCCGACCGCGATGGTTTACGGATTGTATACGATATTAAACGGGATGCAAACGCTTCGGTGGTTCTGAATAATTTATACAAATATACGGCCCTACAGACATCCTTTGGGGTGAACAATATTGCGCTGGTTCAGGGCAGACCGGTCATGTTGAATTTGAAGGACCTGATTCGCCATTTTGTTGAACACCGGCATGAAGTGGTGGTGAGGCGTACCAAGTTCGAACTTGCAGAGGCTGAGAAGCGTGCACATATCCTGGAAGGTTTACTGATAGCGCTGGATCATATCGAAGAAGTGATCAGGCTTATCCGAGCTTCAAACACACCGGAAGAAGCGCGAATTGGTTTAATGGAGAAGTTCGGTCTTTCTGATATTCAGGCCCGGGCTATTCTGGATATGACATTGCGCAGGCTGACAGGACTGGAACGTGATAAGATTAAAGAAGAATACGACGAGTTGATGAAAACCATTGAATACCTGAAGTCTATTTTGGCTGATGAAGGTTTGAGAATGGAGATTATCAAAGATGAACTTCGGGATGTAAAGGAAAAGTATGGAGACGATCGCCGATCGGTCATTGTACATTCCGCAGGAGATATGAGCATGGAGGACTTCGTAGATGACGAAGAAGTTGTGATTACAATCTCTCATGAAGGATATGTGAAGCGGACGCCTTTAACCGAATATCGTACGCAGGGTCGAGGCGGTAAAGGATCGCTAGGCTCAAACATTAAGGATACAGATTTTACAGAGCATATTATTTCTGCTACTGCCCACAACTATCTGCTGTTCTTCACAGACGCTGGTCGTTGTTTCTGGCTAAGGGCATATGAGATTCCGGAAGGTTCGAGGGTTTCCAGAGGCCGTGCGCTTCAGAATATCATCAATATTCCGAAGGAGGAGAAGGTAAAGGCCTATATCAAGGTGAAGAATCTGAAAGATCAGGATTACCTTGAAAATAACTTCATTATTATGTGTACCAAGCGCGGGACAATTAAAAAGACCTCGCTGGAGGCTTACTCGCGCCCTCGTGCCAATGGTATCAATGCAATTAACATCAATGAAGGTGATGAGCTCATCGAAGCAAACCTTACAAACGGGGAGAGCGAAATAGTAATTGCTTTGCGCTCGGGCCGGGCAATTCGTTTCAACGAAAGCACTGTCCGTCCGATGGGCCGGACTGCTACGGGTGTTCGCGGTATTACCCTGGCACACGAAAAGGATGAGGTCGTTGGCATGATTAGTGTAAATGACCTTCAGTCGACCATTCTGGTAGTTTCTGAGAATGGATATGGCAAGCGGACAGAATTAGAGGATTACCGCATTACCAATCGGGGTGGAAAAGGTGTTAAAACTATTAACGTAACCGATAAAACGGGAGATCTGATTGCGATAAAAGATGTAACGGATGCTGATGATCTGATGATTATCAATAAGTCGAGTATTGTAATCCGCATAGCCGTGGATCAGCTTCGGGTGATGGGCCGTGCAACACAAGGTGTTAAATTAATCAATCTTAAGCAAAACGACCAGATCGCCTCTGTAGCCAAAGTGGAACGTGAGGAAGAGGAAGCTGTGGAGGGAGATGCCCAGAATGAGGCTCCGGAGACGGACGACCAAAACCAGGATGATACGCATGAAAACGAATAAACCGATGATGTTTCTTAACACAAAGCGAATGACCACGCTCCTGGTGGTGTTTTTGCTTGCAACTGGCCTTGCCGCTGCTCAATCTAATGAGAAGGAGGGAAGTAACCAGTTTGCGATGTACACAAAGAACGGCGATTTCAAGGTATTGGAGGAGGCGAGAAAGTTCTCAGACAACGCTTACAAGGAACGTCGAGATTCTTCTTCTTACAGGAGCAATCTGCTGCGGGCGCTCGTTTACAGCAGTTTGTCGGTTGCCGATTCCAATCGTTCCCTAAAGTATGTAAAAGACCCGCTGGAGGAAGCAAAATTTGCTTTAGCAAAGCTCGATGATAAACAGCTAAACTTTGAGAATGAGGCGCAGCTGATTTACATTAACCGGAAGATTGCACATGGCTATCTGATATTGGGTAAAAAGGCGCTGAGCAAGAACGAATTTCAAGCAGCATATGATCACTACAAACAGGTAGATTCTTTTGGAAGAGGGGATATTAACGTAAAGCGGAATCTTTCTGTGATTAGCGCAAAGCTCGGCAAACACGAGGAGGCAATCGATTTTTATAAGCAGCATCTGGATCGGTCCCTTAGTATAAGCGCAGCCGATTATCTGATTCTGGCCGATTTGTTCAAGAACGCAGGAAAGCCCAACGAACAGCTTAATACGCTTCTGAATGGTCGGGATGCACATCCTTCTGATAAAAACATTCTATTTCAGATCATTAACATTTATGCAGCAAACGGTTCATACGACGCGGTAGTGCCTCTCCTTACCGAGGCCATTCGCATGGAGCCCGAGAATATCGAACTGAATTACCTTGCCGGATACGCCAATGAGATTATTGGAAACCGGAATGTGGCGGAGCAGTTTTATAAAAAAGTTATTAACTTAGATGATAACAACTATAACGGTAATTATGAGCTGGGTTTGCTGTATTTGAAAGATTATATCAGAGACAATAGCCGTACCGAATACCTGGAACTGGCCGAGAGATATCTTTTGAAAGCAAACGAAATTGACCCGAACGCTGTTAAAGCTTTGCAGTCGCTGGCTATATTATTTGATAAATCGGGCGACAGGGTTCAATATGAACGGGTCAGAAATCAATTAAACCAAAACACATTTAACTAACATGAACATAAAATCACTATTTCTATTCGCGTCGATCTTGTTGTCGGTTTCAGCTTATGCTCAAAAGGGCGAACTCAACAAGGGAAAGACGAGCTACAGTAAGTTTAACGAGGTTAAACTGATGGGAAAACCCGAATTGGGCCTAAAAGATCTTGAATCTGCGAAGACTGCCCTGGAGAAGGCGTCCTTGCACGAGAAAACCTCTGGCTTATCCGAAACATGGACCTACCTGGCTTTGGCCTATACGGATTATGCAATGATGGATTCTACCGGTGCTAATCCTGAATACAAAGAAAAAGCAGTTGCAGCGATTGAGAAAGCAAAGGCAGGGGAAGGGAGCGAGGCACAGGCCGAGAACATCGATGTTGCAGCAAAAACTCTTGCTCAGATTGAATTGACCAGCGGTATCCGTGCCTTCGAAAAACAGGATTTTGCGGGTGCTTACCAGGCGTTTAACAAAGGCTTAGATTACCTCCCGGGTGATACGCTTTTTACCTATTATGCGGGCCTTGCAGCGATCAATGCGAAGGACTATAAAAATGGTATAGAGAAGTATCAGAGCCTTTTAGTACATGACGATTTTTCTAATCTGCCACAGATCTACCTGGATCTTTCACGGCTTTCGATTATGCAGGCAGACACGACTGCAGCTTTGAAGTTTGTTGAAGAGGGTGCGGCTAAGTTTCCTGATAACGAGGAGTTGGCAACCCACAACATCGAGATGAACCTTCAGTTAGGCAACGAAGAGAAGGTAACGAATGATATCAAAGCTCAGATTGCCAAAAATCCTCAGGATCCCAAGTTGCAGTATTATTATGGTATTGCTTTGGCGGCGACAGAAAACAACGCAGATGCTGAGGCGGCATATAAGAAGGCTATTGAACTGGACCCTGCGTACACAAATGCTTATATTAACCTGAGTGGTTTGATTCTTAACAAAGGAATTGATATCCTGAGGAAGGCAAACGATTTGCCGGCGAGCAAGCAACAGGAATATTTAGCGCAGGTAAAAGCCGGAAATGTTTTCGTAGACGAGGCCTTGCCTTATCTTCAGAAGGCGACAGAACTTGCTCCGGAGATGCCCATTGTTTGGCAAAATCTTAAGACCTATTATATTTTAAAGGACGATAAGGAGAAAGCAGCCGAACTTGATACCAAGATTAGTTCTTTACAATAAAGGAGTAAAAGCGCTTAAGAACAAAAAAGGTGGTCGGATTTCCGATCACCTTTTTTGTTGTCTAATCATGGATGGCTATAATCACCCGATCAGCACTCCTGGCTTGTTCAGAAGCGGTATTTTTAAGAAATTGGACTCAACAATGCTTTCGGGAAGGAATATAAACTTCTTGTCGTAAATTACATCGTTGACGTAAAAGCTGATCCAATATTCATTGGTAAGCCCGAAGAGGGCCTCATCAATGGGTTCGATCTTGACAAAGGATTCCTTACTGACGTCGCCAATATAATGTCTTAGTACGCTTGTTTGAATATCTTTTCCATTCGAAACGTCATATCCCTTGGAAGTTACCAGCACATGCTGTAAGTCTTCATTTTTTCGGTTGATTAAATAAACGTACCAGGAACGACTCTCCGGCGTTTCACCTTCGAGCGCGACAGCTACACTGATGTCTTCTACCAGGTTATTTGGAAGATCCTTCTTCATATTATTTTGTTTTAGCTGTAGTCGTAGCGGTTTTACGTGGACTTGCTTTTTTCGATGTAGTCTTTTTTGCTGCTGCTTTCTTTGGTGCGGCCTTTTTAGGGCTGGACTTCTTTGTGGAGCTGCTCTTCTTTGCAGCAGCTGTTTTACTGACGACAGGCTGGTCGCCGGCCAGTTTTTTTATCTCCTCGAAGGTCAGGCTTTCCGCATCCTTCTCCTTCGGAATTTTTATGTTTAGTTTTCCATAGCGGATAAATGGCCCCCACCGGCCGTTTTCAATACGAACTTCAGGGTCTTCTTCGAAGGTTTTGATAATCTTGTCGATATCTTTTTGGCGCTTAATCTTGATGATTTCAATGGCCTGTTCTTCTTCGACTTTATGCGGATCGACCTCTTTTGGCAGCGAATAAAACGATCCGTCGTGCCGGATATACGGACCGAAGCGACCAATGGCGACCACCATGTCTTTGTCTTCAAATGTACCAATCGTTTTTGGAAGCTTAAACAGTTCAAGTGCTTCCTCAAACGTAATGGTTTCAATCATCTGACCGGGACGGAGGCTTGCAAATCTTGGTTTTTCTTCATCGTCGGGCGACCCGATTTGTACGAGGGGGCCGAATTTTCCGACACGAACAATAATCTGCTTGCCTGTAGCCTCGTCAACGCCTAAAACACGCTCGTGGCTCGCACGTTCTGCAGTTTCCAGGGTATTTTCGACATCAGAGTGAAAAGGCCCGTAAAAGTTGCGTAGCATCGCTGTCCAATCTTTCAGACCTTGGGCGATCTCGTCAAATTCTTTCTCGACCGTTGCGGTAAAATTAAAATCAACGATATCTACGAAGTGCTCAACCAAGAAGTCGTTAACCATGATACCAATATCGGTTGGAAACAGTTTTGAACGCTCTGCTCCGGTGATTTCAGTCTTGATTTGTGAGGCGATTTTGCCTTCAGCCAGCGTGATCACCTTATAGTTTCGCTGTTTACCGTCACGGTCTTCCTTGACAACGTAACCGCGGTTTTGTATGGTTGAGATGGTAGGAGCATAGGTAGAAGGACGGCCAATACCGAGTTCTTCCAGTTTTTTGACAAGACTTGCTTCTGTGTAGCGGGAAGGTGGGCGACTGTAACGTTCGGTAGCCACCATTTCGCGGAGATTTACCGCTTGCCCGACCTTTAATGGGGGAAGAAGGATGTTTTCGCTATCGCTATCCAATTGCACTTCAGTATCCTCATCGGAAGACTCAAAATAAACCTTTAAGAAGCCATCAAATTTCATTACCTCTCCATTTGCAGTGAGTTCTTCCTGGCGTGTAGAGATAGCAATCTTAGCTGTGGTCTTTTCAAATTGTGCTTCGCTCATTTGAGAAGCGATAGCTCTTTTCCAGATCAGCTCGTATAATTTTCGTTCGGCGGGGTCTACTTTAATACTGTGATTCGAAAAATCGGTAGGACGGATGGCTTCGTGAGCTTCCTGAGCACTTGACGATTTGGTCTTGTACTGCCGCGCTTTGTGGTATTTATCGCCGTAGGCTTTCTTGATTTCTGTTTCAGCAGCGTCCATGGCCGTTTGACTCAGATTGACGGAGTCGGTACGCATATATGATATATGACCGGCTTCATATAGCCGCTGGGCCAAACTCATGGTACGTCCAACCGAATATCCCAATTTTCTGCTTGCTTCCTGTTGGAGTGTGGATGTAGTAAAGGGGGCAGATGGATTACGCTTTGCGGGTTTTGTTTCGAGGGTTCTAACCTCATATTCAGCCTGAACACAATCTTTTAGAAATTGTTCAGCGTCTTCTTCCCGTTCGAATCGCTTAGGCAATTCTGCCTTGAACAGTTCTTTTTTGGAGTCTGTATGAAAGATGGCTACTATTTTATAGGATGCTGTAGCTGCAAATTGGTTGTATTCGCGTTCGCGGTCGACTAAAAGCCGGACGGCGACCGACTGTACTCGTCCGGCCGATAGGGAAGGTTTTACTTTCTTCCAAAGTACGGGTGAGAGTTCAAATCCCACAAGTCTGTCAAGTACCCGACGAGCTTGTTGGGCATTCACAAGGTTATAATCGATTCCCCGTGGATTTTCAATTGCCTTCAGAATAGCAGGTTTGGTAATTTCATGGAAGACAATACGCCTGGTTTTGCTTTCATCCAGGCCCAGGGTTTCGAACAGGTGCCATGAAATAGCCTCTCCCTCGCGGTCCTCATCCGATGCCAGCCAAACCATTTCTGATTCTTTAGCCAGTTTTCTAAGTTCGCTTACTACCGCCTTCTTTTCGGCGGGTACTTCATATTTTTGTTTAAAGTTATTGGCTGTATCGATTGCCTCATCTGTTTTCACCAGGTCGCGGATATGTCCATAACTGGACTTTACCAAAAAATCTTTTCCCAAATATCCTTCAATTGTTTTCGCTTTTGCTGGTGACTCAACGATAAGTAAATTCTTTGCCATTTATAAATGATTTTTGCAAATAAAGTCAAATAAAAAGGGATTTTCAAACCGACAGCTATATTTAATTAAAGCCGTGTTTGAAAAACCCAATTGAAATTGACCTTGTTAAACCTTAATTTTTTTTGATCATGCAAGGAATCCACCACCGATCAGGTCGTTTCCCTCGTAAAATACAGCCGACTGTCCGGGAGCAATTCCCTTAACTGAATGATGGAATTCAACTTCCATATTTGTTCCGGTTTGAGTCAGGGTACTCATCATGCCGGCATCCTTATACCGCACTTTCGTAACGGCCTCGAAAGGCGCATCGAGGGAGGCATATTTGATTAAGTTAATGTTTCTGACAATTGCACTCGACCGCTGGAGTTCTTCCTCGTCGCCTAGCACAACGGTATTGCTTTCCGGAATTATTTGCGTGACAAATACCGGACGACCCAGAGCTATGCCCAGTCCTTTTCGCTGCCCGATGGTGTAGTAAGGGTATCCTTCGTGTTTTCCTACGACCGTTCCGTCGGCATAGATAAAATTACCTGGTCCGACACGCTGATCTAGATCTTCGACGCGATGACGGAGGAAAGAGCGGTAGTCGTTATTAGGAACGAAGCAGATTTCGTAGCTTTCAGATTTGTTAGCTAGTTCGTGTTGCCCCATTTCGTTGGCCATTTGACGGATTTCTGTTTTGCTGAAATTTCCAAGTGGAAAGCGGGTACGGGCAAGATTTTCCTGCGAAACGCCCCATAATACGTACGATTGGTCTTTATTCTCGTCTTTGCCTTTCGATACGACGTACCTGCCATTGTCCTGTAAACGGATGTTGGCGTAGTGGCCGGTAGCTATAAACTCGCAGTCGAGATGATTGGCTCGCTTCAGCAGGGCTTCCCATTTAATATGGGTGTTGCATAAGACGCAGGGGTTGGGCGTACGGCCGGCAATATATTCGTCGACAAAATTGTCGATTACCAACCCGGTAAATTCTTCACGGATATCCAGTATATAGTGAGGGAACCCATAACCAACAGCCAATGCCCGCGCATCGTTTATGCTGTCGAGACTACAGCACCCGGTTTCTTTTGAAGAACCGCCAGCAGAGGCATAGTCCCATGTCTTCATGGTTAAGCCAATGACTTCATAACCTTGTTCGTGCAGCATGACTGCTGCAACTGAGCTGTCGACCCCGCCACTCATCGCCACCAATACTCTTCCTCTTTTACTCATAACATTGATTGAAGGCACAAAGGTAAGCCAAAAAAAAAGGAATGGTTTTGCATTCCTTCAGATTAAAGTAAAAATCGGGATTGATCTGCCCTAAAAATTCATTTTTTCAACGGCTTCCGCACTTTCCTCGACCTTGGCGCGCAGCTCTTCTTTGTAGTTCAACAGGTTTTGCCCTAAGTCGGCATTGTTGGTTGCCAGAATCTGAGCGGCTAATATACCGGCATTTTTAGCAGCATTTAGAGCGACGGTGGCCACGGGGATTCCGTTGGGCATCTGCAGGATCGAAAGGACCGAATCCCACCCATCGATGGAGTTGGACGACTTAACGGGTACGCCAATAACCGGCAGATGGGTAAGAGAGGCAACCATGCCGGGGAGGTGAGCTGCACCGCCTGCTCCGGCAATAATGACTTTGAGGCCACGTGCCGCGGCTGTTTTCGAAAAATCGAACAGACGGTCGGGAGTACGGTGGGCCGATACGATGGATAGCTCAAAGGAGACACCAAGCTGCTTTAGAATCTCAGCGGCATCTTTCATTACCGGTAAATCAGACCGGCTACCCATGATTATGGCTACTTCGGGGTGTGAGTGATTGTTCATGGATTCGTTTTAGGCGATGACTTGAATGAGTTTTTGAACCTCGCGCGCCGTTTCAATGGCTTTTTCGCGATCTTCGTTAATGATCGTTATATGACCCATTTTCCGGAAGGGCTTTGTGTATTTCTTGCCATAGAGGTGTATGTAGACACCTTTCTTCTCAAGAACTTTCTCGAGTCCGACATATCGGGCAAGTCCCTGAAACCCGGCTTCACCGAGCAGGTTGATCATGATGGCATTACTGATACCTTTAGTATCGCCTAAAGGCATATTGAAGATCGCTCGTAGATGCTGCGCGAATTGAGAGGTGATATTACCCTCAATACTTTGATGGCCACTGTTGTGTGGTCTGGGAGCAAGCTCATTGACGAGAATTTCACCGTCGCGTGTAAGGAACATTTCAACGGCGAGTATGCCGATAATCTGAAGGTCTTCCGCAATTTTAATAGCAAGGTGCTCGGCTTTTTGCTGTATTTCGTGTGAAAGGAGAGAGGGTGAGATAAGGTACTCCACTAAATTCATCTCCGGATTGAATTCCATCTCGACGCATGGGAAGGCTTTCACTTCCTGCTTTTCGTTTCTCGCGACGATTACTCCAATTTCCATTTCAAAGTCGATCCATTGTTCGATCAGGCTCGGTTGCTCGAATGCATCCTGAATGTCGGACTGGTCAAGGATTTTTTTAACGCCACGGCCATCATATCCGTCTTTTCGGAGCTTTTGAATATAGGGGAGCTGGAATTTTGTGTTCGACAAATCCTCTCTGGAAGAAATAAGCTGGAAGGGCGCTGTCGGGATATCGTTCTGTTTGAAAAATTCTTTTTGAAGGCCTTTGTCTTGAATGAGGCGGATAATTCGGGCCTGAGGATAAACCAGCACGCCTTCTTTTTCAAGTTTTTCAAGAGCATCTACATTGACTTTTTCAATTTCTATGGTAATCAGGTCGACCTTTTTACCAAAATTGTATACCGTGTCGAAATCATCGAGCGCACCAACTTCGAAGTGATCGCATAAGTTCTTGCAGGGTGCATTTTCATCGGGGTCGAGTACAGATACACTGGCGTTGAAGTTGATGGCTTCCTGGATCAACATTCGGCCCAGTTGTCCGCCACCTAAAATTCCTAATCGCAAATCGCTATAAAATTCTTTTGCCATATTTGTAGCCTGAGGCTGGTCTGATTTTTCGTTTATGTAAAGTTACTTGAATTATTTATTAAATCGAATGGAATGGATAATTTGGTCGGCATGAACACGAGAATTTTCAATGAACCAAGTATGGGTATTGAGTCCCCCACAAACCACGCCAGCCAGATATAAGCCTTTAATATTCGTCTCCATACTTTGCGGATCGTATTGGGGAACGTGACAGTCTGCCTCGTTCAGGCGTATACCCATTCGCTTCAGGAATTCAAAATCGGGGCGGTAGCCGGTTAGCGCTAATACAAAGTCGTTTTCCAAACGAACATCGCCTTCCGGTGTTCTTATCAGCGCTTCACTTTCGGATATTTCAATAATGTGGCTGTTGAAATAGGCTTTGATTTCTCCCGAGGCAATGCGGTTCTCAATGTCGGGTTTGACCCAGTATTTAACGCGGGGACTGATGTGGTGCCCTCTTACCACCATTGTCACCTGAGCGCCCTTGCGGTAGGTTTCCAGTGCAGCATCAACCGAGGAATTGCTGGCACCCACTACGATAACGTTTTGACGCGAATAGTAGTGAGGCTCGCCGTAATAATGTCTGACTTTAGGAAGTTCTTCGCCAGGCACGTCCATCATTATGGGGATATCATAGAAGCCCGTGGCAACAATTACGTTTCTCGCCTGGTAGTTTCCTTTGGAAGTATTGATTGTAAAGCTTTCGCTGTCCTTTACCACATGTTGCACCTCTTCAAATAGTCGGATATTCAGCTTGTAATTCTGCGCTACCCGGCGATAATATTCCAGGGCTTCGGCTCGCTTAGGTTTAGGATTAGTACTCACAAAAGGTAGGTTGCCAATTTCAAGCTTTTCTGCCGTAGAAAAGAATGTCATTCCCTGGGGATAGTGATAAAGAGAATTGGTAAGGCAACCTTTTTCGATGATTAGATGAGTAAGGCCAGCTTTAGTAGCGGCAATCCCACAGGCCATGCCTATGGGACCACCGCCAATTATCAGTACATCAACCATGTCGCTATATCGATCTGAAGCAATTAAAGGTGGTATTATTTTTTTGCGGCATTTGAATGATCGGCGAGAAACTGCGCCAGTCCGCTATCCGTCAGAGGGTGTTTTAAAAGAGATAATATTGCCGAGAGCGGTCCGGTCATTACGTCGGCACCTAATTTTGCACATTCGATAATGTGCATGCTGTGACGAACTGATGCAGCCAGGATTTGCGTTTCGAAACCGTAGTTGTCATAAATAGTGCGAATGTCCTGAATCAGGGTTAGTCCGTCGGTTGAAATATCGTCCAGACGGCCGATGAACGGAGAGACGTAGGTAGCTCCGGCTTTTGCCGCAAGGAGGGCTTGACCTGCTGAAAAAACAAGCGTGCAATTGGTGCGAATTCCTTTGCCGGAAAAGTATTTAAGTGCCTTTACTCCTTCTTTAATCATGGGAACTTTAACGACAATCTTGTCGTCGAGCTGTGCCAAAGCTTCGCCTTCCCGTATAATGTTATCGAAATCGGTCGATATCACTTCGGCACTTACGTCGCCGTCTACAATTTCACAGATGGCTTTATAATGATTGATCACATTTTGCTCGCCTGTGATCCCTTCCTTAGCCATCAAACTTGGATTCGTGGTGACGCCATCTAGAACGCCTAAATCTTGCGCCTCTTTGATTTGTGAAAGGTTCGCAGTGTCGATAAAAAATTTCATGGAGATATGATTTGAATTGTGTTTTGGAAATAAGTATGAGGCAAATTTAACCAATTATATAAGGTATTTAAAACCTGTTTTTTCCGGGATAGAAAAAAAAATGGGCAAGCCCCTTTTATCGCACCGCTACAACCTAATACCCTTGCTGCGTTCCCGCCCTGGGGGGTTCAAAGGGAGCTGGTCGTAAAAGACTTACCCACCGCAAAAGTAAGAAAAAAAGGGAAATATTGGTAACTTTTGTGGTTAATAATGCTATGTGACTGATAGTCTTAAGATTATTTTGCGTCTTTTCTTTTTGGAGTCGATTGAAAGTGCCAGCCTGTTTGCGTGGCCGGCTATCATTTTACCCGATTTAGGGAATTTTTATTTTTAAACGAGTTTAGTGATTTTTCCTTAAGGAAATATTAAAAAATGTAGGGAAAACGCAATTAAAACAAAAAATAATATTAATTTAGCAAACTACTAAGTTATATTAACAAGAATAAGATGAATATAGAAGCGCAATCAAATGGATTGTATCGTTCTGATTTCGAACATGATGCATGTGGGGTAGGGTTTGTTGCACACCTTAAAGGAGAAAAATCAAATAAGCAAATAACCGACGCGCTTATTATGCTGGAGAATATGGAGCATAGGGGAGCGTGTGGTTGCGATCCGGACAGCGGAGATGGGGCCGGAATTATGATTCAGATACCTCACGAGTTCCTGTGGGAAGAATGTATTTCGCTTGGCATCGTTCTTAAGGAGCCCGGCTATTACGGCGTTGGAATGGTTTTTCTACCTAAGGACGAAGATAGTAAAGAAGCTTGTCTGCAGATTATTGAACGGTCTGTGGCTCAAAGAGGATTTCGCTTTCTGGGATACCGCGAAGTACCGGTTAACCCGAAGGGAATCGGAGCGACTGCCCTTAGTGTAGAACCTTCCATTATCCAGTTTTTTGTTGAACGACCTGCTGAGATTAAAGATGTTGAAGACTTCGAACGAAAGCTATTTGTTTTACGGCGATTGGTGGTCCAGGAGATTAAGAAAATGGATCAGAAAATCCAGGAGCATTTCTACTTTAGTTCGCTCTCGTGCCAGACACTCGTTTATAAAGGGCAGCTTACCAGTCACCAGGTTCGTTCTTATTATCCCGACCTGGAGGATCCGCGCGCGGTTTCTGCCTTTGGTTTGGTGCACTCGCGCTTTTCGACCAATACTTTTCCATCATGGAAACTAGCACAGCCTTTCCGCTTCATCGCACATAACGGTGAAATTAATACGCTTACCGGTAATCTGAACTGGTTCTACGCCGGTATGCGCTCGCTGGTGTCGCCTTTCTTTTCAGCCGAGGAAATGGAAATCCTTTTGCCGGTGATTGATAAGGGCCAGTCCGATTCTGCTTGCCTGGACAACGTTGCGGAGTTATTGATGCATTGTGGGCGTTCGCTCGCCCATGTGTTACTCATGATGGTTCCGGAGGCATGGGATGGAAACGAACAAATGGATCCGGTAAAGCGTGCCTTTTACGAATTTCACGCCACCCTCATCGAACCCTGGGACGGTCCGGCGGCTCTTTGTTTTACCGATGGCCGGGTGATTGGTGCAATGCTCGACAGAAACGGCTTGCGTCCGCTGAGGTATTCCATTACAGCCGACAATCGGGTAATAGTAGCCTCTGAAACTGGTGCCCTTCCTTTGGACGAGCGTTTGGTGGTTAAAAAAGGAAGACTGCAACCTGGTAAAATATTCTTGGTTGACATGGATAAAGGGGAACTGATCAGTGATGACCGTGTTAAGAGTGAGCTTGCAGACTTGCAGCCCTATGGAAATTGGCTGGATCAATATAAAATTAGGTTAAAAGACCTGGCTGAGCCGCGCGTTATGTTTACTTACCTTGCAAAGGAGTCAGTATATCGTTATCAGCAAACCTTCGGATATTCTCGGGAGGATATTTATGACATATTGGTGCCGATGGCTCTTGAAGGAAAGGAGCCGGTGGGGTCCATGGGAACTGACGTTCCACTTGCTGTGTTGTCTAAGCAGGCGCAGCATCTTTCGAGCTATTTTAAGCAGTATTTTGCCCAAGTGACGAATCCCCCGATTGATCCTATCCGGGAGCGGCTGGTGATGAGCCTTGCTACCTTTATCGGGAACGGGGGGAATATTGTGGATGAGAATAAAATGCATTGCCATTGCGTGGCGCTCGAGCACCCTATTCTGACGAGCCGCGAACTGGAAAAGCTCCGAAGCATAGATACGGGTGTTTTTCATGCGAAAACCCTGCAAACCTATTTCCGTGCTGATGAAAAACCTGGGTCTCTTGAGGACGGTTTGCGACGTTTGTGCAAATACGCAGAAGATGCCGTGGTTGATGGCTTCGAAGTGATTATCTTATCGGATCGGGCTATCGACTCGCAGCATGCCGCCATTCCTTCATTACTGGCTGTTTCAGCCGTGCACCATCATCTGATTAAAACAGGACACCGTGGTTCTGTCGGCCTGGTGGTGGAAGCAGGGGATGTATGGGAAGTGCACCATTTTGCTTGTTTACTGGCGTTTGGGGCTACAGCCATTAATCCATACCTGGCACTCGCGTCTATTCGTACGCTCAAAGAACAGAACACAATTGATACCGGTCTGAGCTGGAACGAGCTGAAGGAAAATTACGTGAAGTCGATATGCCAGGGACTGTTAAAAATATTTTCCAAGATGGGGATTTCGACCCTTCAGTCATATCATGGGTCGCAAGTGCTTGAGATTCTTGGAATCAACAAGGATGTAGTTGATCGTTATTTTTGCGGAGCTGTATCCAGGATTGGAGGCTTAGGACTTGACGACATAGCCAAGGAGGTACTGATTAAGCATAAGCGGGGTTTTGGGAACCGCAAGACGGAAGACTTCTTGCTTCCCGAAGGAGGCCTTTATTCATGGAGAAGAAGGGGTGAGTCGCACCTTTTCAACCCGGAAACTGTGCACTTGCTTCAAAAGGCCTGCAGAACGAACGACTATGAGACATATAAGCAGTATTCATCCTTGATTAGTCAGCAGGGAGATAAGTTTTTTACCCTCCGCAATATTCTCGAATTTGCGTATCACCGCCCAGCCATTTCAATTGATGAGGTGGAGCCTGCGGAAAATATTCTGAAAAGGTTCGCCACCGGTGCTATGTCATTCGGTTCAATTTCGCATGAAGCCCATAGCACCCTGGCGATTGCCATGAACCGTATAGGAGGAAAAAGTAATACGGGAGAAGGCGGGGAAGATGAAATTCGCTATAAGCCATTGGAAAACGGTGATTCAATGCGGTCGGCTATTAAGCAGATTGCTTCGGCCCGTTTTGGAGTTACTTCACATTACCTCAGTGAGGCCGATGAGCTGCAGATCAAAATGGCTCAAGGGGCGAAACCCGGGGAAGGGGGGCAGCTTCCCGGCCACAAAGTTGATGATTGGATTGCCCAGGTTCGGCATTCAACTCCGGGTGTGGGATTGATATCCCCGCCACCGCATCACGATATTTATTCGATTGAAGATTTAAAGCAGTTGATTTTTGATCTGAAAAATGCTAACCGCGGAGCGAGAATCAATGTGAAACTCGTTTCAAAGGCGGGTGTTGGTACCATTGCAGCGGGAGTGGCAAAGGCGAAGGCCGATGTGATACTGATTGCGGGTTACGATGGGGGAACAGGTGCATCTCCGATAAGTTCCATTAAGCATGCTGGGCTTCCCTGGGAGCTGGGTCTCGCCGAGGCTCACCAAACACTGGTTAAAAATCAACTCAGAAGCCGGGTAGTTCTGCAGGCTGACGGGCAGATGAAGACAGCCAGGGACATTGCGGTAGCAACGCTGCTGGGAGCTGAAGAATGGGGGGTTGCTACGGCGGCATTGGTGGCAGGCGGATGTATCATGATGCGGAAATGTCATTTGAATACCTGTCCGGTAGGGGTGGCTACTCAGGATCCGGAGCTTCGAAAGCTTTTCACCGGAAAGCCGGAGCATATCGTAAATCTTTTCTATTTTATTGCCGAAGAGCTGCGTGAAATTATGGCTTCACTGGGCTTCCGAACCATTAACGAAATGGTGGGGCGCGCCCAGTTCCTTAAAAAGAAGGAGGATCTTAATCATTGGAAAGTACGCAACCTGAATCTGGTGGATGTTTTATACGTCTCGCACGATGCTAATGGAAATACCCTTTATCAGTCAGAACCCCAGGACCATGAGATGGAGGCAATTCTCGATTGGAAATTATTAGAGAGTGCTCGGCCATCCATAGAAACTAAGGAGCCGACTTTCGGAACTTTCGAAGTAAAAAATACAGACCGGGCACTCGGTACGCTCTTGTCTAATGAGGTGTCGAAGGTTTACGGGTCTGAGGGACTGCCCGATAACACCATTAATTTCAAGTTTAACGGATACGCAGGTCAGAGTTTTGGTGCTTTTGCAGCAAAAGGACTGTCGCTTGAACTGGAGGGTGAGGCGAACGATTATGTTGGCAAGGGCTTGTCGGGAGCTCAACTGACTATTTACCCGAGAAAGGATAGTTTGTACGATGCCAGTGAAAATATTATCATTGGAAACGTTGCCTTGTATGGAGCAACCTCGGGAAGACTGTTTGTGCACGGGCAGGCGGGTGAACGCTTCGCCGTAAGAAACTCGGGAGCGACGAGTGTTGTAGAGGGCTTGGGCGATCATGGTTGTGAATACATGACAGGCGGTCGAGTTCTGGTGCTTGGAGAAACCGGGCGAAATTTTGCTGCGGGTATGAGTGGTGGAATTGCCTGGATATATGATAAAGCTGGAAACTTTTCAGAAAAATGTAACCAGGAGATGGTGGAACTTGAGAAGCTGGATGCGGAAGATGAGACGCAAATCATCGCACTTTTGAAACAGCACGTGAATTTAACGAATAGTGGTTTAGCAATGGATATATTGAGCCACTGGAAAGAGCGGTCGAAGAGTTTTGTTAAGGTGTTTCCAAAAGAGTACAAACAGGTGCTGATGGCCAAGGCGCTAATCAATCAATAAGATATTATCATGGGAAAAATTACAGGATTTAAAGAATATAGCAGGCAGGTGCCTGATAAGGAACCCGTCGACTTACGATTAAAACACTCACACGAGTTTGTGAAGCCCTACAACGGCGATGATTTGCACAAGCAGGCTGCCAGATGCATGGATTGTGGAATTCCTTTCTGCCATTCGGGATGCCCGCTAGGGAACGTGATTCCGGAGTTTAACGATGCAGTTTACAAAGGTAAGTGGCAAGATGCTTATGAAATTTTGTCATCAACGAATAACTTTCCGGAATTCACGGGAAGGATATGTCCGGCTCCCTGCGAATCCGCTTGTGTTTTAGGTATCAACCGGTCGCCTGTCGCTATCGAGGAAATTGAAAAACATATTGCCGAAATCGCTTATGAAAAGGGTTTTGCCAAGGCGCGGCCTACCCTTCTCAGCACAGGGAAGCATGTGGCTGTGGTAGGTTCAGGTCCGGCGGGACTAGCTGCAGCGGCACAGTTGACCAAGGCCGGTCATCAGGTGACGGTATTTGAGCGCGACGATAAGCCTGGCGGGCTTCTCCGCTACGGAATTCCAGATTTCAAACTGGATAAATGGGTAATTGACAGGAAACTCCGCATCATGGAAGCGGAAGGTGTTGTTTTCAAGTGCAATACGGAGGTTGGTGTTGATATCAGTGCTCGCGATCTGGAATCGTATGATGCAGTGATCCTGGCAGGAGGGTCGACGATTCCCCGCGACTTGCCGGTACCGGGGCGTGAAGCCCAGGGCGTTCATTTTGCGATGGATTTTCTTAAACAGCAAAACAAGATTATAGGCGAGTCGCCTTTCGATGAAACACCGATCAGTGCGGCAGGAAAGAATGTGGTTGTGATTGGCGGCGGAGATACGGGCTCAGATTGCGTAGGAACTTCGAATCGGCAATCTGCAAAGTCGGTTCTGCAGCTGGAATTGATGTTTCAGCCGCCAGCTTCGCGTACAGAGGCGATGCCATGGCCTACGTATCCAATGATTATGAAAACCACTTCCTCCCACGAGGAAGGCTGTGAGCGCCAGTGGTCGGTAAATACCAAGTCGTTTGTCAGCGACGCAGACGGAAATCTTAAAGCGATACGTATTGTGGATTTGCTATGGGAGCAGGATGCACTGGGCCGACCGGTGAAATTTACTGAAGTTGAAGGGTCCGAGCGAGACATCCCCTGCGAACTGGCTTTACTTGCCATGGGCTTTTTGCACCCGCAACATGTTGGAATATTAAATCAGTTAGGCCTGGAGCTGGACTCGCGCGGCAACGTTAAAGCAGTCGAAGGTGAGTTTAAGACATCGAAGGATAAATTTTTCGTGGCCGGCGATATGAGAAGAGGGCAATCGCTCGTGGTTTGGGCTATATCTGAAGGCAGAGAATGTGCCCGAAAAGTAGATGAATTTTTAATGGGCGTGTCTGAGCTAGAATCGAAAGAAGCACTGCTTGCTTATTAAAAGTTTAATTTAGAGCTAAAATCCCACAATACGATACCGGCAGACACCACGACATTAAGGGAATGCTTGGTGCCGAATTGTGGGATTTCGATGCATTCGTGGATTTCAGACATCGCTTCCTCACTAACGCCATTCACTTCATTGCCTAAAATGAGGGCATATTTCTCATTTTTAAGTGGCCGGAAGTTGTTTAAGTATACGCTGTTTTCTGCTTGTTCAATGGCGATGATTCGGTGATTATCGGCTTTTAAATACGAAATGGCCGTACTGATGTCTGCCTCAAATCTCCAGTCGACCGATTGGGTGGCGCCCAGAGCGGTTTTTTCGATCTCACGATGTGGTGGCCGACCAGTGATGCCGCACAATATTATTTTATCGACAGCAAAGGCATCCGCTGTCCGGAATATGGAGCCTACATTATGTAAACTTCGGATACTGTCCAAAACCAGCGTTACCGGAATCTTCTCTTGTTTTTTAAACTGTTCAACAGAGGGACGGTTCAAATCGTCCATGGATAATTTTCGCATTCGGCAAAGATAGAAGTTTTAGCCGCCTTTTGTTTCGTCCTCTTTTAATTGCGAATATTTATGAGTATATTTGCCCGGCAAAAAACAACTCCAAAACGTTTTGCCATGCAATTAGATCCCCAAAAATTCGTAGCCGAAGGCCTCACCTACGATGACGTACTTTTAATACCGGCTTACTCTGAAGTTTTACCGCGCGATGTTGATACACGCACCCATCTGACGAGAAAAATACAACTTAATATACCGTTGATTTCTGCAGCAATGGATACTATTACTGAATCGGAACTGGCAATTGCAATTGCGCAGGCCGGAGGAATCGGTATGTTGCATAAAAACATGACCATCGAGGCTCAGGCACTCGAAGTTCGGAAAGTTAAGCGTTCTGAAAGTGGGATGATTCAGGATCCGGTGGTATTGCAGGAAGATGCGATTGTAATGGATGCCTTCAAAATAATGAAGGAAAATAAAATAGGGGGGATTCCGGTTATTGATGCCAACCGCAAATTGGTAGGTATTGTGACAAACCGTGATCTCCGTTTCCAAAAGGACATGAGCATTCCGATTGCGCAATTAATGACGAAAGAAAATCTGGTTGTCGCGCCCGTTGGAACGGACCTGGTTCAGGCTGAAGCTATTCTTGAAAACTATAAAATTGAAAAATTACCCGTAGTTGATGAACAAGGGGTGCTTGTTGGGCTGATTACTTTTAAAGATATTCAAAAATATAAGCACTTTCCGAATGCAGCGAAAGATGAGCACGGCCGCTTACGGGTAGGTGCAGCTGTAGGCGTGACTGCCGATACGATTGCTCGTATCCAGGCACTGGTTGAGGTAGGTGTTGATGTGGTAACCATTGATACAGCGCACGGTCATTCGAAAGGCGTTATTGATAAATTAAAAGAAGTGAAAGCCGCTTTCCCTGATTTACAGGTGATTGTTGGAAACGTTGCCACTGCAGAGGCTGCTATAGCGCTTGCCGATGCCGGAGCCGATGCTGTGAAGGTGGGAATTGGTCCGGGATCGATTTGTACAACCCGGATTATCGCCGGTGTGGGAGTTCCCCAACTGTATGCAGTGTATGAGTGTTCAAAGGCTTTGAAGGGTCGTGGTGTTCCTGTTATTGCGGACGGAGGCATAAAGCAAACGGGTGATATTGCTAAAGCGATTGCCTCGGGTGCGAGCACCATTATGGCCGGTTCCCTGTTTGCGGGTGTAGAAGAAGCTCCTGGAGAGACTATTATTTATGAAGGCCGGAAATTTAAGTCGTACCGGGGAATGGGGTCTATTGAAGCCATGGAGCAAGGTTCCAAAGACCGATATTTTCAGGATGCTGAAGACGATTTGAAAAAGCTTGTACCGGAGGGAATTGTAGGGCGGGTTCCTTATAAAGGTACCTTAGCCGAAGTAGTATATCAATACATTGGAGGTTTAAGAGCAAGTATGGGTTATTGCGGAGCGCCAACCATCGAGAAGCTGCAGGAGGCGCGTTTTGTGAAAATTACCGGAGCAGGCTTACGCGAAAGTCATCCCCATAATATTGCTATCACGAAAGAAGCTCCGAATTACAGCAGGTAGTATTTAATTTGTATAAACTATATACTATCTTCGTTTATGAACCTGAATTTCAATAAAAACGAAGATTATAACAAACAGCGTCTTTATGAACTAAAGACGCTGTTGAAAAAAATTCAAGCTGGCGGAGGTGGGGCCGCAGCTGAAAAGCAAAAAGCTCAGGGAAAGCTACTCGCCCGAGAAAGAATTTCCTATTTGATTGATGAAGATAAGCCATGGTTGGAAATTGGTGCTCAGGCGGCTCAGGAGATGTATGCCGACTACGGCGGTTGTCCCTCAGCCGGTGTCATTGTAGGTATCGGGTATATTTCGGGCAGGCAATGTGTAGTGGTTGCCAACGATGCTACCGTTAAAGCAGGCGCATGGTTTCCTATGACAGCCAAAAAGAATTTGCGCGCACAAGAAATCTCGCTTGAAAATCGCTTGCCGATTGTGTATCTGGTCGATTCTGCCGGTGTTTTCCTCCCCATGCAAGATGAGATCTTTCCTGATAAAGAACATTTCGGCCGAATTTTCAGGAATAACGCCAAGATGAGTGCCAAAGGGATCGTCCAAATTTCGGCGATTATGGGGCCTTGTGTTGCCGGTGGTGCGTACTTGCCCGTTATGAGCGATGAAGCGATGATCGTGTCGGGCACCGGATCTGTTTTCCTTGCAGGCTCTTACCTGGTGAGATCTGCTATTGGAGAGGTGATTGATAATGAAACCCTGGGTGGTGCTGTCACACATTGTGAGATATCGGGGGTTACCGACTATAAGTTTCCGGACGATAAATGTTGCCTGGATGCAATTAAGAAGATTTTCGATAAAATGGGAGCTCCACGCGCGGCCGGATTCGACCGCGTTAAGGCTCAGGTCCCGAAATTGAATGAAGATGACATCTACGGAATTTTGCCCGTTTCGAGGGAAGACTCCTACGATATGCGGGAAATCATTGCACGCCTGGTGGACGAGTCAGCCTTCGACGAATATAAGGAACTTTATGGGCAGACGATTCTTTGTGGCCTGGCACGTATTGATGGATGGGCTGTTGGAATTGTCGCCAACCAGCGGAAGATTGTTAAAACCAGGAAAGGGGAGATGCAGCTTGGGGGTGCCATTTATTCGGATTCCGCGGATAAGGCGACCCGATTTATTATGAACTGTAATCAAAAAAAGATTCCTCTGATATTTCTTCAGGATGTGACGGGGTTTATGGTGGGAAGCCGCTCGGAGCACGGAGGAATTATAAAAGACGGTGCTAAAATGGTCAATGCGGTGGCCAATTCGGTAGTGCCGAAATTCACGTTCGTTATTGGTAATTCCTATGGCGCTGGCAATTATGCAATGTGTGGAAAAGCCTATGATCCTCGGTTGATCTTTGCTTGGCCTTCGGCCCGAATCGCTGTGATGGGTGGGGCGCAGGCCGCCAAAACCTTGTTGCAGATCCAAACCGCAAGCATGAAGAAAAAGGGAGAGGCTCCGGATGAGGAAAAAGAGAACCTTCTTTTGAATGAAATAACGGAACGATATAACAGACAAACCAGTCCGTACTATGCTGCCGCCCGCTTGTGGATTGATGGGATTATTGATCCTCTGGAAACCCGAAAAGTGATTTCGATGGGCATTGAAGCAGCAAATCAGTCGCCGATTACCGAAAAATTCAATGTAGGCATTATCCAGACTTGACATTTGGATTGCACCGGTGTCGGATATGAACATAATCCGACAATTGCCCGGTTATTTTTTTTTAATTTTGTGATAAACAAACAATAATGATGCAAGAAGTTACTCAAGGAAACGAGCATGTGAAGTGCTTGATTATCGGATCGGGTCCGGCGGGCTATACGGCTGCTATTTATGCTGCTCGGGCTGATCTTAACCCTGTATTATATACCGGAATTGTCGCAGGTGGACAGCTTACAACCACAAACGAGGTTGAGAATTATCCAGGATATCCGGATGGAATAACCGGGCCAAAGATGATGGAAGATTTTCAGCGGCAGGCTGAGCGTTTTGGTACTCAAGTGCGCTTTGGCTATGTAACGAAAGTCGATTTTTCAGGGCCTGTTCACCAGGTGGAAGTGGACGGCAGCAAGATCATTACGGCAGATACGGTGATCATCGCTACAGGCGCCAGCGCGAAGTGGCTTGGATTAGACAGTGAGCAAAAATATAACGGTTTCGGTGTATCTGCTTGTGCGGTGTGCGACGGGTTCTTTTTCAAGGGACAAGATGTAGCATTGGTAGGCGCAGGCGATACTGCAGCGGAAGAAGCTACCTATCTCGCAAAACTTTGTCGTAAAGTGTATATGTTTGTTCGTCGTGACGAGTTTCGCGCCTCCAAAGTCATGCAACACCGGGTTTTAAATACACCGAATATTGAGATTCATTATCATACTGAAACGAAAGAGATTCTCGGGGATGGTTTAAACGTAACGGGGGTGAAGGTAGTAAACAATCAGACGAACGAAGAACGGGTATTCGACGTTACCGGTTTTTTTGTGGCGATTGGTCATAAACCCAATACGGATTTGTTCGTCGACTGGATTGATATGGACAGTACAGGATATATAGTAACGAAGCCTGACAGCACTCAGACGAACGTCGAGGGCGTATTTGCATGTGGTGATGTACAAGATCATATTTATCGTCAGGCGGTTACCGCCGCGGGATCGGGATGTATGGCAGCACTTGAGGCTGAACGCTATCTGGCAGCGAAGGAACATCAAATTGCAGAATAATTATGGCTGAAGACTTATTGACGGTCGTTGGCACCCGAGAGGAGCAATATCAAAGCCTTCTTCCCCAGCTGAAGGCACTCATCGGGGACGAAAAGAATTTGATTGCCAATATGGCGAATATAGCCGCGGCCTTAAAAGCTCAATTCAACTTTTTTTGGGTAGGGTTTTATTTGGTGAAAGATGACGAACTGGTTTTAGGTCCTTTCCAGGGTCCTGTGGCCTGTACTCGGATTAAAAAAGGCAAAGGTGTTTGTGGGAAGGCTTGGGAGGATAGGTCCGTCATACTCGTTCCGGATGTCGATGCTTTCCCTGGGCATATTGCTTGCAGCAGTTTTTCAAGGTCTGAAATTGTGCTCCCGCTTATCAGTGGGGAGGAGGTTTTTGCTGTGCTTGATGTCGACAGCGATTCGCTGGATGACTTTTCTGACGTGGATCAGCGCTATCTGCAACAAGTCATTGATCTTTGTTCAAAATAGCTTATCATTCTGATTATGTGCTTCCTTTACCAGCGAAGCACCGCTTTCCAATGGTTAAGTACGAGCTGATTTATCGCCAGCTCTTATATCAGGGATTATTTAGTCGGGGCGATTTTTTCGGGCCAGACCTTATTTCTGATGAACAGGTATTGCTTACACATGATCAAATTTATTGGGAGAAGTTGAAGAAGCTTGAATTTTCCAGAGCAGAAGTTCAGCGTCTGGGATTTCCACTTTCTCCCGAACTCGTTATCAGGGAACGGCGTATTGCACAGGGGACAATAGATGGCTCTGTATATGCCTTAAACGATGGAATATCTTTCAATGTAGCGGGCGGAACACATCATGCAGGAACGAACTGGGCAGAAGGTTTTTGTCTTTTAAATGATCAGGCAATTGCAGCCAATTGGTTACTAAAGACTGGGAGGTGCAAGAAAGTACTGATTGTAGATGCAGATGTACATCAGGGAAACGGAACAGCAGAAATTTTTCGCAAAAACAGGCGAGTCTTTACGTTTTCAATACATGGAGAGAAAAACTTTCCATTTGAAAAAGAGGAGTCCGATCTGGATATCGGACTTGCAGACCAGACTCGTGATGAAGAATACTTACGCATCTTTTCCGAGGCTCTCTCGGGCGTGTTTGATGAGGAGAGACCGGACTTTGTGTTTTATCTATCAGGGGTAGACGTGCTCGCATCAGACAAACTCGGACGTTTATCTTTGTCATCCTCAGGTTGCATTGCGCGTGATCGGCTGGTATTTGAGCATTGCAGTCATCGTAATATTCCCATTCAAGTAAGTATGGGAGGGGGGTATTCGGTGAATCTGCGGGAGATTGTCGATGCGCATTGTAACACATTCAAACAGGCGATTGATGTTTTTTTCTGATTGCAATAAAAATTAACTGAAATGTTTTGTTAACGGATTTCATTTCAGTATATTTGCGCCCTAATTAGCAGCGAACAGTATACTACCATAATATAAAAATACAATGAAAAAAGATTTGCACCCTTCAAACTATAGACCTGTTGTTTTTAAAGACATGTCAAATGAATATGCTTTTTTAACAAAATCTTGCATCGACACGAAAGAAACCATTCAGTGGGAAGACGGAAATGAGTATCCCTTGGTGAAATTAGAGATTTCGCATACTTCTCACCCGTTCTATACTGGTAAAATGAAGTTGATTGATACCGCAGGACGTATTGACAAATTTCGTACACGTTACGCGAAGAAATAGTCTTATTTTTTTTCAATTAAAAAAGTCCCGGTTTGTTATCGGGACTTTTTTAATTTTACGTGTCTGCTAACCGAACCCAAAATGCAAATTGTTCTTTTCGACAATGAGCAGTGGAGGACCAATTTCTTTCCGCTTACGCTCACTCGCCCGGTTTCAAATTTACGCGTAGGGATTCTGACGCTGCAAGAAAAGTGGGAACGCTATAGTAAACTCCAGGTAAGCTATTTAACTACAGAGTACTTGCAGGGTAAATTCCCAATGCGGGTTGCTGATGAATCTGTGCTATTTATCAGGGGAAACGTGCTTCCCGATGAGTCGCTGTGGGAAGACATTTCGAATTTGGGAGAGCATGAGGCCTTGTATTTTGATTCGGAGATAATTGCAGTACACCTTCCTGCCGGGGAGATAGCCCAACAAAACTCCTTTAGCAAATTACAACCGGGGGTGAAGCGGATTATTCATACGAAACCTGTTTCCATTCAACACCCAGAGGATATCTTTCTATTCAATGGTGCCGAGATTCGAAAAGATTTTGATTTAATCACTCGTGGCCGCGTTTCCGCGCCCCTGAGTCCTACCAACCGCGTGCTGGGTAATCAAGTTTTCGTGGAAGAAGGAGTTTCAGCTGAACATTCAATTTTTAATTCGCTTAAAGGGCCCATTTATCTCGGCCGATCGAGCGAAGTTTGGGAAGGAAGTATGGTTCGTGGTCCGTTTGGTCTGGGGGATTTCTCCGTTCTGAAAATGGGAACGATCGTTTATAGCAATGTCACCGTTGGACCTCACAGCAAAGTTGGTGGTGAACTGAATACGAGTGTCATTTGGGGGAATTCAAATAAGGGCCATCACGGCTATCTTGGAAGCTCGGTGATTGGTGAATGGTGTAATTGGGGTGCGGGCACAAGTAATTCCAACATGAAAAATAACCTCGGAAGTGTTCGTCTATACGATTATCAGTCCGAAGATTTCCGCGACACTCGCCTAGGCTTCTGCGGGATGATTATGGGTGATCATGCAAGATGTGCCATCAACACCTCCTTCAATACAGGAACGGTGGTCGGGGTGGGAGCAAATGTTTTCGGTCAGTCGCTTCTTCCGAAATATATTCCTGATTTTTCCTGGGGTGCCGATGGGATATATGACAAAGATAAAATGTTTCAGACCTGCGAATTGGTTTTTCAAAGGCGTAATTGTAAATTTGACGAAATCGAAAAAAAAATATTGAATTCTATTTACCAAACAACCTCAAAAAATAGAAAAATTAAAAAAGACAATCATGAGAAATAAAATCGTTGCCGGAAACTGGAAAATGAATCAAGATTTCCAGGAAGGACTTAGCCTGTTTTCTGAAATTTTAAATATGGTCAAGGATGAAGCGAGAGGTAATCAGAAAGTGGTTATTTGTAGCCCGTTCATTCACTTATATCATATTGCTCAGCAAGCCAAAGATTCCAGCAATGTGTATATTGGGGCTCAAAATATTCATCAGAATGATAGTGGCGCCTATACCGGAGAAGTCTCAGCCCGCCAAGTGAGGTCGACGGGTGCTACTCACGTTATTCTCGGACATTCGGAGCGTAGAGCTTACTTCGGGGAGGATGAGAAACTTCTTGAAGTGAAATTGGACCAGGCATTGAAAAATGGTCTGACGCCGATATTCTGCGTAGGAGAAACCCAGGATGAGCGAGAAGGTGGTCAATTCTGGGATATATTATCGAAACAACTAAATGAAACGGTTTTTCATCTTTCACAGGAAGAATTTCTTAAAGTTGTAATTGCTTATGAACCGGTTTGGGCTATCGGGACGGGATTGACGGCTTCGCCTGAACAAGCGCAGGAAGTGCATGCCTTTATACGGGAGCAAATTGCAAATAATTTTGATCAGGATGCTGCAGAAAAAACAAGTATACTATACGGGGGAAGTTGTAATCCTAAAAACGCTCCTGACCTTTTTGCTCAAAAGGATATTGACGGTGGCCTGATTGGTGGAGCATCATTGAAATCAAGAGATTTTATGAACATCGTGAAGGTTTTCAACCAGTAGCAGATGAAATATCTCGAACTGAATTTCGTATGCCAGCCGGCGGGCGAATGGCATCAAGATGTATTGATTGATCAATTGGCAGCGATTGGTTTTGATACTTTTGAAAATACCGTCGAAGGTTTTAAAGCCTTTATCCCTGAGCCGAACTTCAATCTTATTGAATTAGAGACCCTGCTTCTCGCTCAGGATCCGGAATTTAAAGTAGCCTATGATACCCAGGCAATCGATGCCCAAAACTGGAATGCGCTGTGGGAGAGTAATTTTCAGCCCATTTTTATTAAGGACAAGGTTTGTGTCAGAGCGACCTTTCATTCCCCCTTCCCGGAGTACCCCATAGAAATTCTGATTGATCCGAAAATGGCTTTCGGCACAGGCCATCACCAAACTACCAGTTTAGTAATGGAGTATCTTTTGGAGGAAATTCTTAACGGAAAGAACGTGTTGGATATGGGCTGCGGGACTGGCATTCTGGGATTACTTGCCTCAAAATTATCTGCAGCCGCGGTCATGTGCATTGATAACGATCCGGTGTGTGTACTCAGCGCTCGAGAAAATCAACAACTCAATGGTGTTAAGGACATGGAAGTCCGTGAAGGGTCGGTCGAAGCGATACCTTCCGTTGGATACGATATTATTTTGGCAAACATCAATAGAAATATTTTGTTGGATCACCTGACCCATTATGCACAACGTGTTGCCAAGGAGGGCCTGCTGGTTTTAAGTGGCTTCTATGAAGGGGAGGACCTCAGTAAACTGAAAGAAGAGGCTAAGCGATGTGGTTTCGATTTCGTCAGTTATAAGAGTCTGGACAATTGGGCTGCGGCCAAATTTATTTTTAACAAGTAAAAAGCAAACTATGCAGATTCATTTTATTGCCATTGGTGGAAGTATAATGCATAATCTAGCTATTTCTTTAAGCAATAAAGGGAATATCATAAGTGGATCTGACGATTATATATACGAGCCGGCCTACTCCAATCTAGCCAAACATAATTTGCTGCCCACTCAAAACGGCTGGTTTCCAGAAAAGATCAATGAACAAATTGACGCCGTGATTGTCGGTATGCATGCCAAATCCGATAATCCCGAGCTGCTAAAGGCAAAAGAGCTGGGGATCACGGTTTATTCGTATCCTGAATTCATTTATCAGCAATGCGTGAATAAGGTTCGTGTCGTAATCGGCGGGAGTTATGGGAAGACGACCATCACGTCCATGATTATGCACGCATTAAAAGAATTAGGTCGCGATTTCGATTATGTCGTAGGTGCAAAGTTGGATGGATTTGAGACCATGGTCCGTATAAGTAAAGACGCACCGATTGTCGTTATCGAAGGAGATGACTATTTTGCTTCAGCAGAAGATAAGAGACCCAAATTTTTGCTTTATAAGGCTAATATTGCTCTAATCAGTGGTATTGCGTGGGATCATGCTGATGTTTATCCGACCTTCGAACACTATCTTGAACAATATAAATTATTTATTGAAAGCATTTCGCCCAAAGGGACGTTGATTTATAATAAGGAAGATAAGAAAGTCCAAGAATTGGTCTCGAACGATAACTCAAAGATCAATAAACACGGTTATCGTACTCCTGAATTTACTATCAACAAAAGCCTTACATCTGTCAATACACCTGAAGGAGATATACCTTTGCAGATATTTGGACGACACAACTTGTCAAATTTAGCAGCCGCTTACACGGTATGTGAGTGGTTGGGCATAAGTCGTAAAGAGTTCTTTCGGGTTATCCAAACCTACAAGGGGGCTTCAAGAAGGATGGAATTTGTGGCAAGCAATGAAGATAGCGTCGTTTATAAAGACTACGCTCACACTCCTTCAAAAGTCCAAGCCTCTATCGAGGCAGTGAAAGAACAGTATCCGGATAAGACACTCGTTGCTGTTTTGGAGCTTCCGTCGAATGTCAGCTTCAACGAAACGTTCCTTATTGAGTACAAGGATTCGATGAATGGGGCAGAGGTTCCCTTGATTTTCATCAATCAAGAAAACTTCAAGCAGCGCAATTTGGTACCTGTCAGTGAAGCTCAACTGAAAAAGGCTTTTAACAACAATAACATTGTTTGCTTCAGCACCGTTCAGGCGCTGCGTGATCATCTCAAAGCGATTGATTCAAAAGGAAAAAATCTTTTATTTATGAGCTCGGGAAATTTCGGAGGAATCAGTATCATTAATTTTGCCGATGTATTTATTTCCTAATAAGTTAATTGTATCTTTGTTACAAGTAACATTAGTTAAATTACTTGTAAACAAACATCAAAATACTTAAAAGGTTGTAAATGAAAAATTTAGGAAAAAAAATAAGATTATTGAGACATCAGCGTGGTTGGAGCCAGGAAGATGTTGCAAAACGCTTAGATATATCAATTCCTGCCTTCTCGAAAATTGAAACTGGTATTACGGACGTGAATCTTTCACGCTTGGACCAAATTTCGCAGCTTTTCGATCTCTCTATAGTCCAGTTGCTTACCTATAACGATGTGGATGATCAGAAGAAGTATAACTCTGAGCTCGATTCGGTAGTTGAAAAACTTAAGGCTAGGGAGGAAGAAGTGTTAAGCTTGCAGAAAAAGGTTATAGACCTTTATGAGGAGTTGCACAGTATTAAAAATGCGAAGTAACGGAGAGTGATTTCAAAACAAACGTGTAAAGAAAATCTAGATTAATATGATGAATGTTAATCTAGATTTTTCTTTTAAAAATCATCCTCATCGTCAAGATTGAAAGTATCGAGGTCATCGAAGTCGTCAAATCCCTCAAGATCTAAATCTTCATCGAACTCGTCAAATGAATCAGAGAACGTTGTTTTCCCCTTTACCTCCGATACTTTATCAGACTGTAAATATTTTCCCGGCGTTTTCATAGTACTTTTTATTGTCTCTCTTTTGTAAGATAAAAGTACAAAGTATTTAAATTAAAATCCTAAAATTTTTTCCGCTTTTTTTATTCCCCGGCCTCACCGATAAAGTTATCGTCAGCAATGATATCTTTCAGTTTAGGCAAATCTTGCTTTGAATTGATTCCGAAGTGATCCATAAAGAGGTCGCTCGTGCCATATAGAAGGGGCTTGCCAACGCTCGGTGACTTTCCCAGAATACGAATTAATTCCTTTTCTAGAAGCATGCGTATGGAATAGTCACAATTCACGCCCCGGATTTGTTCAATCTCCATTTTGGTGATAGGCTCTTTGTAGGCAATAATTGAGAGGGTTTCCAGAGCGGCCTGGCTTAGTTTTTTCTTTGACCTGTGCGTCTGAAGTTGATTGATTACCGGAAAGAAGTCAGGCTTCGATAAAAAGAAAAAGCCATGATTGATTTTCACCAATTCAATCGCGAATTTTCTGTCATGATATCGCTCCTCAATGCTGGTGATGCATTGTTGAATTTGATGCAGACTGATGTTCACGTCGAAGGTATTTTGAAGTACTATCTGTATATCTTCTACAGAAATACTCTGTTCTGAAGCAAAAATTAAAGATTCTATTTGCTGTTCCAGCTGCTCCATCAGATTCGATTAATAGTCGACCACCTGTTCTTCCATCCCTGCAGGGATCTCTCGCCACTGATAGCGCTGGTTTCTAAGCTGCGGTTCAAATCCCGCCTGGCGTATTGCGTTCTGAATCGTTTGCGAGGTAAATCGGTGTGGGGCTCCTGCGGCAGATACCACATTTTCTTCGATCATAATCGACCCGAAATCATTAGCTCCAGCATGCAAACAAAGCTGACCCGTCTTTTCTCCGACGGTAAGCCAGGATGCCTGAATATTTTTAATATTAGGGAGCATGATACGACTCATCGCAATCATACGTACATACTCTTCACTGGTCACATTATTTGTAATTCCTCTTACTTTTTTAAGAAGTGTACCATCGTCCATGAAAGGCCAGGGAATAAAAGCGATAAAGCCATCCGCGTCAGCAGGTTTCTTTGCCTGAACCTCTCTTATCCAAACCAGGTGTTCGAAGCGTTCTTCAATGGTTTCAATATGACCAAACATCATGGTGGCCGAAGAAGAGATATGGAGCTGGTGTGCGGATTCCATGATTTGCAGCCACTCCTGACCTCCACATTTACCCTTGGATATTAACCGTCTTACACGGTCGTTAAGAATCTCAGCACCAGCACCAGGAAGTGAATCGAGCCCCGATTTTTTTAACTCTTGAAGTACCTCCGTATGACTCAATCCTTCAAGCTTGCAGATGTGTGCAATCTCCGGAGGGCCGAGCGCATGTAATTTCAGGTCAGGATATAATTCTTTTAACTTTTTGAAAAGGTTGCTATAGAAGGAAAGTCCCAGGTCAGGATGGTGTCCGCCCTGCAGCAGCAGCTGATCGCCACCAAACCTAAACGTCTCTTCAATTTTTCTTTTGTAGGTGTCTATGTCGGTGATATAACTATCCTCATGACCGGGGCGTCTGAAGAAATTACAAAATTTACAATTTGCAATGCAAACGTTCGTCGTATTAACATTACGATCAATTTGCCAAGTTACTTTCCCGTGAGGTACCTGTATTTTGCGGAGTTCATTTGCAACATAGGTTAATGCTGCAGTAGAGGCATGGTTATACAGGAAGATTCCTTCTTCCCGAGAAAGGAATTCGAAATTTAAGGCTCTTGCTAAAATTTGGTTGCTGTCCATCCATACAAATATACGCAGCATTTAAGCGTTGGCAAAATAGAATTCCTTTCCCGGAAGAAAGACCTTATTATTTAGCAGGAATTAATTTAAGCAACTGGCCAGGTCCCTCCGTGATGACATAAATGAAACCTTCAGGGCTTTGACCGACTTGCCGAACTCTTCCATGGTTCTCAAGTAATTTTTCTTCATGGCTGACTTTGTTTCCATCAAGCACTACGCGAGACACATGCTGGCGTGCTAATGCTCCAACCATCAAATTTCCTTTCCAGTTAGGATATTTGTCACCCGTCACCAGGAGCATTCCGCAAGTCGCAATCGATGGTTTCCAATAATGAATAGGTTGCTCCATCCCTTCCTTTTCAGTTAAATCCGAGATGATGTCGCCGTTATAGTCAATACCATAAGTAATAACCGGCCAACCATAGTTTTTACCCTTCTCAAGGATGTTCAGTTCATCGCCGCCCTGCGGACCATGCTCCACTCCATAAAGGATGTCATTTTCCCGATCGTAAGCGAGGCCCTGAGGGTTCCGGTTCCCGTATGTCCAAATCCCCTTTTTTGCGCCGGGTGAGTCCACAAAAGGATTATCTTGAGGAATGCTTCCATCGTCGTTTAAGCGAAACACCTTGCCGTGGTCAACTTTGAGATTTTGCGCATTTTCTTTTGTGCCCCGCTCACCTGAGCTGAAATATAGGTATCCATCATTGTCGAATACAATCCGGCTCCCGAAATGCACTTTGGAATCAACGATAGGGTGCGTCTGATAAAGCTCCTCCAGGCCAACAAAGGCATCACCTTCAAGCTTGACACGTGCAAGCGTTGTACTACCACCTGTAGGCCCCGGTTTCGCATAGGTTAAATATATCCATTTATTATTATCATAGTCAGGGTGAAGCGTTATGTCCAGCAGCCCGCCCTGGCCTTCTGCATAGACTTCGGGGACATTTTTGACCAGTACAGACGATCTGTTTTTCTCATCAAACAGCACAACCTTTCCGCTTCTCTCGGTAATCAGAGCTCGCCCATCCGGCAACCAGGTAAGGCCCCAAGGGTTTTCCAGCTCAGAACTCAGAGTGTCAATGTAAAAATTTTGCTTTTCGCTCCGATACAGCGTAGCATTTTCTCTTACTTCGAGTGTGTCAGTTTCTGAAGCTTCACTGTTAGATGGCCCGGATTCGTTTTTGCAGGCATGAAGGCTACTCGCTAGTACAAGCAGAGCCAAGGTTATTTTCGTTTTCATAAAGATGTGTTAACGTCAAAAGATAGGAAATATCTGTTTAAAATGTTAATTTTGCAAATAATTATGAATAAAAAGGTAGCTTTTTACACACTGGGATGTAAACTGAATTTTTCCGAGACCTCATCGATCGGGCGTCTTTTTCAGGATGCGGGTTATGATACAGTACAATTTAACGAGGCGGCCGATGTCTACGTTATCAATACCTGCTCTGTCACTGATCATGCTGATAAGAAGTGCAGAAAGGTCGTGAAAGAAGCACTCAAGTATTCTCCGGATGCTTACATCACCATCGTTGGCTGTTACGCCCAGCTGAAACCAAAAGAGATTTCAGAAATAGAAGGTGTTGACATGGTACTGGGCGCCGCTGAAAAGTTCAATATTATAGAACACATCAACTCCCTTACCAAGCAACCCAAAGCCATTATTCATAATCAGGCCATCGAAGAAACCCAAACCTTTGTCCCAGCTTATTCAATTGGTGATCGCACCCGAACCTTTCTGAAAGTGCAAGATGGATGCGACTATTCATGCACCTTCTGTACTATTCCTCTTGCCCGCGGGGCAAGCAGAAGTGGTTTCATCAACGACATTGTGAGCCAGGCCACGCAGATTGCTGCAACCGGGATTAAGGAAATTGTGCTTACCGGCGTTAATATAGGCGATTTTGGAATTCACAACGGCAAACGGGAAGAATCCTTCTTAGAGCTGATTATGGCCTTGGATGAGGTAGAAGGAATTAGCAGGTTTCGGATCTCCTCTATAGAACCTAACTTGCTTTCGAACGAGATTATTCAGTTCGTGGCCACCTCAAAGCGCTTTGTGCCGCACTTTCATATACCACTTCAATCCGGTTCCAATGATATTTTAGGCAAAATGCGGAGAAGATACCGCCGCGAACTCTATGCCGATCGCATCCATACGATCAAAAACCTGATGCCCGACTGTTGTATTGGGGTGGATGTAATCGTTGGCTTTCCTGGCGAAAGTCGGGAGCATTTCCTTGAAACGTATGAGTTTTTAAATCAGCTTCCGGTGTCTTACCTGCATGTCTTCACATACTCCGAGCGGGAAAATACCATTGCTGCACAAATGGAAGGCAAAGTTCCCGGTTCCAGTCGTTCAGACCGAAGCAAGATGTTGCACATACTTTCTGAGAAGAAAAGACGTTTATTTTACGAACAACAATTGGGCAAAGAAGAAGAAGTTTTATTTGAAAGCGACAACAAGAGCGGTATGATGCACGGCTTTTCCAAAAACTATGTGAAGGTCCAGACGGAGTACGATCCGTTGCTGATTAACGAACTTTGTTCAGTGAGGCTGCTTTCCATCGGTGCTGAAGGCCATGTACTGATCCAGCAATTATCAGAAGTCAACTTTGTATAGAATCGAATTTGATAAGGTATCTATCAGGACAATGCAAAAAGAACTTTCCCGGATTTTTGTTTTGCTATTGGCTGCCACGCTGTTGACCGGTTGTTTGGCTCGACCAGAACGACCAGGCCCTGCAAAACGCCCTCCGGCGCCTGCCTATCATATAAAGCCAAAAAATGTAGCTCAATTAAAGGAAAAGTATGCTGCAATGATGGATATTCCATCCAATGAACTAGAGAATGTGGCCCTTTACCAGTTTATTGAGGAGTGGATGGGCATACCTCATCGCCTGGGCGGACAAGACAAGAGTGGAATAGACTGTTCATATTTCACCTACCAGCTTATTCGCGACATTTATCAAAAGGATCTTCCCCGGACGGCTAATGACATGGCCCAGGTCGTAAAACGTAAGTACGACAACCAATTAGTCGAAGGCGACCTTGTATTCTTCAATTTCAGTGGAAGTGGAAATTTCGATCATGTCGGCATATATTTGGCGAACGGTCGATTTGTACATGTCTCAACCAGTAAAGGCGTGATGATAAGCAACCTCAATGAGCCTTGGTTCAGAAAATATTTCACCCGCGCCGGATCTATATGACAAAACACGTCACATTCTGATTTGATTTATTAAATTTATACTATGAAACCTAAACCTAAAATAGGAATGTGGAGACACGTAATCAATCATGCGAGTTCTGAACTCTCTTTATATGCTGTAATGATTATAGGAATCATCTTAGGGATTATTATTTTCAGTTAAAAACAATTACCAACTCCATTACCATGACATTAAACCTAAAACGTCCACTAGCCATTTTTGATCTTGAAACTACGGGCGTTAATGTGGCCTCTGATCGAATTGTAGAAATATGCATCCTGAAGGTGCATCCCGATGGTAGAAAAGAGACCAAAACCCATCGAGTGAATCCCGAGCGCGACATCCCCCTCGAATGTTCTCTGATCCATGGTATCTACGCAGAAGATGTAGCCCAAGCCCCCACGTTTAAAGAGCTAGCCTCCGGACTCGCAGAGTTTATCGGCGACGCTGATCTGGGAGGTTTCAACTCCAATAAATTTGATATCCCCGTACTCATGGAAGAATTCCTGCGTGCTGGCGTACCCTTCGATGTGGACAATCGCTATTTCGTCGACGTTCAGAATATTTTCCATCAAATGGAGCAACGTACACTCAAAGCTGCTTACAAATTCTATTGTCAAAAAAACCTCGTGAACGCCCACTCGGCCGAGGCAGACGTATTGGCAACGTTCGAAATTCTGGAAGCTCAGGTAAAACGCTACGAAAATCATGAATGGGAGGATAAAAGCGGTCAAGTTTCGATTCCAGTAAAGAATGACATTGAAGCACTGCATACCTTTACAAATATTCATAAAACTGTCGACTTTGCAGGCCGCATGGTCTATAATAACGAAGGTGTCGAAGTATTTAGCTTCGGTAAGCATAAAGGGAAAGCCGTTGAAGAAGTATTCAAAGTAGAACCAAGCTATTATGCCTGGATGATGCGCGGAGACTTCCCCATGTACACAAAAAAATGCCTTGAAAAGATTTGGACTCGCCACCGTCTCAACCTTATTAAGGAGGCTAACGAAGCCAAGAAATCCAAAGTGGCGTTACCAAATCCACCATCCGCCGGGTCAAGAACCGAAAGCGCGCAACAAGCAACCCCTCCGGAAAGAAACCATCACGACGGAGCCAGAAATCCAAATTCAAATGCTGACAGGAAGGCACCTAAGGCGCGTCCAATATCACCCGATATGCTGAAAAGCCTTCAGGAAAAATTTGGAAAGTAAGCTTAAGTGGACGAAGTATGCTGATTCAGAAAGGAGATATTCCGTTTTAAACCAGCATACTTCGTCCTTTTTACGGCCGATTTCTTGAATATTTTAGAGAAGGTTTCCTCTGTAATATCCAGCCAGTCCTGTTGCGTCATTTGAAGCAGGTCAGGGTGGGGGGAAAAGGCCGGTTCCGTATGGTTGATCGAAAATCGGTTCCAGGGACAAACGTCCTGACAAATATCACAACCAAACATCCAGTTGTCCATTTTTCCTTGAAAATCCTCCGGAATGCTTTCCTTTAACTCAATGGTGAGGTACGAGATGCATTTACTTGCGTTCACTACCTTGTTTCCTTCCAGCGCATCTGTTGGGCACGCATCGATGCACCGGGTACAAGAACCGCAATGGTCGGTCGCCATTTGATAATCATACTCGAGTTCCAAATCTACAATCAGTTCTGCCAGGAAGAAAAAAGAACCTGTGCTTTTTGAAAGCAGAAGACTATGCTTGCCAACCCAGCCAAGTCCCGCGCGTTCTGCCCAGGCTTTGTCCAGAACCGGCGCAGAATCTACAAAGGCCCGTCCGCCAACTTCTCCGATGTTTTTCTGAATAAACTGTAATAAGGCCTTCAGCTTTTCTTTGATTACAAAATGATAGTCCGTTCCATAAGCGTATTTTGAAATTTTCGGTGCGCCTGGATCAAGCTGTTTTTCGTTGGTGAAATAATTAAAGGAAAGGGAGATGACCGATTTGGCGCCATCGACCAGCAGCCGGGGATCTAGCCGCTTATCGAAATGATTCTCCATATATTGCAGGGTCCCATGGCGTCCGTTCTTTAGCCAGCTTTCTAAATGCGGGGCTTCGTCGGCAAGAAAATCAGCCTTAGCAATCCCACAGGAGAGAAAACCCAGGCGAGCTGCTTCTTCCTTAATCAACCGGCTATATGTTGAAGCATCTGGCATTTTTGCAAAGGTAAAACTTAATTACAAGTTACCATGCCTTCAGGGTAAATTAAGGGGCTTAGAAAAGGAATATCGAGGTTTGCACCCCTTAAAATGAACCAGATTCCCATACCCACAAAAAGGAAGGGTAGCCAGGTCGACAGGTTAAAAGGTATCAGTCGTTTAATAAAATTGCCTGCAATACCTGTCAACAGCATCAACGGCAATGTGCCAAGGCCAAATAGCAACATAAATTGTGCGCCATTCCAGGCGCTCCCGGTATTAAGCGCTGTTGCCAATGCCATATACACCATCCCGCAGGGCAAAAAACCATTCAGCAATCCCGCAAGGAAATTCCCTCCCGGTCGATACAACCAATATCCCATCTTTTTAAAAAGAGGGCTGAACAGTTTTTGCTGCGCTTTGATAAGACCTGATGAACGGTGACCGAGGAATGTGAGCAGCGCCATTCCAATAAGTACCAAACCCGTAAGCAAGCTTAAGCCCTGCTGCCAGCCCTTATATGTTGCACCTACCGAGATAAAGCCAATCAGTGCTCCCAGCCCCCCATAGGTCAGAATTCTGCCGATCTGGTAAATCGACCGGTTAATCACCATCTGGGTGTGCGCCTTTCCCGACGATGGCAAGGCCATCAACAGGGGGCCGCACATTGCCACGCAGTGCAGACTCCCAATCAATCCCATAAAAAAAGCCAGTGCCTGCGTGCTCATAGTATGGTCATATTTTCTTCAACTAAAAATGAAATGCCTCTGCTTTCCCATTGTAGAAAAATTTTCCATTCTCCCTCTTGAAATCTATCTAGTGGGAGCCTGTATTCGCTATTGGAAATATTGAAGTCTACCAGTTGATCCTGCGAAGAGTCGGCCGTACGCTGTAGTTTGATCCGACCCTTATTACTTGCCTGTTTGAACTGAATCTTCAGCACGTGACCTTCTACGATAAACTCAGGTTTCATACTTAATTGCTGAACATTTGACTTATCCTCGTATGCAGTGTCGTAACTCAGTCCTTTTTCATAGTAATCGTCGTCAACCAGTGAATCGTGATCTTGGGAAACCATGTATACACCGGTTGATACCGCCGCAATGATAAAAGTCAGCAAAGTGATAAATATTTTTACGCCCCAGTTCATCTTAATTTGTTGGTGGTGAAATAAATGTAGTTTTCAGATCCTCAACCGTTTTCCCTTGTGAACTTACTTCAATCTTTACATCGGTTTTGTAATTTCCAATATTCTTCGATTTGGTGATCAGAAAGAAACTGAATTGTGCCGTCTCTCCCTTTTTCAGAACATGTCTGGGGTTGATAATCTTAATTTTAAAAGTTGTATCCGCCGGCTCCAGACTGAAAGGTAATTCTTTTCCCGATTTGTTGATCAGTTCCAGATTATACAGATTGCTAACAGTGCCATCCGCATTCACTTGATAGCTCGTGCCGGCAGCGCGCAGCAAAGTGCCCCCGACAGTTGTCCTGGAGAAAATCAGCCAGCCAAAAATTCCAAGGAGAATTACCAGTACTACCGAATAGGCAACGATTCTAGTCGTGTTTTTCTCCTTTGTGTCTTCGTCTATCTGCTTGGAGGAATAAAAGCCGATAAGCTTCGGAGGCTTATTTATTTTAGCCATGACACTATCGCATGCATCAATGCAGGCTGTGCAATTCACACATTCTAATTGTAGGCCGTCACGGATATCGATTCCGGTAGGGCATACCTGCACACAAAGACTGCAATCAATACAGTCGCCATTGGGCTGCAGATCAGCACTTCTTTTCAAATGCCCCCGTGGTTCACCCCGATGATAATCATATGCCACGACCAAACTTTGCTCGTCCAGCAGCACCCCCTGCAAACGCCCATAGGGACAAATAGTCGTGCAAACAATCTCCCTAACGTAGGAAAATACACCATAGAATACCAAGGTAAAGAGCATCAACGATAAAAATCCGGCTACATGCTGACTTATTGGGTCTGTTATGATCTCCACCAACGCGTCGACTCCAATCACATAAGACAGGAAGAGATTGGATATCGCGAAAGAAATTGCCAGGAAGATCACGTGCTTCGTCGTTTTCTTGAAGAATTTATCGGACGACATGGGCGCTTTATCAAGCTTCTTCTGTTGATTTGCATCCCCTTCAATCCAGTATTCGACCTTTCGGAATATCAATTCCATAAATATAGTCTGGGGACAGGCCCAGCCGCACCACACCCGACCATAAACCACTGTAAACAGAACAATGAAAACCAAAAATATGAGCATGCCGAACACGAAGATGTGCAGGTCCTGCGGCCAGAAAACCATGCCGAAGATGACAAATTTACGTTCGAGAATATTAAAGAGAAGGAATTGCTCGCCATTGACCTTGATAAATGGCATTGCGATGAAGACAGCCAGAAGAGAATAGCCAAACCAGTGACGATACTTCAGAAGAGTCCCTGCAGGCTTTCTGGCATATATCGGCCGTTGATCTTTCGGTTTAAATCCCCTGTTTAAGTCGCTCGTCGCCATTCCCGTTCTTTTTAATTCGTTGAATTTTATTATATGCTTTCTGGCTTCTCTTCCTGCTCACCTGCGCCAGCTTCCTTCTTTTCGCCCTCGGGTGCCTTTCCGCTAGGCGGATTTGTTCCTTCCAGGGATAAAATGAAGTTCGATACCTGGGCAATTTGTACCGGCGTCAGGTTCGCTTCCCACGGAACCATTCCTTTTTCAGGCACACCGTATTTTATTGTCCTGAAAATATCGCCCACTTCGCCTCCATGAAGCCAGAATTCGTCGGTCAGGTTAGGCCCAATAAGTCCTTCTCCCTGATTGCCGTGGCACATGCCGCAGTTCTGCAGGTAGATCTGCTGTCCTGCAGCCACAAACTCAGGCGAAAGATCCAGGGTTACCGAATTCTCATCAATATTGCTACCTGATTGTTCAAGAAACGCCAGTCTCTCCCGGTCAGCCTCTTCAATGGCGGCAATGTACTCTTCCGTTTGATTCATTCCCCAGCCCAATACGTGATAAACCAGCAGGTATCCGACCGCAAAAAGTATGGAGGAATAAAACAGTGCGTTGAACCAGAGGGGTATCGGATTGTCGAGTTCGCGAATGCCGTCGTACTCGTGGTCTATCATAATCTCCTCTTCCGTTTCCAGATCATTCAATCCGAGGATTCTATTCCACTTTTGTTTTCGTTCTACCTTTAAAACCTCTTTCGTTTTCACTCCTGCCATCCGTTGTGTTTCCAGCTCGGGCATGGTCAGTCGGGTAAGCAGCTTTAGCGCTTTTAGTGTTACCAGCGCTGCCGTCAGCAATGTGACAAAGAAAACCAGGGATATAATAATTAAGTAGTTCGATGGGATATTTTCAAATCCCAGAAAGCTAGCTGAAGCTTCGGTCACTGCCGTTGTGGAGTTTAATAGCATCGTTAGTCAATTTTCGGGTTATTGGAAATTTGGGAAAAGCCTTCCTCGTCATCTTCTTCCAAAGGCATCTGACCCATTTGGTCGGCGTAGTCCTTGTTCATCCGAACAAGCATAATGCCCACCAGAATAAAGAAAGCAAGGAACATGAATAAAGAAAAGATAAGGTAGCTTTCGTCGCCGTTGAGTTCTGTGATTTGTTTGAACATGGTATTCGTTTTTAAGGTTATTGAATACTTTTGCTGTTACTCTCCTCGCTTCCGGCTGATACTTTTATATCCGTACCCAGCCTTTGCAGGTAAGCGATCAGCGCAATGATTTCCTTGTCAGACGACGTTTCAACCTGATTGGCTTTTAAGTCGGCTACAATGGCATCTGCCTGTTTCCTGGCATCTTCGATCGATCTGTCAGCAAAGTCCTTCGCATAAGGTACCCCCAGTTTTTGCATTGCTCTGATTTTGGCCGGAGTCGACTCATAATCCAGGTTCTGAGTAAGTAGCCAAGGGTAAGCAGGCATTATACTTCCCGGGGAGGTTATGGTTGGATCCAACATATGATCGTAGTGCCACTTGTTTGGATACTTCTGACCTAAGCGTTGCAAATCTGGCCCGGTTCGCTTAGAACCCCATAAGTATGGGTGATCGTAAACGTATTCGCCCGCTTTACTATACTCACCATATCTAGCCGTTTCCGAGCGGAAAGGCCTGACCATTTGGGTATGACAACCCATACAACCTTCACGGATGTAAATGTCGCGGCCCTGAATTTCAAGCGGTGTATACGGCTTTACACTTGCAATGGTAGGCACATTTGATGATATCATAAAAGTCGGCATCATCTCAACCATCCCGCCGATTAAAATGGCAATCAGCGCAAGAAACATAAACAGTGTTGGTTTTCGTTCCAGACGTCGGTGCCAGCCTTTTTCCTTTTTAACCAAAGGTTCCAGCGGCATCGCCTCTGCGTATTCGTCTCGAACCAGCTTCCCTCGGCGCATCGTCTTAGCCAGGTTATAGGTCATGATAATTACGCCCGAAAGGTACAGTGCACCACCCACGGCACGCATCATATACATCGGCAGAATCTGAAGTACCGTCGTCAGAAAGTTTCCATATTTCAACGTTCCTTCCGGCGTAAATTCCTTCCACATTAAGCCTTGAACTACCGCTGCCCAATACAGGGGAACGGCATAAAATAAGATACCAAGTGTTCCCAGCCAGAAATGCACGGAAGAAAGCTTCTTAGAGTATAGCGTTGTGTTATATATTCTGGGAATGAGCCAATAAAGAATTGCGAAAATCATAAATCCGTTCCATCCCAGAGCGCCAATATGAACATGGGCTACAATCCAGTCTGTAAAGTGGGCAATAGCATTCACCTTTTTAAGTGAAAGCATCGGACCTTCAAACGTAGCCATACCATAACAGGTCAGTGCGACCACCATAAATTTAAGCATTGGCTCTGAGCGCACCTTGTCCCACGCGCCTCTTAATGTCAGGAGCCCGTTAATCATACCACCCCAACTTGGAGCGATCAGCATAATCGAGAAAACAACCCCCAGGTTTTGAACCCATTCAGGAAGAGCTGTATATAGCAAGTGGTGAGGACCAGCCCAGATATAGATAAATATCAGCGACCAAAAGTGAAGGATACTTAATTTATAGGAATAAATAGGCCGGTTCGCCATTTTTGGAAGAAAATAGTACATCATCCCCAGAAAAGGCGTAGTCAGAAAGAAGGCAACCGCATTATGTCCGTACCACCACTGCACCAGCGCGTCCTGTACTCCGGCATAAATATAATAGCTTTTCCAGCCGCTTACAGGAAGCTGGAAAGAGTTAACAATGTAAAGCACCGCGACGGTGACGAAAGTTGCAATGTAAAACCAAATCGCCACATACATATGACGTTCCCGGCGTTTCAAGATCGTACCAAACATATTGATACCGAAAATTACCCAGAGCACCACAATAGCAATATCGATAGGCCATTCCATTTCAGCATATTCGTGCGAGCTCGTGAAACCAAGGGCGAGCGTAATCACCGAAGCTACGATAACCAGCTGCCAGCCCCAGAAATGTATCTTGCTCAACAAGTCGCTAAACATACGGGTCTTAAGCAGTCGCTGCATCGAGTAGTAGATGCTCATAAAAATTGCATTACCAACAAAAGCGAAGATTACCCCGTTGGTGTGAATTGGCCTGATCCGCCCGAAGGTAGTGTATTGAGTTTCAAAGTTCATGAACGGCCAGAATAACTGTATGGCAGCCAATAGGCCGATAGTCATACCCGTTATTCCCCATACGATGGTGGCAATACCAAAATTTCTGACAGTGGTATTGTCGTACGAGAATTTTTCGATCTGCATAAAATTTACGTTTTGTGATGTTTTATTTGATAGTGTAAAAGTAGCTGCTATGTCCAGATGACACTATGATGATAATCGAGTTAAAAAGTGATACTGATCACTTCTTCTCGGCATCCGTTGCTTGGTGCGTATCAGAGACGTCGTCCGGAGGAAGTTCATCATCGAATAAAATCCGAATCGCCGGAGTGATAGTATCGTCATGCTGACCGCTCTTGCTGGCCCAGAAAAAGGCCCCAAGGAAAACCACCGCCAGCAAGATGCTACATCCTATCAGAAAGTAAATGATTTCCATTAGTAGTGAATTAAATGATGTTTCCTTGCCGCCACATGACTTGCAATACTTGTGAAAGAAATAATTGTAACCGTGCTAAGCGGCATTAAAATAGCCGCAAACAAAGGCGACATGCTTCCCTGTACGGCGAAAAACAAGCCGACTGCATTGTAGAGCAGTGAAATTGCAAAGCACATGTAAATAATTTTCATAGAGCTTTTGGCAAAGGCAAAAAAACGCGGCAGTTTGTTCAGTGCAGCGCCTTCCAAGATCGCATCGCAACCCGGCGAGAAGCTATTGATATCGTCGCTAACCGCCACACCGAAATCAGCTTGCTTTAGAGCCCCTGCATCGTTCAAGCCGTCGCCAATCATACACACTTTTTGATTCTGGTATTTTTGGACCTTGCTGATGTACTCTAGTTTGTCCTTAGGAGCTTGATTAAAGTGCATTTTCGATACATCAAAAATATTCCTTAAGGCCTCACGGTCGGCATCCCTGTCGCCCGATAGCAGGTGGACATCGTAGTGTTTATCCAGGTCTGTAATTAAAGATTTCAGCTCTCTTCTCCAGGGTTGGAGGATGGCGAAATATCCCCGCGACTGTCCGTCGATAGAAACGTAAACTCTGCTTCCTGGCCGTCCGTCCGACACCGATGAGGTGAAAGCGGCGCTCCCGATCTTTAGGGTACAATCATCAAGTACAGCTTTCATCCCTTTCGCTGGAATCTCTTCGAAATGTGCCAGGTCAGGTAAGTTCGCATCAATCCCCAACCAGTTGACAATCTGTATACTTAGCGGGTGGCTCGAATTCCGGCATACCGCTGCTATCATTCGTTCCTCTTCGGAAGTTAGTTCGCCCACGAAATGAATATGCTCCGATTTAGGCGAGGTAATTGTTCCCGTTTTGTCAAACACTAATGTTTCAATTTCTGCCATCTGCTCAATGGCTGCCGTATTTTTGATAAAGAACTTATTTTTGTCAAAAATGCTGAGTGCTGCAGACAGCGTAAAAGGTGAGCTAAGTGCCAGAGCACAGGGGCAAGCGATAATCAACACGGCAGTAAAGGCTCCCCATGCCTTTTCTGCATCCCCACCAAGTATCCAGTAAACTGCTGATCCTGATGCGATCAGCAGCAACACAAGTGTGAAATATCTGCTGATACCGTTACTAAAGGTTTTGAAGTTCCGGTCGTAGCTCTTGAAGTTATCACCATTCCACAAATTTGTTAAGTAGCTCTGCGACACAGGTTTTACAATTTCAAGTTCGATAGCTTCGCCGAGCTGGCGGCCGCCCGCATAGACAATTTCACCGAGTGCTTTCTCAACGGGATCTGACTCTCCGGTCACAAAGCTGAAATCGACCGATGCTTTTCCGCGGAGCAAAATAGCATCCGCCGGAATGATTTCATTGTTTCTTATCAGAACTCTATCACCCACAAGTAGGTCGGAAATCGGCCTGGGCGACTCCATCCCCTCGTTTACCACGGTTACAGCAACCGGGAAATAAGATCTGTAATCACGTTCGAACGACAGGTGGTAAAAAGTCCGGTTTTGAATATACTTTCCTATTAGAATGAAGAAAACTAAGCCGCACAGTGTATCAACAAAACCCGGTCCAGTCGCTCCGACAATTTCAATCGCTGAACGAAGGAAAAGAACAAGAATACCTAAAGCGAGCGGCACATCCAGGTTGACTTGTTTCATTTTTAAGCTCGTGATTGCCGAAACAAAATAGTCGCGTGCGCAATAGAATAGGACAGGGAGGGCGAAGGCCAGGTTGAGCCAGGCAAACAGCGCAGAAAAATGTTTTTCGAATCCGCTAAAGCCAAAATATTCAGGCAAGCTGAACAGCATCGTGTTTCCAAAACAGAAGCCTGCGACGGCTATCTTTCGCACCAGCGTGTTTTGATTTACGGAGCCTTGCTTTTTAACGACGTCCTGCAAGGTGATGATCGGCTCATATCCGATCGTCGTCAGCAGTTCGATTAACTGGCGTAGACTAATTTCTGTATTTCGAAATTTAAGTGTGGCCTGCTTTTTCACAAATTCGACCCTTGAGTGCACAATGGCGGAATTAAGTTTATACAGATTTTCTAAAAGCCAGATGCAAGAGCTGCAATGTATCGCCGGAATATAGAAGGATACAAGTGTAAATTCCTGGTCCTGGAAATCAATCAACTTTTGTACAATCGTAGGATCATCCAGATAATCTATCCTGTCGGGTTGCTCTTTCTGCGTTTTGCCTGGGTGGGTATTATACTTGTAATAGTTCCGAAGATTTGCCGAGCTCAAAATGCTATATACACTTTGACAACCCAGGCAACAGAAATCATGATCGTCAGTCCTATAATTATCGGTATAAACAGGCTCGCCGCAGTGGAAACACTGAATTTTAATTTCTGTGATTTTCTTCTCCATGCTAAATCGCCTTGCTGAAAATATCCCTTTCATTCTTCGATCCGGCCAACCTCCGGTCGAAAACCATGCAAATGTTCCGAATAAATGAAAAACCGAGGTCTGTAACCTGGAGGCCCATCTCCGTTAAAGATATTAAACCTCGGTCGTGCAAAGGTGATAACTCCTCCCGGATATCATCCAACATGGGAAGGTCCTCGTCCCAATATGTTTTTCCATGGCACATGATATTTAGAATATGACGCCGGAATATGAGGTCTTCTTCGCTATGAATATGGCCTTTAAGTAGTGGCAACTTGTTCTCGGCCAGCAACGACCGGTAATCTTCTACTTTTTTTACATTCTGCGCGAAGGCACTCCAGGAGTCACTGATCGAGGATACACCCAATCCAATCATCAAAGGGGTGTATCGGTCGGTATACCCCATAAAATTTCGATGTAATGTGCCGTTTTGCAAAGCGCGATAAAGGGAGTCTTCGGGCAATGCGAAATGATCCATCCCTACATCCTTATATCCCGCCTCGCCAATCATTTCCTTGCCTTTCATGTAAAGCTGCAGTTTTTCTTCGTTGCGGGGCAGGTCTTTCTCGCCATAATGCCTCTGACCGGGACGAATCCAGGGGACGTGTGCATAACTGTAAAAAGATATACGATCGGGCTTTAAGGCGATAACCTTCGATACGGTATCTTTAACTGTAGACAGCGTCTGTTTCGGGAGTCCATAAATCAAATCAAAATTAATTGACTTATATCCGATTTCCCGAGCCTGATGCATTACACGCGCAATATCCTCCTCGCTCTGTTTGCGGTTTATGATAAATTGCACCAAAGGATCAAAGTCCTGAATACCCAAACTGAGCCGTCGAAAACCAAAAGCAAAGAGGGTTTCCAAGTGCTCTCTTGTAGTATTCGCCGGATGCGCTTCAAACGAGAACTCCGCGGCTTCGCTCTGCTCGACTCCTTCCAGAAGGCCATGGATCAGATAAGCGAGGTTTTTTGGCGTAAAGAAGGTAGGCGTGCCGCCCCCCAGATGAATGTCGCCTATCACGATTTTATCACCCAACTGTGCTTTGTACAGCGCCCACTCCCTTAGAATGTCCTGGATATAAGGTTCTTCCACCTGGTGATTTTTTGTAATTCGTGTATTGCAACCACAATAGGTACACAGACTTTCACAAAAGGGGAGATGTATGTAAAGGCTGATGCCTTTGTCGAGCGACTGATGATGGGTTGTTTTTATGGTTTCTATCCATTGATCCTCGCTCCAGCTCTCCTGCTCCCAAAATGGCACCGTGGGATAGCTGGTGTAACGCGGAGCAGCCACGTTATATTCTCTTATTAACTTTTTGAAATGTTCCTTCATATTGAAAAGCTTGGATGATTTTTTCAGCGATATTTTTTTCGGAAAGTGCCGGATCAAGACTAATGATTTTTAGTCCGAGCTCATGGGCGTGCACCGACAGGGCAGGGGAGGGCGAGCCGCTTCGGCCGATCAATATCCCGATACCGAAGTACTTAAGCTTATCGAGAAGCGAGCAATTGACAGTCCGAAGGTCGTTTAAAACAATGACCTCCTTCCCGGCAGCGTAACTGAGCGTATCGTCAGTCAGGTCATTCGAAATAAAGGTAAGCTCGTGAACTTTTGCATTAGCCCTGACCAGATACTCCTTCTGTTGAGGATCAATTTTATAAGCTATAACTTTCATTAATACAAAGCTACAGCACGCTTCCCCCCGGGGAAAGGGGAAGCATCATCCTTAAATATGATGTTAGTCACATTATCGGACGGCCTTAAGGGCTTCGATATCGATGATTTTGATGGAATTGCCTTCTTTAACCAAGAGCTTTTCGTCTCTGAAATCGGCTAGAGCACGGCTTACCGTCTCATTGGCGGTTCCTGCCATAGACGCTAAATCTTCTCGGGATATGCGGATGAGGCAGCTATTTTCGCCGGGTTGGCCAATAAATTTTTCGGCGTAGCTTACCAGGGCTTCCGCAATTCTTTTTCGTACCGAGTTATAGGCGAAACTTAACAGGCGCTGATTGGTAAAGTGCCGGTTTTCAGTCAGAAGCTGAACGAATTTCATGTTAAACCCTGGCCGCTTTTTTAACAAATCTTCGAGTTCGGAACGATTCATCAGGATGATTTCAGATTCTTCCAGAGTTTCGATATTATCAAAACGCTGCTTATTCATCAAGATCGCCTCATAGCCGAAAAACTCACCCTTTGAATAAATACCTGTAGTTAATTCACGTCCATCCTCGTAGAAAAGAAAGCTTCTCACCTTTCCTGAGTGGACTTTATACAGGTAGAGCGGACTATCGCCTTCCTGAAAAACGTTTTGCTTTTTCTTGTAGTGTTTCTTACGTCCAAGCGCCACCAACTCTTCCAGCAAGTCACCCAGATCCTCGGGCAGTGTGGCACTCATCGAGCGGCCTGAATGATTACTGGCGCGTTTCTTCAGGCGCGATTCAATTGCGCTCAGAAGCTCCATATCTCCGAAGGGCTTGGTCAGATAATCGTCCGCACCCATATCCATGGCTTTCCTAACGTCAGCCCGCTCAGCCTTCGCCGTCAAAAAGATAAGGGGAATGTTTGCCGTTTCTTCATGCTTGCCCAGTAGGTATAGAACACCATAACCGTCCATCACCGGCATCATTATATCACACAATATCAGATCCGGCACGTGTTTAAGAGCCAGTTCGACGCCTGCCTTGCCATCCGGTGCGCTTAAAACATGGTAGTCAGCCAGTTCAAGAATTTCAACTACACTCTCGCGGATATCGTTATGATCCTCAATAACCAGAATGGTTTTATTCTCCTTTTGCATGATTACTATTTGTTTGATCAAATGTTAACGTGAACAGGGTTCCATGATTAAGCTTACTTTCCCAGGTTAATTCCCCATTCATCAAGTGTGCATATTGCTTTACGATATTGAGGCCGAGTCCTGTTCCCGGAATTTTGCCGGTGTTGTTCGCTCTGAAGAAAGGCTCCAGCAAGTGCTTCTGGTCAGCCTCGGGAATCCCTATTCCATCATCTTTTACTTCGATAACGCATTCCTCATCGGTGATCGCTGTATTGAATTCGATAAAGGTGTTTTCGCCCGAATATTTAATGGCATTCGATATCAAATTCGTAATCGCATTCTTTAGGAGATGGGGGTCTAAATGAACCATTCCATGATTACCGGTATGCTGATAAACAATATTCTGGTTCTGTTTAGCCATCGGCTGCATCTCTTCAACGATTTCTTCCGAAAGTTTTACCAGATTAAACTCTTTAAAATTTGCATGGATAAAGCCACCCTCCAGCCTGTCGAGCGAGAGGAAGTCGTTAAGAATATTGGTCAGCAGGTCTACTGAATTTTTAATTTTCTGAGTATGCTTCAGTATACCCTCTGTATCTCCCTTTTCAGCGTATTTATTGATCAGAGCAGTTGAAAGTTGTATCGATCCAAGAGGAGTTCGAAACTCGTGTGAGGCCATCGATACAAACTGCGATTTCAACTGATTCAGCTCTTTCTCCTTTTCGAGCGATTTGCTTACATTGTCTTTTGCGTTTTCCAAACGCTTTACAAGGATGTTGAGGTCTTCGGTGCGGGCCACAACAGCTTCTTCAAGCTCTTCGGTATACTGTCGAAGCTTATCCTCGGCTTCTTTCTGTTTGGTCAGATCCTGAACAAACCCGGTGAAGATCTTGCGGTTCTCGTAATTTACCTCACTGATCGATAACCAGAATGGGAAGGTTGTCCCATCCTTCTTCTCTCCAAGTACTTCCCGTCCGATGCCAATGATATTTCTTTTTCCGGTAAGCAGGTATTTATGAATATAATCGTCGTGATTGCTTTTATAGGGTTCAGGCATCAGCATACTGATATTACGGCCAATTACCTCGTCACTCGTATAATTGAAAAGTTTGAGTGCACCCGGATTAATCGATTCGACAACCCCATGATCGTCGATTGTGATAATTCCTTCGTTCGAATTTTCAATAATCGCTTTTAGCAGTTTTGCACTCTCCATATAATTATTAGAAGTTCGGCTTCAGCAGATACTTTTCGTAGAATTTAAAGATATGCTCTACTGCTTCTTCAGCCGTGTCAACCAGACGGTACAAATTTAAGTCTTCCGGACTAATATTCCCTGCGCTCAACATTCTTTCTTTTATCCAGTTGAAAAGCCCGCCATAATATTCCTTGCCAACCAGTACAATCGGGAACCGGGCAATTTTACCTGTTTGAATAAGGGTAATGGCTTCAAACAGCTCATCCATGGTCCCGAAACCACCAGGCAATACGATGTATCCCTGGGAATACTTCATGAATATCACCTTCCTTACAAAGAAGTAATTAAATTCCAGTAGTTTGTCACGATCAATATAACGGTTATGAAACTGCTCAAAGGGGAGGTCAATATTGAGCCCGACCGACTTACCGCCGGCTTCATAGGCTCCCTTATTGGCCGCCTCCATAATGCCCGGCCCGCCGCCTGAAATGACCCCATAACCTTTCTCTGTTAACAATCGTGCGCAATTCTCCGCGAGCTTGTACGAAACGTGATCGCGGGGTGTTCGGGCCGACCCAAAAATGGACACGCAGGGTCCTATTTTTGCCATTTTTTCAAACCCCTCTACAAACTCTGCCATAATCTTGAAAATCTGCCATGAGTCGGTTACCTTAATCTCCTGCCATGTTTTATTCTCAAAGGCCTGTCTTATCTTATCTTCTCCGTATTCCATCATAATTAATATGTAGTTGTGGCTAATGTAACAAATAACTTTGCAGAATGTCTATCTTTGCTGTATGAATTTTTCTTCTAAACTACTTGAAAACGCGGTTAATGAATTCAGCCGTTTACCAGGTATTGGGCATAAAACGGCTCTGCGTTTGGTCCTTCATCTTTTGAATCAACCCGAACCGGATGTAAACCGTTTCAGTGAAGCAATGATGCAGTTAAAAAGCAAAATCCGCTACTGTAAAGAATGTTTTAATATATCCGATAACGAACGATGTGAAATTTGCGCTTCCAGCAAGCGTGACCGCTCTATCATATGTGTGGTGGAGGATACCCGTGATGTGATGGCTATTGAGAATACCCACCAGTTTCAGGGAGTATACCATGTACTTGGAGGCCTGATTTCTCCTATGGACGGGGTCGGGCCAGCCGATCTTCGGATCGACCAGCTGGTGGAAAGAATTCAGCAGGGCGAGGTTCAGGAAATTATTCTTGCCCTGAGCGCCACCATGGAGGGCGATACCACAATTTTTTATTTATATAAGAAAATAAAGGACTTCGGACTTAAGGTGAGCACAATTGCCCGTGGAATAGCCTTTGGCGGCGAGCTTGAATATGTTGATGAAGTCACGCTCGGTCGCTCGATTGTTACCCGAATTCCTTACGAAAGAAACATTGCCTAATCCTGCTCAAGTGAAATCATTTCAGTACAAAACAGTTATAGTCACAGGAGCTTCCTCCGGCATAGGTCGCGCCTGCGCCCTGGAATTTGCCTCACGGGGCGCTAACGTAGTGCTTGCCGCCCGCCAATACTCTGTTCTGTGCGAACTGGGCAGCCAACTGGAAAAAGATTTTGGTGTGCAGACGCTTTCCGTCAATTGCGATGTAAGTAAAGAAAGCGACTGCCGGGAGCTGATCGAAGCCAGTCTGAAAAAGTTTGGGAAAATCGATGTCCTGATCAACAATGCCGGCATCAGCATGAGGGCTCTTTTCCAACAGCTGGACCTTTCGGTGCTCAAGCGGCTGATGGATGTAAATTTCTGGGGCACGGTATATTGCAGCAAGTACGCACTCGATTCATTATTGCAAACAAAGGGATCACTGGTGAGCGTTTCCTCGATCGCCGGATACCGCGGTCTTCCTGGCAGAACGGGCTATTCTGCGTCCAAGTTTGCCATTCATGGCTTTATGGAATCCTTACGAGTCGAAAACCTTAAGACCGGGTTGCATGTTATGATTGCATGTCCGGGTTTTACAGCCTCAAACATTCGTAACACAGCACTTGATATAGCAGGTCAGCAGCATGGAGAAACCAGTATGGATGAAGCAAAAATGATGACTGCCGAGGAAGTGGCTTTTCGCATTGCGCAAGGCGTTCTATACCGAAAACGCAGTCTGGTCATGACCGGCCAGGGAAAACTAGCTGTTTTGATGAACAAGATTGTGCCGGCATGGGTGGATAAAAAAGTATATAGTCTCTTCGCAAAAGAAAAGAATCCTTTGATAAAATAAGCAGAGTACACAAAAAAGTATACTTGTTTTTTATGTAATATTTTCACAAATTTAGGTATGGAAAAACAGTTGATAGCCGAATTGATCACCAAAGAAAATTTATATCAATATAAGATTATTGATGCACCTTCCGACCATAGTCTCGAGTTGCAATCAAAACTCAAAAATGCGTTGCGACTGGGAAACGAGTTTAAATCTAAATCGAACATTACGTTTATGACCGAGGACGGGCCGAAGCGGGTTGAAACTACGGTTTGGTCGCTTACCGATAAGTATTTGCAAATTAAAGGGGGCGTGTTGCTCCCGTTGAAAAGTCTGATTTCGATCGACTACTAGGCAACTTCATTCATATTCACGGCCACCAGTCGTGAGATACCCTGCTCAACCATTGTCACGCCGTAAATAATATCGGTGCTTGCAATGGTTTTTTTGTTATGTGATACGATGATGAATTGAGAGCGGTTTGAAAACTCGCGGATGATATTATTGAACTTGTCGATATTGGTGTCGTCTAACGGTGCGTCAACTTCGTCGAAAATACAAAAGGGGGCAGGCTTAAGCAGATATAACGAGAAAAGTAGGGCCGTAGCGGTCAGGGTTTTCTCACCTCCCGACAGCTGATTGATCGACAGGGGCTTTTTACCCTTCGGTTTGGCAATGATCTGAATGTCGGCATCCAATGGGTTATTCTGATCACTTAAAACAATGTCGCAAGTATCTTCTTTACTGAAAAGCGACCTGAACACTTCAATGAAGTTGTCCCGCACTTCGTTGAAAGCAGCCATAAACTTCTCCTTTGCAGAATTGTCGATTTCCTGAATTGTTGTCAGTAATTCTCTTTTCGCCTGTTCAAGGTCTTCCTTTTCCTGTTTGATAAAGGAGTAACGTTCGTTCATCTCCTGATACGATTCCATTGCCATCGGGTTGATAGATCCGAATTCGTCGAGCTGCTTCTTCAGTTTACTGTTTCTTTCCTGTAATTCGTCGGCATCACCCCCAATTTCTTCCTGCAGGTTCAGCTCATCCGGGTCTATACTGAATTCTACCGACAGGCGTTCGGCGAGTGCATTCAAGCTCATGCGGATCTCGACCGATTTATCCTTTAATTCCGTCAGCAGAAAGTCCGACTGTTCTTTTTGTCTTCTGGTTTGACTGAGCTCCTCTTCAATTTCATTGATCGATTTTCGCACGGTATAAAACTGTTTTTCCACCTCGCTTAATCCTTCCGCCAGGGCTTCTTTCAGCTCATACATAGCTTGAAGATCTTCATCCGAGTGATCGACGTGAAACACCACCTCCTTCAGGGCGTTTTCCACCTGCATCAACTCAGATTGGTGCTGAGCCAGCCGCTTGTCCAGATTCTCCTGCTGCGCCTCGCGGTATTCAAGATCTTTCTGCAAACCCGAAACTTTGTTTTGCAGTTGGTGGAGGCGTATATTATCTTGATTATAAGCGGCCGACTGCCGGGAGAAGTGAGCTGCGGCATCGGAATACTGCATTTGCATCGCATCAAGTCGTTTGATCGTCAAATCAACCGATGCGCGCTGGTTTTCCAGATCCTGATCGGTACGGGCCAGTTCGAATTCAAATTCCCGAATGCGCGAATCAATATTTTCTTTCCTCGTCTGGTGGTGATTAATAAAACTTTGATACTGTTCCTGTTTAGTTTTAAAAGAAATCAGGTCGTTGTTTTTTCGGTTTATTTGAAGGAGGAGTTCCTGAATATGGTTTTTACGTGAACTTCCTTTCAAGGAGATTACACTGTTTTGTAACTGAGAAAGCTCAGCTTCGAGATTCTTTTTATTTCCAGTCAGTTTACTGATCTCGTGTTGCAGATTTACCAGATTCTTTGCACGTCCGATCCGCTTTCCTTCAAACAGCCCGACCGAACCACCCGAGATAGCGTATGGTCGCTTAATGAACTGACCATTTTTATGCAGCACCACCAGGTTAGACACCGGTAATTTTAGATCGGCCAGGTTGCCGGTTTCCCGTTCCAGATAAACATTCTTCAGAAGCTGTTCGCACAGCGGTAAATATTTTTTCTCGACGTCTATAATGGTCAGCGCCGATACGAGGTTCTCGCCTTGAAGCTGTTGATGATTGTCTGATGGTGATACGGCACTTAGAACAAAAAAACCGGCCTTCCCTTTAGACGTTTCTGAAAGCAAGTGAATCGCTGAGAGGGCATCGCTTAACTCATCTACTACATAGAAATTCATGTACGATTCCAAATAATTTTCGATCGCTACCCTGTAATTTTCCTGACAGTAAAGGATGTCTGAAAACAGCGGAAAATTATGCCTCCACTTCGCATTTTTCTTTAGATAACGAATCGATTCAGGAAATCCTTCGAGGTTATCGACCAGTGATTTGGTCAGGTTGTATTCGTTCTGCCGCGCATCCAGCATCCGCGTCTCCTGATTCAGCTGTAACTTGATTTCCTCGATACGTTCATTTGTCTGTAATAGTTGCTCGTCAAGGTTCTTCTCTTCTGCCGAGTAATAGTCGTGATCGCTCTCAAGCGATTCAAGCTGAATCTGAAGCTCGGTAATTTGCTGGTCGAACGAGGTCAGTTCATTGGCTCGCGACTCATTTTCTGTAGAGTTTTTGTCGCTTTCCTGCCGTAATGCATCAATTTGTATCAGTAAAACCGCGCGTGCCTTTTCAAGTTCATACAGTTTGCTCTGACTGGCATTTTTCTCAGCGCTGATAAGGTCAAGCTCGTTTTTTAGATCTGTTTGTTGTCTTTCCAGGATCTGGACTTCTTTTTTTATTCCTTCCAGAAGATGGCTGGCATCAGCCAGCTCCTGGTTAGCAGAAAACAGTTCTTCATTAATCCGGTTGACATTGTATCGGGCATGATTGTGCTGCTGGCGGTCTTGTTCAATTTCCCGTGTCAGTCTATCTTTTTTTTCTGTCAAATTCCGGAGCTGCTCGTTCTTTATTTTCTTTTCCGTTTCGTATGCCTGAATTTTAGATTTTTGCTGGTTAAGCTCTTTTTGCTGCAGTGAAAGATTCTTCTCTTCGGTCAGAAGCGTTCGTTTCGCGAGTTGCAAGTCGTTTTCAAGCTGCTGCACGCGCCTCAACTGTTCGCCGTTTCGCTGCTTTTCTGCATTTTCTTTCTGCTGTATAGACGATAAGTTATCCTGAAACTGACGCAATTTAAGCGAGGCGAGACGCAGGCTGCTTTGCTTGTATTCTTCTCTGATCTTATAATAACGTTCCGCTTTACGGGCCTGAGTTTCGAGGCTTTTCAGATTTTTTTCGATCTCGAGTAAAAGGTCGTTAATGCGACTAAGATCAAGTTCAGTATCCTTTAACCGGTTGAAGGTCTGTTTCTTCCTTACTTTATATTTGGAAATCCCAGACGACTCTTCAAATAAGGCCCGCCTTGAATTGTCCTTATTATTGATAATCTCGTCTACCATCCGCAGTTCGATGATGGCATAGGAGTTAGATCCTATGCCGGTGTCCAGGAAGAGGTCAGTTATATCCTTCAGGCGGCACTGAACATCGTTTAGGCGGTACTCGCTTTCGCCTGAGCGGTAAAGCTTGCGTGTGATGGTCACGTGCGAGAAGGAAGTTGGCAGAATATTTTTTGTATTATCGAAAGATAGCGACACTTCGGCCAGCTGGGCAGCCTTCCGATTTTTCGTCCCGTTGAAAATGATATTCTCCATCTTTTCTGAACGGAGATTCTTCGTGCTCTGCTCACCAAGAACCCAGCGGATAGCGTCGACAACATTTGATTTGCCACAGCCGTTCGGGCCCACAATAGCCGTTACTCCTTCGTTGAAGTGGATAGTGGTTTTATCCCCGAAACTTTTAAAGCCTTTAATATCAAGACGAGTCAGCTGCATTTTATAATTGGATCGAATCGTGCGAATTTAATAAAATAATGTATCTTTAAGCCATGGACGCTTTAATTCCCATTCTTTTTGCCATCGCTTATTTTATATTTCAGGCCTATACAGGTTATAAAAAAGAACAGGAGAAGGCGGCCAAACGCAACATCGGAAAGCCTAACCCTGAGGTCTATAAACCCGAAACGCCTGATTATTCCGCCAGAAAAGATGTCAAGCCGTATGAGTCGGCCCAGCCTCAGCAGCCCGCCTATGAAAAACCAGGGTACGATAAGACGGTTTACGAAAGGCCCGTTTACGAAAGACCGACCATTGAAAAACCCTATGTACAGACCTATGTGGAGCCGGTTTACGAATCTACATACAAAGAAGAAAAATATGTTCCGACTGAAAGGCCAGCTAGTTTACTCGACGAATACAGACGTCAGGCTTACGACGGCGAGGACAGGGTGATTCGTAGAGCCAGAGAGGCCGGAAGAGACAAGCGCGCAGGTATCAGGCGTTTGGAAACAGAGCGACTTGAGGTAGAGAATGCCGAAAGGAATAAAGCCCATATCCGTTTTGACATGCGTGAAGCGGTGATTATGAAAGCCATTCTTGACCGTCCTCACACCTAACTGGTAAAGGTAAAGTCGTCGGCGTCGTCTAAAAATTTGAACTTTTCGCGATTTTCCTCCAGATCTTTCGGGTAGATGGTAAAGGTATAAAGATCTTCATTTTCAGGTTTGTAATACACCACCTCCCCGGAAGGGCCAATGCACATCGAACCGCCTGAATGGTATACTTCATTACCGTCATAGCCGACCCGGTTTACGGCGATCACAAAACATTGGTTTTCAATGGCCCTAGCGGGTATAAGCTGGCGCCAATGTTCTATTCTGGAGTCAGGCCAGCTTGCAACATAAAGTAAAATGTCAAATTCTCCCTTTCTGTTCCGCGACCAGGCTGGAAAGCGAAGGTCGTAACAAATTAGCGGTCGAATTTTCCAACCTTTTAGTTCAACCGTGATAAGCTCATTTCCAGCAGTAAAGACCGAGTTTTCGTCGCTTAGACTAAACAAATGATGTTTGTCGTATTTCTCATAGGTTCCGTCTGGTCGCATCCAGATTAAGCGGTTAAAATAGTTGGATTTTTCCTTGATAATCAGGCTCCCTACGACAACACAATCGAACTTGACTGCGTGGTTCTTCATCCAGGTCATGGTGGGCCCGTTCATTTCCTCGGCACATTTCTCTACATTGATGGTATAGCCGGTATTGAACATCTCAGGAAGGATAATGATATCCGTATAGGTTTGAAGCGATGACAGTCGCAAGGCAAGGTTGCTAAGATTTTTTTCCTTGTTTTCCCAGAATAAATACGCCTGGAAAGTGGTAATTTTTAAAGCCTCCATAGTGTAAATATAGACCTTTTATTTGGTTTCCTAAAAAGAGTAGCTTTTCTACGCATGGATTGCCTATTTCTCTCGGAATGTTAATTTTGCGCTATGGAGTTTTCGGAAAGCGTTTTCCAGTTTATCTGGAATTTTCGTCTTTTTAGGCAGCATGATCTGTATACGGTTTCGAAAAGACCGATGAGGATAGAGCGCGTTGGGAGCCAGAACTACAACGAAGGTCCCGATTTTCTGAATTCGATAGTCGCTATCGATGATCTACGCCTGGTCGGACACATTGAAGTTGACCGCTTTTCTTCCGATTGGAATAAGCACCGCCATCATCTCAACGAAAAATACAACAGTGTTATTCTTCATGTCGTCTACGAATATGATGTTCCGATAAGCCGCCAGGATGGGAGCAAGCCCGAAACATTGGTTCTCAAGCCATTGATTGATCAGCGCGCCATCGACCTCTATCGGTCAATCGCCCAAAGCAAAAGCTGGATACCATGCCAATCGCTCATCGCATCCGTCGACTCTTTTTATGTAGCGCATTGGCTCAACCGTCTGCTGTTTGAACGGATGTCCCATAAAACGAAATCCATTTTAAGACTGCTGGACGAGTTTAATGAGGATTGGGAACAAGTATCTTATTTGCTTTTCGCCCGGAGTTTTGGTTTTTCGGTGAACGATCAGGCCTTCGATTTGCTGGCCCGGTCAGTGCCTCTTGGGTTAATCAGAAAGTATCGGGAAAACCCACTTCTCCTGGACGCCTTGCTATTTGGTCAAGCGGGATTGCTGGACCAGTCGTTCGAGGACGAATATCCTGTTCAGTTAAAGGTAGCGTATGCAGACCTCCAAAGGCAATATGCACTCAAATCTATGAGTCCGAATCATTGGAAGTTTTTGAGGATGCGGCCGGCAAATTTTCCGACTCTCAGAATCGCTCAGTTTTCGGCATTTTGCCAAAATTTTAAAGAATTTTTTCCGTTAGTATTTAAAATAGAAAGCTTAAATTTGTTGCTATCTAGTCTTAACTGCTTGTCAGTGAACGAGTATTGGTTGGATCACTATCGTTTTGGTCAACCTTGCGCAAAGCATCGTGGTGTGATCGGATCAGCCACTGCAAAGACGATATTCATTAATTCAATCTGTCTGCTGCTTTTTGCATATGGAAAACGATACGACGATGTGGAGTTAATGAATCAATGTTTTGAGCGCCTGAGCAGGGTAGGGGCCGAGAGGAATTCAATTATCAACCGTTACCGCACGCTGGGAATAGAAGTAAGTTCGGCCGTTGAGACTCAGGCGTTAAAGCACTTAAAAACAACTTATTGTGATAATAAGCGTTGTTTAGATTGTGAAATCGGATTGCAAATAATAAAAAAGAACAGAAATGAATAGCTTAATGGTTTTTCTGGAACAGCGTTCATTTGGCGTGTGTTCCTATTTGGGCGAACGCCTGGGCATATCGATATCAAAGATTCGGTTATTCTTTATTTACAGCTCCTTTCTCGCGGTAGGATTTCCCGTTATTTTCTATCTCCTAGCCGGAATTGTCCTTGATATTCGCAATTACGTCAAGAGAAGCCGAAGCCGTTTATTTGATCTTTAAGGAATTCTTGGTTAAGTCAGTATTTTAGCGATCTCATGATGGCCTTTAGCGGCTGCAAGTTGGGCTGGTGTCTCACCGTTCTCATTCCGAGCGTTCACGTTCGCGCCGTTTTCCAATAACAAAATCAGCATTTCAATGTTCCCGTTCTCCGCTGCAGCATGTAAAGGCGTATGACTGGCCTGAACAACGTTGACGTCTGCACCCGCTTCAACAAGCAGTTTTGCGATGGCATCAAAATTTGAACTAACTGCGGTGAAGAGTGGGTTCACCTGGTATCCGTTATTGGAAACCTGGTTCGGGTCGGCTCCCTTTAGCAAGAGGTGTCGCACAACAGCCTCGTTTCCGAAATGACAGGCCATGCCCAGCGCTGTAAAGCCATGATCCGAATAAGTAGACAAAAGGTTGGGATCTTCATCAATCAGGGTCACCACATCTTCCAATAGCCCAATTGCCGACGCTTCAAAAATATCAATATAGTCAATGTGCTTCAGCAGCACTTTGATAAGCTGGGGCTTATGGTAATAACAGGCCAGCAAGATGGGAGAGATGTCATGACTGGTTTTCTGCTTGCTCAGGCTTGGGTTATTATGCAGCAGATGATCCATAGCGGGAGCATTTCCCGTTTCTATATATTCTTCCAGAAGGCTTAGACTCATAGGGCAAGTGTTCTTATAATAAAAATTTACTAAAAATATGAATTAAACGAAAGCGCTCCATAAAATCCGTAGGGAAACCAGTAATAACGCGACTGCCAGGCATTGTATAATCACTTTTCCTCGTATTTTAGTCGATAATCGAGCGCCAAATTGTGCCCCGATGATGACTCCCAAACCCAGCCAAATAATCTGTAGGGTCCCTTCCTGCAAATCACCTTTCAAATAGTGAACTAAGCTGCCGCTGAAGCCCATCAGACTTAAGACAAAGTGTGAAGTTGCCGTTGCTATATGAATCGGGAAATTGAGCAGATTGACCATTGCAGGAACATGGATTATTCCTCCTCCGATACCCAGGAGGCTGGAAGCGAATCCCACAAAAAAGCTCAGGACAATGCCAAGTAACAAATTGTAGCGGTAAAGATGTCGGACGCCATCAATGTCAATAAGGTACCGGGCCATCTGCCAGAACGATTTTTTTTGCTTTCCCTCTGCCTTCGACAAGTTCTTAGTCGGTTTGATAAGCAGAACAACAGCAAGGATCAATAATATCAGTCCGAAAATTACATTGAACGATTTTCGGGGTATATAGGAAGTTGCCAGGGCGCCTAATACGGATCCGGGTAAAGTAGTGATACAAAATAACCAGGCTGATTTGTAATCGATGCGCTTTTTAAAAGCGTAGGCGATCGTTCCGGAACTGGCGTTCAGACAAACAACTGCTAAGGAAATACTGGTAATCACTTCTGGATTTTTTTCTGGATAAAGCAACAAGAGAATTGGTACGAGAATAAATCCGCCGCCGGCACCCACCATGGTGCCGAAGCAACCGACAGCCAAACCCAGAATCATTAATAGTAGCTCCGTCATCCCTGAACAAAACTAAAGAAATTAATAATTTTTATTATAGCTTTGAAGTATTTATTAATTATGGGAAAAAGGAAAGTAGTGGTAGCCGTAACCGGAGCAAGCGGATCTGTATATGCAAAGGTTCTTCTGGATAAGTTGGTCAGGCTCGAGGCACAGCTCGATGATGTAGCTGTAGTGATGTCCGATAATGCGAAGCAGGTTTGGGAACTCGAATTGGGAAATTCCGGATATACAGCATATCCCTTTACATTCTATCGAAAGAACGACTTTTTCGCACCTTTCGCTTCAGGTTCGGCAGGCTATGAAAGCTTAATTATTTGCCCCTGTTCTATGGGCACTATCGGTCGTATTGCCCAGGGTGTTTCCAACGACCTGGTCAGTCGGGCGGCCGACGTTATATTAAAGGAGCGCAGGAAGCTTATTCTGGTGGCAAGAGAGACCCCCTATAACTTGATACATATTGAAAATATGAGGCAAATTACCCTGGCCGGGGGAATCATTTGTCCCGCCAGTCCTTCGTTCTACAGTCTGCCCACTACTTTCGAAGAACTCGCAGCTACCGTGGTTGACCGCACTTTGCAACTGGCGGGACTAAAAATTGATTCCTATCGTTGGGGAGATAAATAAAGGTTATTCGCCGTGCGGTGCACTACTCACGTGAAATTCCACTTGTACATTTACATCGTCAGCTCCTCCTGCCTGTGCGTAGTTCAGATTATTCCATTGCTGCGCAGCCGAATGGTTTTTATTTAAGCCATGGCGGAGTACAATATTGAAATCGAATGCTTCGTCCGACGTCCCAACTACTTCCAGTATTCCTTTCAGTCCCACTCTGTCGTCCTCATACTGATAATTTAGCAAGCCGCTTGGTGCTCCCAGGAAAAAGAACTGATGCTCGTCGGCTGAATCCATAATCTCCTGGTTGATGCTAGTTCCGTTATGGAATAGATTCACCTCCATGCGGTAGGCCGCTCCTTCGTCGATATGAACGTGATGAGGGCTCGGAACACCTTCTTTAGTAAAGGTTATCTTCGTTTCTTCAGCGTCGGATAGCACAAAACCATCCTCTGTTATCGTGCCCTTTCGAAGAATCAATTCAATGGCGTTATACTCTTCCTGATCTACTTCAGGGATAGGATCATCTTTCGAGCACGCTGAAAAACCAACGATAAATAGCAGCGCCAAAGCGATAAATGATAGAGATTTTAATTTTTTCATAATGTTTTTGTTTAGTGAATTAATTTAATGGTGATTAAAATTTGTACGACAAACGTAATGCTAAGCTTCTGCCCATGTCGTGAGCATAGTAGCGGAAACGGTTCATATATTCTTTATAGCGAGTGTTGAGCAGGTTGTTTGCCGAAACGTGAACGCCCAGCGTCTGCCTGCCCAGATTTATGTTTGTGCCAGTGCTGGCATTCAACAAGCTGTAACCAGCGGGTGGGGCAGCAAATTCCGCCTCCGGGTTGAAAAGTCCCTGGCGGAAGACACTTGCATACTCAAGTTCCAAATAGGGTTCGCTCCAGCTGGCCCCATGGATGGGCAGTTGGTAACGAAGAGAGGAACTCATTCGGTTAGCAGGGATCATGGGCAGAAACACATCATTCTCAGTATCTTTCGCTCTCAGCAGAGAACCTTTAAACGCATAGGAAAGGCCCATGGGGAACTGATAGGAAGCACTCAGATCGGCACCGATAAAGAGCGCGTTTGTCTGATCATACTGAAAAACCGGAAAGGCTCCTCGCAGGCTCTCCTGAATTTCTCCGGTGGGCAGCAGATAGATGTAATTGTTGAGATAATGTGCATATGCACTCAGCTGAACCTGAAGGCTTTCTCGGTTATAACTTAAGGTGTTGATCCACTTATAACCCTGCTCGCTTTTCAGGTTTTCATCTCCGTTCTCAATAGAGGCCGAGCCGTGGTGAAGACCATTGCTATAGAGTTCGTTGACCGAGGGTGGACGCCATGACAGCCCAAGATTGCTTCGCAAGTCTATGTTCCTTCCGAAGCGCAACACTCCTCCCAGTGATCCGGAAACATTATGAAAATCCTGGGCTCCACCGTAGAGTTCACCGTTCCGATAACCAGCCGCGTCGAGTGTCTTATAGTCGTATCGCAGTCCCGCTTCCAGCTCATAACGATCGCGCACTACCCGCTCAATGATATAAACGCCCCCACCAAAGCTATCATAGTTAGGGATTAACGGAGTGGCCTGCGTACCCGGTATGCTGTTACTGATAATGGCCGTTGCATTCAGCCCGACTACCGTCCGCCAACTCCGTGCGTTGATCCGGTCGTACGAAAAATCAAGACTATGAGAGTTCAAAACAAGATCAAGTGCCGGAATTTCGCTCCGGTCGCCGCGTCGGATATCGTATTCCTGGCGACTGTTTCGCTGGAAACCATATTGGAGGTCGAGTTGTCCGCCATTACTCAGGTCGCGATGTGCTTTCAGCTTAAACAAATCGTGCGCAACTTCCTGACGAGGAACCCCGATATCGTAGCTGAACGAACCGTCGGAGAAGGGGCGGCCATTCCGAATAGCTGATTCCAGGTCAGAAAGGGAACCAATATGAGCGCCCTCAAATATCCCCAGCTCGGTATCAAAATGGCTGTAATAAGCGTCGATGTAGAAGCCCGCGGTCCGGTAGGAGAGTGCTGTTGAAAAGTTCGTCTCCGTAATTCCCGTATTGTTCAGGTAATAATCAGCCGTCTGTAAATTTCCGCCTCGTTTCAAGGTTCCCTGCGCTCTCCAGGACAGGCGCGGAAATGCTTTTACATTGCCCTCCAGCAAAGCCGAAGCGGTGGTGGAGCGCCCGTTGGTATTACCCGCCAGATTCAGGGAACCTCCGAAAGAAGAATGGATGGGAAGAGGAGCCGGTTCAACTAAAATAACGCCGCCAATGGCCTCTGCGCCGTAGCGAACCGATTCTGCCCCCTTTATTACCGTTAGCTTCGATGCAACGAACGGATCGATTTCAGGAGCATGTTCTGCCCCCCATTGCTGCCCTTCTTGTTTGATCCCGTTATTGACCATCAATACGCGGTTGCTGTGCATCCCATGGATGACAGGCTTCGATATCGTAGCGCCTGTCTGCATCATGGTCACCCCAGGAATCTCGTCGAGGATGCGCGCCAGCACCTCACCGCTGCTTTCTTCCAGTTGCCTTGCATTTAAACTTTGTACTGAAGCGGTTGACCTCACTGTGGGTTGATGTCCGACAATCTCAACATCGTGTAATACCACGCCTTCATGTTCAATCCGAAAGTCGCGCGTTGCGGTATTCGGTTTTACTTGAACTTCGAAGGAACTTCGCTCGAATCCTATTCCCGAAACCGTCATAAAATAATTTCCGGGGCAAAGCTTTTCGAACTTAAAAAATCCGTGCCCATCTGACTTAACCGTGATATGCAGTTTTTCCAGCTCAATACTGATATCTGTAACAGGCAGGTCGGTGTCTGCGTCGAGTATTCTGCCGCTGAACGATAAATTGCAGTTATCCTGCGCCAGAAGTCCGAACGGAAATAAAAATATAGCGAAAAATAAATACTTTTTTAAGTATAGCATCTTAACGTCTAATTGAAATAAAATATGAAAAAGACGACCTGACTAGCGGGTCGTAAAAAGGGAAAGTCTGTAATTAGCCCAGGCGAGGGGGACCTTTATTGCTAAATTGATCGATGGCCGTAAAAGGGAGTGGCACGATCTCTTTGCTGCTGACAACCGCAATCGTCCGTTCAAATACACTCATGGTCAGGGCCTGACTAAGTATGGCTGAATCGGATCGTTTCGTAAACATGTATTCGCAAACTTCACATTTGGGAGCGAACGCATGAAGCTGTTCCTGGTCGGCAGAATATTTAACAGAATGATGCGACCGGTGGTTCACAAGCACCAGTTGAACGAACGCAAGCGCTGCGATCAGTAAAAATGCTATCGATTTATATATCCGGCTATTAATCAATTCTTCTAAATAAAACGTAAAGATTAAATAAATCAAACGAACTTACAAGTAAAATTGCGGATATATTTATGGTCGGGGGTGAAAAGAGGTGATTACGCTTTGCAAATAAGCCTTGTCCAGGTGCGTATAAATTTCCGTAGTGGTAATGCTTTCGTGTCCCAGCATTTCCTGAACCGCCCTTAGGTCGGCACCTCCCTCAATTAAATGGGTAGCAAAAGAATGACGGAAGGTATGGGGACTGACATTCTTAACGATATTGGTTTTCTTAACCAGTTCTTTGATAATAGTGAAGATCATTACCCGCGTCAATGCCTTGCCGCGCCGATTTAGAAACACATAATCTTGAAAGGCCGGATCAATGCTTTGAAATGGCCTGACTTCCTGCAGGTACAAGGAAATCATTTTCATGGCCTGACCACCGATCGGTACCAGTCGCTCTTTGCTTCCCTTTCCAACCACTTTAATAAAATCGATCTCAAAAAACAGATTGGAAATTTTTAGGTCGGTCAGTTCACTAACGCGAAGTCCGCAGCCATATAAGGTTTCCACGATCGCCTTATTCCGCATCCCTTCGGGTCGGGAGAGATCAATGGCGCTTATGATCGCTTCAATCTCCGAAACATGAAGAAAGTCGGGAAGCTTTCTTGATAAACGAGGTGTCTCAATCAGCTCGGCCGGATTCGCTTTGATCTCACCTTCAATCGCCAAAAATGTAAAAAAGGCTTTCACTCCGGATAGCACACGTGCGATGCTCGTTGTCGACATCCCAAGTTCATTTAACCAAACAAGAAATTGCTGAATATCGCCGGTTCGTAGCCGTGTCGGACTGTCCATACCGATACTCTCCGCGAATGACTGTAGCTTCTCGACATCCATGGAATAGGAAAGGATGGAATTTTCTGCCAACGATCGTTCGAGTAGGAGGTACTGCCTAAAATTTTTGATAGAATTTTTCCAATCCATAAGCCGTTGCAAATTAACGCATAAACTTTAAAAGATTGTTTTAAATAAAAAAAGAGGCCGTTTTAAGCGAAAATATTTTTGGAGATGTTGTTTAATTGTTTATTTTTGCAAACCCAATAACACGGTGGTTGTAGCTCAGTTGGTTAGAGCATCGGTTTGTGGTACCGAGGGTCGTGGGTTCGAGCCCCATCATCCACCCAAAAAGGGCAAAGATTCCAAAGAATTTTTGCCCTTTTTTATTTATCTTCATCATTTTTTTGCGCCAAACTCTGAAATGCTAACCATTCTAACCAACCTGTATTACGACTCTTTCCATTACCGACGGAAACTATCTTGATAATTATGAACGTCTACAAAAAAGAATTTGGTTCCAGTATCATTGTTTTATGTATTAGTCCATACTGGGCATTATCTTAGTCAACCTCAATCTGGTAGCCAAGAATATCGCTGGAGTATGTTTCAACCATTATTTTCTCAAAAAGGTATATGATTCTGGGTAGTGAATTATTTCCAGTGATCTCGTTTTGGCTCCATGTCCCGACGGAACATGAAGCCGAACTTAGTCAGTTGGTCACCACTCTTCAATCGAAGTATAAAATGCACCTGATTAAATAATTTTTTCCTACGATAGCTACCACGCGCTTTTCAGTTCATGCAATTCTAGCGATCGGATGGTGCTTTCGCCGCCGCTCACCGAAATGGAAAAAGAACGATTGGATGACTCAAGATTTTTGTTTACCGGAATGAAAACAAGTCCTTTATTGGTAAATATTTCCAGGCCAGTGCGGTCTACAAAAACCGTTAAATCCAGTTTCCCGTTTTTACTTGCCACCGGTGCTTTAATTCCGTCAACAGAAAGCTCCTGCTTCTGAGTATCATATTTTAAGGCAACGCCCCGTAAATCCAATGCGATTTCGTTTGCGCTGCCAATTTCCAACTCCAGTCGAATTTCTGCGAGTTCGGCGTTGATATTTTTAAGCGGGTTTTCGATACCCTTTTTTAAATTTAAAGAACTGAACGAATGCCGTTTACTCCGTAATTTTTGCAGTTCAACAACCGGTGTTCTCGTCATCCGTGGACCTTGGTCGGTCTGTATCAGTTTGATTTCCATGGGAATGCTCATCGATTGGTTGAAGATCATCCCTTTATCTTTAGTATGGGTACGCCACCAGCCCATTTCGATACGTCGACCTTTGGGTTCATTGCTAAACGTTTGCGCCGCATAAAAATCACGACCGAAATTTCCGTTCAGGCGTTCTATCTCAGGAGTGAAAACCCTACCGTCGAAGGTTCCGATGGCGTACTCACTGTTAGCACCGGTTAAAACCCATTTCTTTTCGCCATTGCCTCCCGATATTTCAAGCTCGAAAAATTCCGGGCACTCAAACATATAACGATCATCGCCCTGGCCGCCCTTAAATACTGAAGCTGTATCCCAAGCTTTTAAATCTTTTGAGGTAAAGAAATGCATCGTATGGAGCCCGCCCGACTCCTCCACATACAATACCATCACCCAACGTTGGCTGGGTTCATGCCAAATCACTTTCGGGTCGCGGTTTCCGTCTGTTATTTTCTTCACGACGGTGTGGTCCAGTTTAGAAAAGCGCTTTCCATCGGTCGTATAGGCCAGTCCCTGATCCCAGCTTTCTTCTGCTGCCGTGTAGAAGAGCAGCATGGGCGGTTTTTTTGTGGTACCAAAACCGCTCGTATTCTTTTCGTCGACGAGGCCGCCTCCGCTAAACATGGTTCCATGCACGTCGGGGTAGAGGGCTATGTCCAGTTCTTTCCAGTGCACCAGGTCGGTACTAACTGCATGCCCCCAATGCATATTCCCCCAGTCGACTCCATAAGGATTATATTGAAAAAAAAGATGATACTGACCCTCGTAATAAACCATGCCGTTTGGATCATTATTCCAGCCCCGCTTTGGAGAAAAATGGAACTGTCCGCGGTACTCTTCCGCATATTGCTTCCCTGCATTGCTGTCATCGTTCGTCTGGGTAAGGGTGTGAAAGGCCTTTGTTATTGTATCGACACGGATTTCCAGTTTTTCCCCTTTCCATGCGCTGATATCCAGGTAAGCATACCAGTCTGCTTGCCCTTCAGCAAGCTCAACATTGAACCATCTGACTTTTTCTCCGGCCCTGAATAGCTCTACGTTGCGTTTGGTTGCTCCGTTTTTTACAGGAATACGAAGCCACTTTTTTTCAGCCTTGAAGCTGATCGGATCTTTTTCTTGTAAGGGGTTAATCGAAGCGAAGGTCGTTGCACTGAACGATAAACTAAGAAATAAAATTGCGATTGTATGATAGATCTTTTTCATAATCATTGCCATCCTTGGTTTTGTTGATATAGTTTTTTACTAAAGTTGATCTGACTCAGCGGAATAGGGAAGTATTCATCCCTGTGTTTGGTGAAGTTCGCCTGTTGCAGATAAGGTTTCCTGGTTTTTTCGACGGCAAGATATTCATTTACATACTCTGCAGCAATACCCCAACGTACCAAATCGAAGAAACGATATCCTTCCATAGCCATTTCCAGCCTTCTTTCCTTTCTTAGAGCCTCCCGGGCAAATGCTTGCGTCCAGTTACAGTTCACACCGTCTGCATATGCAGCAACGTTGAAATTTGCGGTTGGGTTTCCGTTCTGATCCACCAGACGTGAAGTGCTGTTTTTGGCCCGTTCACGCAGACGGTTGATAATCGGCAAGGCTTCGGAATGTCTTCCCAGTTCAATAAGTGCTTCGGCTTTCCATAAAAGAGCATCATCGTATCGGATAATGTCGCGGTTCTTTGCACTTGACATAAAGGGGTTTACTTTCTTGAAGCATGGATTGTCATAAAGAACTACTTCTTTAAGCGACATAAACGCGCCGTAGGTTTCAGGTTGTCGGTTCCAGTTTTCTGCAAATATAAAGGTCGGCTTATATTTATACGGTAGCCCCGGAATGGCTACTGTATGTAAGAGCCTTGGATCGACCGGGTGTTCAAGCACATCCTCTGCGGTCTGGATATCTCCGGTATTGAACGTGTCGAACTGTGGTAGACCGCTGTTCGTGGTTTTGTAAGCATTGACCAAGTTTTGAGTGGGCTGGTGGAATCCGCAACAACCATATTCAGCGTTCATCGGGTAGTTCAGCATGGCGCTCCAGTCGAGGCGCCCGAACTCTGTACCGTCGTTTATAGAATTCTGTACGGCAAAAATAGATTCAGGGCCGTTTTCATATTCACACAGAAAATTAAAAGCAATGTCCTCAGAAAGATCGTAGCGTCCAGCTAAGTCATCCACTAAAGAAACGACTTCTTCAAGTTTCGCTGTATTAATCGATACCACCTCATGGCGATCGTTCTGTTCATAAGCCGCATAAAGTAGAGCTTTTGCCAGGTAGGCTTTTGCCATATATCGGTTAGCCCTTCCTACGTCTCCATTGTTGTCCGGAAGATTGGCTACCGCATAGCGAAATTCTTCAATAATCTTTTCCCACATTTCGACGCTGCTGTATTCTACATTGGAGACATTGATGTATTCTTCAGCCGGAAGATTTTCATCAATAAAGGGAATGAGTTTAAATAAGATCTTCAGCTCAAACAGGTAATGCGCTCTGAGAAATCGCATTTCGGCTGAACGTATTGTCTTCATCGGATATTCCTCATCTGACATTTCATTGGCTCTTCGCAAAACGTTGTTTGCCCTTGAAATTGCCACATATTGGCGGTACCACTTCTGATCCAGGCCGGGTACGTCCACACGCATCGATACGAAGGTTTCATAAAGATTCCACTCGCCCATGTCGCCGGTTCCTGCACCTCCTTTGTAAGCGTCGCCACTTCTCAAGTCGCCGTAGGGCCAGAGGCTATTGGTTTTGTTATTATAGTTTTCATTCCCCAAGCTTGAATATGCCGCTATTACCAGATTTTCAATATTCTCCGGTGTATTAAGCTGCTCATCGTTCAAGGTGCTTTTAGGATTTATGTCCAGGCGGTTTTCACAGGCGCATATAGTACATATGCCGAGGAAAACTCCGAATAACTTTAAGATTTTCATAATATAGATGTTAAAAAGATAGATGGATTCCTACAGTTAACGAGAAAGGGATGGGATATCCTGAGTTTGGTGTTTCCGGATCAGCGCCGGTAAAGGCATCGTCGCCCGAGTTTTTCTTAATGGTCCAGAGGTTTTCTCCCAGCAGGAAAATACGTGTCCCGCTTAAGTTGAGCCTTTCCCGAACGCTCGAGGGTAAGGTATAGCCCAATTCAAGTGTTCGGAGTTTTAAATACGAAGAACTTTCAATAAAATAGGTTGAAAAACGCTTCTCGTCGTTCACATCGTTGAACGACAACGCCGGGATGTCGGACGACGGGTTATCAGTGCTCCAGGCGTCCAGCACACGTTTTCCGTAATTTTCGCCTCCGAAAAAGCTGATAAAATCGGTAAAGCCTTTCGTCCCGTTATTTAATTTTCCGCCCGATATCCCGTTCCAAAACATGGAAAAATCCCAATTCTGGAAATTAGCAGTGAAATTAAACCCATATACAAACTTGGGATCGGCCACTCCTAACCAAGCCCGGTCGGCGTCGGTTATCGTACCCGACCCGTCTAGATCACGATATCGGATCCGTCCTACACCTTTTCCGACCTGTTGGGCATGTGCATCGACCTCTTCCCGAGATCTGAATAAGCCGTCAGCAATGTAACCGAAATAGGAGTTAAGGGGGCGTCCGATGATGGTCTGGTCTACACCATTGCCCGCATAGCTGTTGATAACGTCTTCAGGCAACTTCGTAATTTTATTTCTATAGCCCGCTACGTTTCCGGTAATGCTGTATTGCAAAGCTCCGTCCGGATTTTGATACGACAAAAGAAATTCAAAGCCTTTGTTTTCCATCGAAGCTCCGTTCACCCAGCGGTTTCCACCTTCGCCTAGGGTGGCAATGAAAGGCGGCTGAATCAAAATGTCACGGGTCTCTTTCAGAAAGTAGTCGAACGATCCCGTGAGCCTTTGATTGGAAAAACCAAAATCCAGCCCGAAATTATGCTGTTCTGCTGCTTCCCAACGTAAATTTGGATTAGGTTGCTGAATTCTCCGGTAGCCGGAAGGAAGGGTCCCCGTATTTATGCCCCCGATATCGTAGGCTGTACCTTGATCCGGGTCAAAAGTCGGGTTCGTCCCGTACTTTGCTTCATAAAGTCCAAAAGAAGCAAAGTCGCCAATATCCTGGTTGCCCGTTCTTCCCCAACCGTATCGAATTTTAAAATCTGACACCACGGGCAACAGATCGGTAAAGAATTGCTCCTCGTTGAGCCGCCACCCTACCGAGAATGCCGGGAAGAATCCAAACCGATTATTTGCGCCAAAGCGGGAAGAGCCATCTCTTCGTAAGGTTACCGAAGCCAGGTACCTGTCGTTGAAAACGTAATTGATCTTACCGAAATATGACAACAAGGAGTATTCCGTGCCAGAACCGCTATTGGTTTGTGTTTCTTCACCTGCATCCAGATACATGTAGTCAGGATGCTCCGAAATAAAACCCCTTCTCCCTGCCTGAATCCACTCGGAATAATAGCTAATCATTTCCTGACCGGCTAGGAAATCGAAACGATGGCGGTCGTCCAGTTCAAGATTATAGGTCAGCGTATTATTAAACACCAGGTTCCCCCAGCGGTTGCTGTAGTTGTTCAGACTTGCCTGCGACTCCGACATAAAGCCCGACTTATAGGTGAGCTGCATGTTCCGTTCCCAGCTAAACGAATAATCCATTCCAAGCATACTCCGGAAGTTAAGATTCTTAACAATCTCCAGGTTTACGTACAGGTCGCCGAACAGCCGGAGCATATTCCGATGATTTTGATCATTGTCGTGTATCAGGCGCACTGGATTCTGCCGGTCGCTCATTCCTGCGACCGGCCCGCCCCAGCCTTGTCCGTCTACGGTACGAACTGGAACGATTGGCTGTATATTGCGCGTAGTCCCCAGCAAATTGCCCAGTACGTCTTGTTGGGTCTTTGTAATGGAGAAGTTTTCGCCGATGGTAAGTCTGTCGTTCAACAGGCTGTAATCAGAATTGATTCGTCCCGAAATACGATCGAAGTAAGTGCCTTTCATCGTGCCTTCGCTATCGAAATAGTCTACCGAAAACAAAGCTCTTCCTTTCTCACTCCCGGTCGATAAGGTGACATTGTAGCTTTGCACAATGGCATTCTGGCCAACTTCCTTAGCCCAGTCTGTCTCACCGGCGCGCATGGTCTGTTCAGCATCGATAAACTCGGGAATAATCACATCGTCGAGAACCCAGTTTCCGGAAGCGTCCTGGTGATCAGTGAAGCTGTAAACTCCAAAATTTGGATTTGTACCATCGTTTCGTGCAGCCCGCCACTGTACAAATCCACGCTCTTGGGTGTTAAGCCAGCTCATCGGCTTGGCGTAATTTCTGATACCGGTCGATGCACGGGCTTCCACCTTCGTCTCACCGCGCTTGCCTTTCCGAGTAGTAATGATGATCACTCCATTTGCAGCCCTGGAGCCGTAAATACTGGCTGATGAAGCATCTTTAAGGATCTGAATGGATTCAATATCTAGGGCGGTTATCTCGTTCATCGACTTGGTACTTGGCATCCCGTCGATGACATAGAGCGGATTGTTATTTCCAAGCGTTCCTATTCCTCTGATCAGTACGGATGCTGATCCATCCGGAGCGCCACTGGAGTTGATAAATGCGCCGGGTACCCGTCCCTGAAGCGATTTGATCACGTTGCCTGAAGGCTGATTGCGTATTTCACTCATATCGACGACCGACACTGCGCCCGTCAGGTCTTTCTTGCGTTCTGTCTGGTAGCCGGTTACAATGACTTCTTCCAAATCCAGGTTTGCATCTAGCCGGATGCCAAGCGGTTTAGAGTTCTCAATAAGTTGTGTAAGACTTGTGATTCCTGCGAGGGAAAAAACCAGGTGCTGCCCGATTTCGGCTTCTATGCGGAAGGAGCCATCAGGCTCTGTGATGGCTACCGTCTGTGTTTCTTTCACGGTGACGGTTACCCCATCCAATGGCTGATCCGACAAATCGGTTACTTTACCACTGATCCATGTGGTTTGCGCTTGCGCAATACCAATGCTTAAAAGCATGAGGATAAATAAAATATGTTTTTTCATAAGGGTATATAATTAGGGGTTTGGTGTTATCCTTTAAGTTTCTTATCCCATACAAAGTGATGAAGGTCAGCAATACGATAAGGCGGGTTGGCACCCGACTGCGAGCTCACAAAAGCGCCCAGTGCAACTGCGTAATCCAGCATTTCCTCGACGCTTTTGCCCGACAGCTTCTGACTGATAAAGGCTGCCAGGAAAGAATCGCCGCTCCCGATGGTGTCCTGTACCTCCACAGGATAAGCCCGATAATCGTAACGCTCATTCTCTGTGTAGTAAGAAGCGCCCTGACTTCCCTTGGTAAGGATGATCTCGCTGATTCCGAATTCCTGCTGGATCATTGCGATTCCGTTCGCTTCATTTCCCGTTATATTGCCAAGCCACGACGAGATTACCTGGAGTTCACTGCTATTTAGTTTAACGGCGTCCGAGCGCTTCAACAGGTCGGTGACAGTCTCTTTACTAAAGTGCGGATCTCGTAGATTGACATCAAACAAACGGTATTTTGCCCGATCAATCAGCTGATAGAGCGTGTGTCTGCTGGTTTGATTTCGGGCGGCCAAACTACCATAGACCAGTATATCAGCGTCTTCAATCAAGGAATCAAATTGCTCTTCGTATTCAATGAAATCCCAGGCTACCGGGAAGACAATTTCATAATTCACTTCATTGTCTTCGCAGATAGAAGCAATCACTTCGCTTGTTGGGTACTGAAAATCGGTTTGTATAAAATCCGTTATAATATCTCTTTCTCTCAGAAAGTCTTTCAGCTGCTTCCCGATTCTATCGGCCCCGATTCGGCTAATCATGCTGCTTTGTATTCCCAGTCGGTTCAGGTGGTAGGCTACATTCATGGGTGCCCCGCCCGGTTTCCGAACGTCGGGAAGCACATCCCATAGCACCTCACCGAAACAGACAACATGTTTTTTCTTATTCATTACTAGCGATTTTGTAAAACAATACTTCCTTCCATCTGCTCCAGAGACCGACCTTTGGTCTCTGGCATAAGTCGCCACACGAAAAGCAACTGCAATATCATGCACCCTACGAATATTAAGAAGGTGTGTCCTGCTCCCAGATATGCGGTGAGCATAGGGAAGCTAAAGGTGATCAGAGAGGCCATTACCCAATGTGTTAAACTTCCTAATGTCTGTCCCTTTGCCCTCACCTCATTGGGGAAGATTTCAGAAATAAAAACCCAGATGACCGCTCCCTGAGAAAATGCAAAAAATGCGATGTATACCATCAGGTATACCGTGATGGCAAGCCCGCTACTCAGCGCATTTGCCGCGCCGGAATCCTGCGTAAAGAAGGAATACGAAACCATCGCAAGCGAGGCAATCAATCCCACGGAACCGATGAACATCAGCTTGCGGCGACCTATACGGTCGATCACATTAATGGCGATCAATGTGAATATGAAATTGACAGCTCCGATGCCAACAGTTGACAAGAGCGAACTCTGCACTCCTAAACCTGCTAGTTCGAAGACTCGCGGCGCATAATATATAATTGCATTGATACCGGCGAACTGGTTAAAAACTGCAATCAAAACAGCAAAGATAATCGGCATGCTGTATTTCTTGGAGAACAATTTCTCGTTGCTGCCAGCCGGATGTTCATTGCCACTCGGATCTGACAGCAAGATAGACTTAAGCTCCTGTTTGTAATTTTCAGCGTTAATTTTCTTCAGGATGGATTCAGCAGCCTGCTGGTTGTTTCGTTGCAAGAGCAACCAACGCGGACTCTCAGGCAGCAGGTGAATGAGTGTATAGAATATCAGGGCAGGAAAGGCCTGGACCCCCAGCATCCATCTCCATGAATTTTCACCGGTCTGTCCAATCACATAGTTGGACAAGTAGGCAATAAGGATACCGAGCACTACGTTGAACTGAAACAACCCCACCAGGCGGCCTCTGGACTTTGCCGGCGATATTTCGGATATATAAATGGGGGCCACTACCGACGAGGCTCCAACACCGATTCCGCCCAGGAACCTGAAAATCATAAAGAAGGTCCAGTTTTCGGCTAGAGCAGTTCCAAGTGCAGAACAAAAGTAGAGGCTGGCTACCAGAAAAAGAGTCTTCTTTCGCCCTAGCTTATCCGAAGGTACAGCTCCTATAGCTGCGCCGACGATTGTTCCGATTAAAGCAATTGCCATCGTAAAACCATGTTGCGTCGCATTGAGGTTCCAATAGAGCTGCACCGCTCGTTCAGCACCGGAAATAACCGCGGTGTCAAAGCCGAACAGGAATCCTCCTAAGGCAATAATAAAAGACCAGGTGAGTACTGAGTTTTTCGCCATAAAGTTTTTCTTTTGAAACTAAGGTAGGCGAAATGCCCTGGCCCAGTCAGCACTTTAGTATCAATAATATTAAGAATCATTGCGCCGGGAGATGTTGTGTAATCGATTGATAATGTTGTAATTACGACAGGGGTTCTTATGCAGTATTAAGTCCCGTATCAAAAGCCTTAAGTTTTGATACAGTAAGGAATGATTTCCAGGATCTGTCAGGATACAGCAATTGCTTTTTCCTTCCGAAGAGTGTCCGTTAACCGCGCAGATTATCTTATATTTAACCACTGCAACCAATTTTTAACCTCGATGAACCACATTAAACCAAACCAGATTGATGGTTTTAAGGGTTGGTGGCACTCACTGATTGCCATCTTCGCCCTTATCCTACTATCAGGCTGTCAAGGCAGCCAAAAGAAGGCAACGTATACCATTGCCTTTTCTCAATGCATCGGATCCGACGCCTGGCGTGAAACGATGTATCGTGAAATGCAGCGGGAGCTTTCCTTTCACGATAACGTTGAATTCATCTATCTTGATGCTATGGGCGATAGCCAGATACAGATAGAACAGGTAAGAGGGCTACTCAAACGCGATATCGATCTGCTGATTATTTCACCGAATGAAGCCGAACCGCTGACTCCCATCGTTGATGAGTTCTTTCAGAACCGGATTCCTGTGGTAGTAACCGATCGGAAGACCTCTTCAGGATTATACAATGCGTACGTGGGCGCAGACAACTTTGACATTGGTCATCTTGCAGGTGTCTATCTCGGGCAAAAGTTAAAGGGAAGAGGAAAGGTCATGGAAATAACCGGTCTCCCAGGTACATCGGCTTCGATTGAGCGGCAACAAGGGTTTGAGAGTGCCTTGCAAAGCTTTCCAGCCATTGAAGTCATCAGTTCATTGAACGGTGAATGGCTGATCGACGTCGCCCAACGCAGGGTTTCTGAAAACCCGACCTTAGTTCTTGAAGCCGATGCTGTTTTCGCTTTTAACGATCAAATGGCGCTCGGAGCACATCAGGCGGTTGAAAGCAGTCAGATAGGCAAGGATATAATAATCATCGGGGTCGACGCTTTGACGGGAGAGAACAACGGACTTGATCAGGTTTCCAAAGGAATTTTTGAAGCCTCGATGCTATACCCGACCGGTGGTAAGGAAGCTGTAAGGACTGCAGTGGCTATTTTGAACAACGAACCATATCAACGGGAAACGATTCTGCGAACCATGGCGATCGATTCATCAAACGTCCAGCTGATGAAAATGCAGGCCGACCGCGTGATTAGTCAGCAACTCGACATAGATAAGCAGCAGGAACTCCTCTTGGAACAACAGGCGATTTACCGCGATCAGCAAACCATCTTAAATATCTTGGTTGTGAGTTTGGTATTTGCCGTTATATTCAGTGGAATATCTTTCTACCTGCTGAAAGCGAACTGGGAAAAGAACAAGCGTCTGGAAGAACAAAACAGGGCTATTACAGATCAACAGAACGAATTGATTAAGCTGAACAGCCAGTTGAACGATGCTACCGATGCTAAAATCAATTTCTTTACCAATATTTCGCATGAGTTTAAAACTCCCTTAACCCTCATTCTGTCGCCGGTGGAGGATATGATTGCCGACAAATGGGTAACAGGAGATGTTAAGGACCAACTTCAGTTAGTAAGAAAAAATTCGTTGCGACTCATGAAGCTGGTCACTCAACTGATTGACCTGAGAAGAGCAGGATATGAAGGAATGCGCATACAGGCCTTTCCACAACCCATTGCACCTTTTATTGCCCAGATTGTTCATTCGTTTAAGCCGATCATCAGGCACAAGAAAATGAACGTTCATTTTTTAGGAGATACCATGTTAGATCGCGTGTGGTTCGATAGCAACCTGATGGAGAAAGTTATTTATAATTTATTGTCGAACGCCCTAAAGTTTACTTCTGATAAGGGAGAGATAAGCATCCGTGTTGGGAAAGATATGGATAAGCATGAGATGGTTGTCCAGATTGCCGACAGCGGTCGGGGGATAAAATCAAATCATATCGGACATATCTTCGATCCGTTTTACCGCGGTGAATGTAGTTCAGAAGGTTCTGGTCTTGGCCTAGCGCTGGTGAAAGAAATTATTGAACTTCATCACGGACAGATCGAGGTGCACAGCAAGGAGAACGAGGGTACGCAATTTACAATCCGGATACCGCTGGGTGATGCCCATCTTAGTGACGATGAGAAAGCTGACGACACTCAGGCAATTGACAGTCTGATCCATATCGATCGACATATGATTGATTTCGATCAATCCGTATCGGCTCAAGTCGACAAAGAATCGGAAATCCGCAAACAGCATAGTGTTTTTGTGATCGATGATAATGAAGATATTCTTTATTTCCTGAGTCAGAAGCTTCAGGACGTTTATACGATTTATCGTGCCACGCGTGTGGACCAGGCAATGGACATTATTTTCACAAAACTGCCCGATGTGATAATATCTGATCTGGTTATGCCCGAGAAATCAGGTATTGATCTGCTGCGGTTGGTTAAGAATGATCCGCGGACTTCCCATATTCCGATCGTGTTGTTAACTGCACATCAGAATGAAGCGCAAAAGACGGAAGGAATTGAAGCGCTGGCCGATATGTACATTACCAAGCCGTTCAATATGAAACATCTGAAAGCCGTGATCAAAAACTTAATCACAAATAGGAAGCGACTGCAGCAAAAATATATTAGTCAGCCGGAGGAGTTTTTGCAAGTAAGGTTAGGCGAAGTGAGTGAGTCAGACCGTCGCTTCTTGAACGATCTGTCGGCACTGGTCGAGTTAAATCTGGGTAACCGCAGTTTCGGAGTGGACGATTTGTGTCGACGCCTCGGCGTTTCCAGAATTCAACTTTATAGAAAGCTTAAGAGCCTCCTGGACTGCAGTGTTAATGATTATATCGTCACTCGAAGACTCAAGCAAGCGAAACACCTGCTGCTGCAAGACAGAACCGTCAATGAGGTGGCAGATGAAACCGGTTTTGCATCATCAACCTACTTTGCTACGGCCTTTAAAAAGAAATATGGCGTGAGCCCGTCGACGTTTAAGTCCAATTTGAAGTCTGAAATCAGCTACATAGTCTCCACATGATCGACTTTCCAGCTTTATATTCCCTTTGGTAGAGGCCAGCCCGAAGGTTGCGCTGCTTAAATTCCCCTAAGAAACCGTGGATCTTTCATCAGAATCTGTTGATGAACCCCACAGTCAGCGGTATGCGCACCCGACAGGTAACCAATGCTCATCAAGAATTCATTGACAATCTCACCGCCGGTAAAGCGAAAGGTCTTCTTAAAAATTTTAACCCATTCTTCTTTGCTTTTGGGATGATGGTGCTCCAGCCATTTTTCGAAAGAACCGAACTCTTTTTGCAGCAGTTGAATGGTTTTCGCGTTTTCGATGGCTGCATTCACCTTTAACCGGTTCCGGATTATGCCAGCGTCGGCCAGCAATCGCTCGCGATCGTCTTCGGAATAAGCCGCGATCTTATCGATATCGAAATTCTCGTAAGCCCTGCGGAACGAGGCTTCTTTTTTAAGGATCGTTTCCCAGCTAAGTCCTGCCTGGTTGATTTCCATGATGAGTCTGCCGAAAAGCTCATTGTCGTCATGGATTGGAAATCCGTAATAATGATCGTGGTATCGCTTGTGTAAGTTCTTCCGGTCTCCAGGCGGCATGTTTTCAATTGCTTTGCAGTATGACATTTATTATTTATTTAATACGGTAACCATTTTCGAAGGAGCCCGTAAAGGTAGGTACCTAAAAGGGCAAATGCAATCACGATCAGCATGGGTAGTATTCCGGCTCCAAGCAGTACAAAGACCGGCCCGGGGCATGCGCCAGCCAGCGCCCAACCCATTCCGAATAGGGCGCCACCGATCAGATAGCGGGGAATTGATTTGGTTTTTGATGGAATGACGATCGGGCCTCCGTCGGCATCCCTAACTCCGAACCGCTTGATAAATTGAATGCCAAACATTCCCACCAAGAGTGCAACCGCCATAAATCCGTACATATGAAACGACTGAAAGTTAAACATCTCATAGATTCGAAACCACGAGGCTGCTTCTGCTTTGTACATGGCCATACCGAATACGATGCCAAGGACGAGATAGATCAATTTTCTCATGGTTTAGAAGATTAGCGGGAATAGTATATGAATCATGAGGAGCCCCCCGGCAAAAAAACCGATTACTGCCACCAGTGAGGGCCACTGTAGGTTGCTTAGACCGGAAATGGCATGTCCGGATGTACAGCCGCCTGCATAGCGTGTACCAAAGCCAATCAGCAAACCTGCCAACGCAAGCAACAGAAAGTTTTTAGTCGACCAGACACCGAAAATTTCTGTAGGAACAAATTCCGTTCCTCCACCGGAGAAGCCTAGCGCCTGAAGTTGTTGAATGGTCGCCTCAGAGATATCCGGCGCCTGCCCATCTGATAGCAGTTGTGCAGAAATGAAGCCTCCGATTATAGCGCCGACTAAAAAAAGCAAATTCCAGCGTTGAGCTTTCCAGTCGAAGTTAAAAAAATCGCAACTCGCGCCGGCTCCCATGGCCGAACAAAGGGTTCTGAAATTTGATGAAAAGCCAAAGCTTCTGCCTAACACAGTTAGGGACAGCATGATCAGCCCGACTAGCCCTCCGCCAATGTACCATGGCCAGGGTTGTAATATCCAATCCATAAGTTGTTTTTATACAGCAAAAGTCCGGATTTTATCTGAGATATCTGGCAGCGATCTCCCTTAATGAAAACCGCTTTGACACTGCTTTATAACAAGGCTATCCGAAAGATATTTCAAAAAGAGTAGAAAGAGGTATTAAGCGGGACCTACGACCTCTTTATAACGGCTTTGGACCCTGTTTAGGACCTGTTTGGTATCTGTTTGGCTAATCGCGGCTATATCTCTTTAGCATACGATAATGTGATACAAGCGCTCCACCGAAAGTTTCGTTTTGTAAGTAGGGGAGATTATATTCCCGAGCTGTGTCGGATACAATAGCCGAAATGGCTGGGTAATGAATATGACAAATCTTCGGGAAGAGATGATGCTCAATTTGCTGGTTGAGCCCTCCCAGCAAGAAGGCGGATAATTTACTTTTCATAGAGAAGTTCGCCGTTGTTCGCATTTGGTGCTCAGCCCAGGCCTCCTCAATATTTCCATGTTCGTTGGGTATAGGGAATTCAGTTCCCTCCACAACATGCGCGAGCTGGAATACCAGCCCCATAACCAGTCCCTGCGCGAAGTGCAAGGCAAGAAAGCCGATAATCCCTTGCCACCAGGTAATGTCGGTGACCAGAACAGGCAAGACAAGAAACAGGAAATAGTATAAAAATTTAAAAAAGAAAAGGTTGAAATATTCGATTCTTGGATGGTTCGAAGTGGGGTGTTCGCCTATCTTATCCTGGAAGAATTTCTTGTAATCTTTACGAAACACCCACGAAAGCGAGGCCAGGCTGTAAAGAGCGAAGCCATACCAGTGCTGATAGCGGTTCGCTGTGGTCAGCTCCTCGTCGGATGAAAGACGGATAAGTCCTGGTGCTATTTCCAGATCTTCGTCGTGACCAGCGATATTGGTGTAGGTATGGTGGACTACGTTGTGTGTAATGTTCCAGACGTAGGGGTTGGCTCCGATGAAATGGAACATCACACTGAAAATCTTATTCACACGGGCATTGTTCGATAGAGCACCGTGGATGGCATCGTGGCAAATATTAAACCCGATAAAGGCGCTGAATAGTCCAAGACCGATCGCCATAAAAAGCATCACCAGCGGAGAGAACTGGTTCGAGAGAATCAGACCGGCAAGGATGAGGTAACCGCTTAGAAAGACGACTGCCTTCAGCCACATGGCGCCATTTGCTTTTTTATCCAGCTGTTGCTCGGAAAAGTATAAGTCAACCTTCTGGCGAACGTCCGCAAAGAAGCCCGATTTACGAATATTGTTGAAGCGAAGTTTGTGGTTGGTTCTTAATGGGGGGGAAGTGATCATATTATTGAATAAATTAAAAGGCAATCGGTGGAGAAATACAATGAATCGTCAATCTATACCGAAATACTTAAACTAATTATTCAATACCGGCTCAAACTGTCATTTAATTGAAGCAAGTCCGTTCTTCACTATTTGTAAAGATACAAAAAAGAAAGCGTAAAATGCTATCTTCAAGGATGAAGCTTCACTATGGTCTTTTGCTATCCTTCCTGCTATTGTGTCTATCATGCAGCGAGTTGGCTCGTCGTAAATCAGTTAAGTCTACTGGCTATCAGTCAATTGAAACCTTTTCTAACCCCTTGCTTCCGTCGGGGCCTGACCCTTGGGTAATTCGCGATGGTGAGTATTATTATTACATGCATACGATGGTCGACCGGATTAATATCTGGCGAACGAAGGCGATCAGTGAACTGAAGAATGCGGAGTATAAAACGGTTTGGACTGCTCCTCCGAAGGGAGCGAATTCAAAGAATATCTGGGCACCGGAACTGCATCGAGTGGGGGAAAAGTGGTATTTGTATTATACAGCGGGTTCCTCGGGCGACTTAAGTACACAACGGACCTTTGTGCTGGAAAATAGTAGTGGCGACCCATACAACGACCAGTGGGTCGACCGGGGGCAGATATCGGATGCGGCAAACGATTTTTTCGCCATCGACGGAACCGTCTTCGAGTATAAAAAGCAGTTGTATTTTCTGTGGAGCGGACATCGGTCAGAAACTCAGATTGATCAACGAATTTATATTGCCCGAATGAAGAATCCCTGGACTCTCGAAGGTTCACGAGTTGAGTTATCCTATCCGCAATACTCCTGGGAGAAAGTTGGAAATCCCGATGTCAATGAAGGTCCGGAGATTTTGAAGGATAAGCATGGAGAACTATTTCTGTTTTATTCTGCAAGCGGATGCGCCACTGATGACTACGCATTAGGCCTGTTAAGTCTGAGGAAGAACGGAAACCCGATGATTGCGAACGACTGGACAAAAAGTAAAGAGGCGGTATTTCGTCAGAAGCCTGAACATGGCGCCTTCGGGCCGGGTCATAACGGATTTTTCAAGTCGCCAGACGGATCGGAAGACTGGATCATCTATCATGCGAATGCTGAGGCGGGTCAGGGATGCGGAGGCTTACGGAGTCCGCGTGCTCAGAAAATTCATTGGACAGCTCAGGGTACTCCGGAATTAGGAGAACCCTTAAGCCTGAAAACGCAAATAAAAGTGCCCTCGGGGGAAGAAAAAGTAGTCGTAAGGTTGGGATATTAATCATTTAATATCCATTTTTGGGTCGAATAGTACTCAACCTAAAACCGAATGGACGTAAAAATTAAGAAGAATCGCGAATTAAGTATCTGGGAAGCGCTGATTCCACTGCTTATTCTAATCGTGATGCTTGGCTATAATGTTTTTGTATATGGCGACGACTCGCTAAGCGGGTCTAATCAGTTTATCCTCTTGTTGGGGGGTGCGGTAGCCGCTATCGTTGGTTTCCTGAACAAGGTGTCGTACGCTGAAATGATTGACGCGGTTGGAAAAAACATTCATTCTACCACCGGTTCCATTCTTATTCTGCTGCTGGTAGGCGCATTGGCGGGTACCTGGCTTATTAGCGGAGTGATTCCGGCTATGATTTATTACGGGCTTCAGATCCTCAGCACTTCGGTTTTTCTTCCGGCAACGGTAATTATTTGCGCAATAATTTCGGTGGCTACAG